>Ga0123354_10006885_pt1 | contig 16979 bp, 7 predicted proteins | sample TergutLab28metaG_2_FD_97872 | JGI IMG/M metagenome (GOLD analysis project Ga0123354, IMG submission 97872) | Labiotermes labralis P4 segment gut microbial communities from Petit-Saut dam, French Guiana - Lab288 P4 | ecosystem: Host-associated > Arthropoda: Insects > Digestive system > Gut ...
TCCCCAGTGGTCTCTTTCCCTCCGGTTTCCCCACCAAGACCCTATACACCCCCCTCTCCTCACCCATACGCGCCACATGCCCAGCCCATCTCATTCTTATCGATTTTATCACCCGCACAATATCAGGTGAGGAGTACAAATCATTTAGCTCCTCGTTATGCAATCTCCTCCATTACCCCGTTACCTCGTCCCTCCTAGGTCCAAATATTCTCCTCAACACCATATTCTCAAACACCCTCAGCTTCCTTTCCTCCCTCAATTTCAGCGACCAAGTTTCACACCCATATAAATCAATCGGAAAAATTATAGTTCTATATATCTTGATCTTTAAATTTTTGGATATCAACCTGGAAGACAAAAGATTCTGCACCGAAAGATAACAAGCATTTCCTGACCTCAACCTGCTCTTAATTTCTTCCATAGCGTGGTAGTAAGTTAAAATAGGCCATGTCCACTTTAATTAAATTTTCTTGCAATTTTTTGTTGATATGCCCAAACTACCGTTCTGACATGTTCGACTCCTGCCTTTGTTAGGGTACCTTTCACTAACTGAAATTTCAATCTGCTATACTTTCAACTAAGTCAAGAGATATAGCAACTCATAATGAATGATAAGAGGTAAGGATTGGGAAGGTGTCATTCATTGGTTTTGTTACTGAGTGAAGTATTAAAACACTTTATTATCCAACAGATGCAAAAATATATAATTCGTAGATACAATTAGAATTATTATAAAATATTTAAAAATATTTAAAATTGCTCCAACATGTTTCGAATCACAAGGGATCCATCATCAGGGAGCTTTATACAGTGCTTGGCTAAAATTACAGTAATGGTTTTTTCGTGTCCGTTGATATGGACGTAGTCGCTGTTATGGCAGCATATTTGTCCGTGGTGTGTGTGTGTGTACTGCACAGTCTAGAGAATGTGCAGTTCACACACACACCACGGGCAAATATGCTGCCATAATAGCGACTACGTCCATGTCAACGGAAGTGATAGAACCATTACTGTAATCTTAGCCAAGCACTGTATAAAGCTCCCTGATGATGGATCCCTTGTGATCCGAAACATGTTGGAGCAATTTTAAATATTTTTAAATATTTTATAATAATTCTAATTGTATCTACGATTTATATATTTGTGCATCTGTTGGATAATAAAGTGTTTTAATCGTCATTAATGCACGGTGCAAACATGAAGATTGAGTGAAGTATGTTACTGTTTAATACTGTAATTAGTGGATATGCATAAATGACAGCATGAAACAGTGCTCTCTTTAAAAACCTATCAGTGCCTTATCTGGTCAAGAACATTTCTGTATTTTACGGAAATTGTAACTTCGTTTCCCTGTTCACAATAGCTAGTCACTAAATCCTTGCATGACCCACTTTACACTAGTTTACATCCGTACAAACTGTTTCTTAGCGAACCCCTTTCACTCGCAAATTGTCCTCCCATCTACACCCACGTCTCCCAAGTTGCCCCTTTCCTTAAGATTTTTCAGACTACAGTCTGTGTACTTTTCTCTATTCTTTATGCGTGCTACATGTTCCGAAATCCCATCCCCATAGGTTTGAATACTGTAATAAATTTAATATTTGATTTGAAGCGTAAATTAAGAAGCTCCTCTTTATTTATATTAATCTTAATCCCCCTGTTACCGCCCCATCTTAGGCCCAAATATTTGCCTTAGCTGTTTGCTCTTAGTCGTCTTTAATCTATGAAGTTTACCGCTGTGGCTTGTGGAGCTATCTAATCTGACATATCTTTACTCACTTCTCGGTGAAAACCCTGCGTCAATCTGCAGTGTGGAAGAATATGTTCCCCGAAAATTCTGTAAGTGTATATCAGACTACACGACGTCACACCCCAAGTGGATGGTTAGTTTTAGAGTCACTGTACTGAGAAATGCAAACCTTCAGTCTGTGTTCTCACCTTACCTTAGGACAACGAATCAAATGTTAACTCCACCGTGTAGAAAAACAAATATGTCTTGTTTTGTGTTTTAATACTCCGATGTCTGTGATAGATAGGATATAGGAAGGCTAAAGAAACATTAGGATCTATCATCCTTTCGCGACAGTTGATATGGCGACCCTGCGCTACTGTCAAGGGCTTCCCTTATTAAAGGCAGAAGGGAGAAAGTTGAAACGTAAAGAGAAAATTTCATTTTAATGAAAGCTACTTTATTAAAAAGGAGTCTTTATCTCCTTCCTCATTGTCATATTGTCGGGTATTAAAACAGAATGTTTCATTTGAAGTTTAATTTCACGTCACTGCCTCCTCCTTCTCCTCCTCCTCCTCCTCCTCCTCTTCCCCTCCCCCCGGGTCCCAGTCCTTCCCCATCTTGGTGTCAGGTGTTAGGGTCAGAGAGTGAGTTGTTCTTCGTAGCTGCAAAATAAATAATTTGTTGTTGGTGAGAATTTTGCAGTACAGCGTGGGCCATGTTTGTTGTGTAAGAGACTGGAAAATATCAAATATAACAATTTTGCTAATTGACAGAACCATAAATCATTCACTGACCTGATCGTACTTTATGTGGTACAATCAAATGAAATCAGTTTTCGCCCAGTAAATTAAAACCGCAAGGCACGGAATAGAAGATTACTTCTTCTTCTCAGTTGCAGTATCCTGTGACTTACGCGCGCGTTCATAATGGCGTATGATTTAAAAATATGACAATATAACATTCATTTATCTCAGTATTTAACCAACTTGGCGCACAAAATTTGTTTCACTTATTGTGAAACAAATTTTGTGCACCAAGTTGGTTAAATACTGAGATAAATATACTGAGATGCACGGACAGCAAAACGTCAAAACATAACATTCATTTTATACGAAATTTATCAGAGAAACATTTATACACAGCAACTCTGTTATAATTTTTCTGTACACAAACTTTAATATTGGTAACTATTTACTTTTGCACTCTGAAAGTAATGAAAATATAGCGCCCTTCTTCCCTTATTATTTCTTTTGGACTTCCCTTTAGTGCAATAACAGCTGACATTTTGTTCCACTAATTTCTCATTCCTTTCTCAGTATCTGACTCACGCAGAAACCTCGGTGTCAATCCGCAACTCTATTTGGTGCCCAAACCCATAAGCATACAATCTGCGTCCCACTTAGTTTATCGAAACATATTATCCTTAGTGACAATACGAAAATCTTTTGCATTGTATGTCACTTGTTACGATGGAAACTGGCGAGATTTTCTCAAACACAAATGTCTTAACGAATAACGTGCATGTTTGCTTTCTCCGAGGAAGTGAATGTTACCTCTAGTCTATCACATTTTTCAGTACAAGTGAAATCCACAAATATAATGATATTATTAACAAGTCCATACCCGTTTATGCGAATAAGTAACTATATTTCTCGGACACGTGATTATTCTTCTTTACTTAATATCTATCTTGTGGTACATTTTACAAAAACACATGAAGTTCTCCTTTTAGAATATTTGTACGTATTTAAAATCTGTTTACTGTTACTGCAGTAGTAAAGGACAATAATTCAAGTAGTGGCTTCAAAATAAGTGAAGTTTTTTGTTTGTTTTGGGGTTAACATTTCCATGTCTTTTCCCTTGGTGATAGTTTGAGGTACATCTAACATGAACTCAGCTGTTACTTTGTGCACTGGCAAGTGCCGTGGACAAACGTGACTGTTGTTTCCAGGATTCTTCGTTTTAACTATTGCAGCAAGTCTATATATATATGGGATCGAATGATCGAGGCCAAGGAACTGGTCCCCCCTTACCCATCCCCCACAAAACCCTAATAAACATGTCTTCAAATTTATATGAATATGGGCCTTTACTTTAGAGGTAAATACCATTTTAGATTTTTTTTTAAAAATTGTTTTGCTTTCTGTCTGGACAAATAAGATAGTTTTCAAATGCGTCCTGGAGCATAAGTCCTGGTAATTTAATCCAATACTTCTGAAAGTATTAGCCTATTTACGTGCCGAAAGTGATTATGAACTTATATGTATGTGTTGTGTACAATAACCAGCGAAATGTACGTCTTAAGATGATAGTAAAAACATAATCTCCCCTTGCTTGTCAAGTGTTATATCCTATGAACAACTAACAAAATATCGACGACCCGAGACATCAAATGTTCAAATGTCACTCAGTGTGACGCAATTAGCATACTCAACCTGTTATATCAAAGACTCTATAGTCAGCTCTAGGCCGGGATTTAAATAATTCGTTGACGTGTGCTGGAAGTCCTGTGGCAGACTTTCCTGAGATTGAATATTTCATGGTCAACGATTCTTTTCTGGTTTTTATCTTGGTCCCGACTTTCACTTGTTGGAAGAATGCGACACCTTCGCCAATGGGAGGTTGTCTTGTGTGTGTTGGTGTGTTGTGTGTTTCAATACAGAAAGAATTGGCCCGTCATCCTCAGCAGGCAAAGTAGGCGACTCAACCACCTGCTGGCCAGATCCTTCCTGAGGCTGGTAAGCGAACCTTCTTTCTTCACACCCATTCCTCTCCCTCCACATCCCATGAATACCAACGGATAAAAAGTTCTTGAAAAACTCTTATTTCCTTGGAATTTCCAACAGTATAAATTTAAAGGCAAAAATACTCTATGCACTGGAAGAAGCAGAGTGTAAAACACGATACTCTACCGGTTGCTTTATGCTGTGAAACTTAGCGTCTCATCCTAAAAGAAGAAAACTTTTTAGCGTTTGAGAGCACAGTGGTTTTGGTGGGAAAAAATTGGACCTAAAGAGAAGGAAGTAATAAGATGAAAGAAGAATTACATAATGAGAAGTTAAATTAAAAATAGGACACGAAGGTGTGTAGTGGTCTGCACTGGCTCAGGTGACGTGGCTGGTCTTTGTAAACGTTTTAACGAATGTAAATATTTCTAAAGCTTTTCCTCATCTGGGATGTTAGGCAGCATAGGTTGGTAGTTACCGACGTTTCAGGACAACCTACCTGGGATGTCATGCACCATAGGTTGGTAATTACCAAAGTTTCGGGACAACCTATGGGTCCCATCTTCAAGGGCCAATGACTCATTATTCATCGACTGCTTGACATTTGAATGAGACTGAGAGGCTGTCCCAAAACGTCGGTAATCAACTACAAACATACGCTGCCTAACTTCCCAGAAGAGCGAAGTTCTCGACTACACTGCCGACGACGTATGAAATCTCGCATGAATATTGCCTTTTGAAATTATTCCTTTCGTGGACTTTGTATTGTCTCGTGTTAGAAATATAAAAAAATCAGTGTCATTGTACTAATTTTAACACGAGACGATGGACAAAGTTAATGAAATATATAATTCCAAACGTGATAACCACAATCAGGTTCTTAAATGACTAAATATTACTGCTCTATAAAATGTTACGCCGTGCAGTTAGTCACCCATTCATTGAGTCAATCTGTATGTTGGTCTGTCAGTCAGTTAACCAGACAGTCAGCGTGTCTGTCGGTCAGTCAAACAGTAGATTAGTTAATCTCTCAGTAAGTTAGGCAGCCTATCTGTCAGTCAGTCCGTCAGTGTTTCTGTCGGTCGGTCAGTCACTGAGTCACCCTGTCAGTCAGTCCGTGAGTCTGTCTGTTAGTCAGTAAGTCAGTCAGCCAATCAGCCAGTCTGTCTCTCAGTAAGTCGGTCATTCAATTAGTCATTCAGTACTTTTGTACCGAACTTCAAGGAGTCGCATTTTAGAAGGCCGTTCTTTTCTTATTCATCGTGACGTCTAGTTACACTCTTTAGTTTGTGATTCTAAAACTGTGAATCAGTTGCTGAAGCTATGTAATTTTTATTTTTTGTTGCTAGTAGTGTGTATAAAATGATTTGCCTAGAATGCGGGAAAACCTATATAGGCCAGACTGACTGAATTTGTGAAAAAATGTACAAAGAACACCATTTGGCCTTCAAAAGAACAATAAATCCTCCAAATTTGCTCAACACCTAGTAGAAAACATACATACATTCGGACCTATGGAGGGTATTATGCGGGTTTATACGTTCATATGAAAGGTACGCATCTCGATAGTACGCAAAGGTTCTGTATTCGTGAAGAAGCATCTTTTGATAATGAACTGCATGACAAATACACTATTTATCCCAACCTAATTTTTGACACCATCCTTAAAAATGAAAACCTTTAACATTAATCTCGATCTCCGAATACAACCTACGTACCTCGTCAATATTGCGGCCCCCTCCTATCCACCACCCCCTTCGTCCCTGCCACTTATACCCAGCCCATAACCTTCCTACCAATTATAGTAGACTTCCAGCGATCCTACACAGCACGTCATAACTATAGCGCACAACAGTGAACAGCCCTTACCAAACACACCAACCGCAGCGTGCATCACGGTAAATAATACACAATTGCGAGGTATATCGCCTACGATACACGACACACGATTTGGACATGATCTATACACTTATACTTGAAATATACTTATATCTACACTTCGTTATTAAAAAGCGTAAGTACCTTAGTGTACGTATACAATCATTCCCAGTCTTATAAAGTGCCCCCCCCCCCAATTCCCTACTAAATATAATTAACGTTTTATCTTGACGGATTATGCCTAATAATGTTTCATCGGTGAAACTATTGTCACGCTGCTCAAAAAATCTTACGATCATTCACATAGCCTATGCCTCCATACTCCCTTCCGGGGCATAATTTATTTCAAAAATCTTTTAAAGTCTGTTTATAATCTATACAATTTTACATAATTCTCCTGCAACCTTCATCTAATTTCATGTACTTTTATACAATTTTTTATAATTGTACATTTAAGTAAAGACGAGATCTCAACCCCTACTGTTGTATTGTAATGTATTTTGTAGTTTCATTATTCAAGTTTCTACATCCAGCCTGATGATGGCTACATATCTATAGTCGAAACATGTAGCTGTTTCCACATGTATGATGAACGTTGTGTACAGACTGTAATCCTACTTATTTTCTTATTTACGAAGCTATGTAACGGTAAATAAGTTCTTATGGGATGATAGTCAACGGTGGTTATGGGTTGATATGGTAGTGATCGTGGCTTGTATTGGTACTAGGCCGGCATTCTGCTGCATGTCAAGCCTAATTCAGTATAACTGATCCAGTCTGAATTCGATCGGAGGATTTCCAATACTGTGTAACCACTATATGCAACTGTTGGCTGCACTGAATTAATTTTTAATATGATGATGCTGAACATTCACCTCTATTAGAGGCCTAACATGCATTACAGTTGTTACAGTTATTAGGCTACATGCTGGACAATCCGGGGTTCGAATCGCGACAGGGGTAATAAATTGTTCTCTTCTCCAAAACCTCCAGACCGGCTCTGGAGCCCACCGAGCTTTCTATTCAATGGGGACCCAAGCCATTTACCTGGAGGTTAAGAACGAGTGCAGGTATAACTACTACTCGCACTGTGTGACTTCATGGCTCGGACAGGAGCAATTTTGCCTGTTGGACATTTGTTCAGCTTTGTGGTTCCTTCAGAGCTGTTGTTTGCTCAATCCCTTGTGCCATAGTGGTATCAGTACGCCGTCTTGTGCCACATGTGCCGCGATGTCGCTGTAGTCTGAAGAAATGCTACCGCCCCCGAGTATCCAGATATCACCCCCTACCCTAACATCTGTTGATGGAATTTCTTAGCACAGTATCCTGTGTCCACGTCAAATACGTTCGTCTTTCCATCTAAAGATATATTTCTTCCAAGACGACTTGGCCCTGTGATTAATTAACCACGATGCTACGAATTCATCTGGAGGAGTGAGGACATAGCTGCATGAATTGTTCACTTGACACTGGGTAGAGATGGTATGCATCACGCCGCGGCCGCTTTACCCCAAGGTGAAACATCCGCAGTACCAATCGGATGTGAGGCGGGATGGACTCACCGGGGTTGGACGCTTTGGAGAAGAGAAACTCTTATGTCCCTGTCTGGAATCGACACCCCCTTACGTTCGATCCATAGACTAGTCAATGCGAACTACAATCCCCGATCCGTTAAAATAATAGACTTTGTTAAATAACACACACACACACACACACACACACACACATATATATATATATATATATATCTTTATGGAATAACCCTATGTTGAAGATTTGTGTAATTTCCGTGTAAGGCGAGTGACAATCTGCCTTAGATGAACGATATGTTACTGGCATGTACGAGTAGCAACTCTTGTTGCAAGCGGAAATGATCATTCATCAACTCTCTCTGTCTAAACTTCGGCAAGAGGTTTAAAATTCAGTCAGGATAATTTTAAAAGATTTATACCAAGGGCGTGGTCAGGTTGCTTCCTCCCAAACTCACCCTAATGAAAGGTTGCAACACTAAGAAGTCAGTGTTTTACTTTGGTTCCTGGAAGGAGGGAGATTAATTAACTAAATGTGGAAAGAAATAAGGAGTGCAAGAAAGAAAAGTGGGAATTAGGAAACAAAATTGAAATAAGCTATGCCGCCTTCCCTGTCTTTGTGTGTTTGTGTGTGTTGGCGCGCGCGTTTTTGAAGAAGCTCTCAGTATTTGTACAGTACTGAATGACAGAGAACTGATGTAACGAAATTTATTTGCAATATAGCGGCCGTGTTGTAATCGATGTTATGTTTTATTATTTGGGAGGGAGTAGTAAAAACCATGAACTACCAAGTCAGGATAGTCGGTGTCTGGTCCAATGTGAACCTGGTACCTGCATAATGGAGGTCTGAAACATTGCCGCTACACTAACCTGAGCGGTCACTTCGTCTTCAGCTATAGAACGAATAAATTTACATAAAACCTGTGACTGACTAACACGTGCTTCTGAGAGCCACAAAAATTAATTACATGAGAGGAAGTCTATAACTTTACTCAGCTGTTAGTGTCGATGGTGAGCCGTGTAATTTGTATAACTTCGGGATAAACGTCCGGTAAAGCGAGGTTCGATTCCGGATATCCTTTGTTGCAACTGTGTTCGGACCGGCTGTGGGTTCCATCCAGGTCCCGACCGTTGGTGCCGGGGCTGTAGTGGTCAGGGATTGCACCTAACCATAACGTCGAAGTTGAGGCTTCAACTATACCTCCTGTCCCCTATACGTTATGTCTGGTGATGTACTTAATTAAGTGCGAGGCACATTTCACACGTTTATACATTACTATTGTTAGAACAGTTACATTCAGAAGTCTAAGAAGTAGCATCAGTGGAGGTAAGAGAAATACACGCAAGATATTCTTTTGTGAAAATTCGTGCAAAAAGGCCACTGAGAATACCTTGATGTAAATTGGAAATATATATATATATTAAAATGGGGGACCTTCCGATTTGTAACACAGCACCTTAACCATTGTGCTGCCGCGATCCCCCCATTTTAATATATATATATATATAAATAAATATATATATATATATAAATTGGGGGATCGCGGCAGCACAGTGGTTAAGGTGCTGTGTTACAAATCGGAAGGTCGCTGGTTCGATTCCAGCTGGTGTCATTGGAATTTTTCATTGACATAAAATCCTTCCGATCGCACTATGGTCCTGGGATCGACTCAGCCTCTAACAGAAATGAGTACCAGGAATATTTCCTGGGGGTAAAGGCGGCCGATGCGTAAGGCTGACAACCTTACGACCATACTGTGCCGTTGTTATGTAATCTGGGAACCTTAATTTCCTGGAACCCTCTGGGCCACTCCAGACTTGTAACGGACTTCGTATTAAAATTACGGTAAATAAGTAAGCACTGGGAAGGTGAACTGGGTTGGAATGGCCCAGAATGGGGCCCAATGTAGGAACAAGAACATCAATGAACACTGCCTGCTTGAAACAGGACCCCCGAGAGCTCGTTCAGTGTCCCGGTGAAAAAATATTTGGGCTGCTTCCACTCCTCCCTCACTTCATCAAGAGGCGAATGGCGAAAAATCTTTACACTAAATCGGAAAGACTGACTCTCAGTTGCAGAGTGACTTGGGACTGGTGTGAAAGGGTTCATTTGTGCATTCGACAGTTAATGATACTACGAAGAAATACAAAAACATTTACAACACATTTGGGCCCCGTGCCCCTTTCCGGACCGCCGAGCCAAGGTAATTTGTATCGGCATCCTACTCACCTGTCTCGTCGGCACTGGTTTCCAATAATATAAACGCTCCTGGACAGAGTAAGCAATTTTGGAGTGTCATATACAGGTAAATCTTTCGGAAATGGTCGACATAGTACTACCAATTGACACATTCATTCGAATACTGCTTGCCACTGCCATCTTGCGATGCGACTGTAAGTAACCGTGATTTTGCTTGTTTTCAGTGGAGACTGACGGCAGAGATAAAAATTCCGATACACAAAGAAAGCCCTGCGCAGACCAGCTACTTTACGTGTACCTGCTATGATTTTTACAGAGAAAAACAAGCAAACCTTTTACACATTTTATTCATTTCTCAAAGAGGCATTTGAATATTCTCTTTCTACTTTCACTATATCTCCCAAGTGTTCTTCTCCCTTCACGTTTTCAGATTAAAACTTTTTATACATATTTCTTCACCCCTTACGTGCTACATATCTTGCCCATCTCGCCACTTCGTCATTGTAATCATATCTGGCGAAAGATGCAGACTATACAAGGGCAACTTCATTATGTAATTTTCCCTACTCTTCCGTTACTTCCTGTCTTCAAAGCCATATATTTTCTTCAGCACTTAACGTACCAATTCGTCTTAGCTACAGGTCGGTATGAAGCACAATTTTAGTTGGCCTGTTTATTGTATATGTTTACTGTTGTTTCCGTTTTCTTGTACTGTTGTTTCTTAGTCTTTCCTCTCCAACATCTTTTTCGAAACTATTTCAGTTAACTCCAATAATAATACAATTAACAATGTAACAGTCAGTAAACACTTGAGCAGACTTTAAAAGTCATTGACATTCAGCAACTCGAGATTCATAGTGTGGCGTCAGACTCATCCTGAAATGTTGAGACTGCCCTTGACGTAACAGACGTTGTGGTAACTGTAGCTGTTGGCCGTCAGTTCAGTGACACAGGGCTACATACAGGAACTTCACACAGACATCGATTTAGGAAAACAAATTATATTCTCCCGACTGATATTGCGCCCGCATGTAATGTTAATGAAAACGACTGCTGTGTTTTGCAATATCGGTTGCTATATACTGCTTCAAAAGTCAACCAGTAATTGTGTGCAGCCACATGTACACAAATACCTGAACTTATCTATTGAAATTCATTTATGGCAGACAGGATTTGACATGGTTCATTGAATGATAGCGCAAGGCACTTCGAAGCTACGCCAACTGTTGGTAACATTGTTCTATCACCAGCAGCGAGGACATCCAGAGTTCTCCGTCTCTCTCTTCCTTGTGCTGCCACTCACCGCTGCTACATTCCTCTACCACCTTACGAACTGGCAAGCGAAGCCCAAGAGCAGCCATCAGTGCGGCCAGTAGTATGCTCGAAGGCGGTTGGTTGTGTGGCATGACTGCGCGGGCAGGAATTGATACTGTTTGGCAACCGGTGTGCTCCTTGTAGTCAACAAAAGCATCTTTTTCTTTGTGTTGTGTCGAACATTGTGTTCTTGTGATAAGTGTATGTGTGGATTAGAAACGATTAAGTGCAACAGTGTTACTGTGAAAGTGAGGTTATAACCGAATCGCACGTAAAGAAAAAAAAAAAAACAGAGGATAAATTCAGCTGCTGTTGATACGTGTCATTTGTGCGTCGAGGGATAATAACGAAGCATAGCAGAGGGCAGGTGAGCAGCATTCCTAGCTCTGTTGGCCAAGCAGAACAAAGTCTGACCATCTGTTTGTCATGCACCTTGAAGTTTAAGTGTTGAGAATTCACGGTCGTCTACAAGCCGAGCGTAAAGACCACCGTCTTTTATTCGGGGGAACGTAATCTAGAGAATGATGATTGAAGTGAGTTTCCATATTCATGCATAAAAGTTTGTACGTAAAATGTGACAGGGCTTTTTCGAATTGTAGACGGTATGCTAACCGGTTTCTTTGTTTAATTAAGCACCACGCCATGAAGGCGTATGGGTGAGTAAAAATACAGCACTAGAAATTCTTAGCTTTGGTTCTAACTAGCTTGAGGCCTCGGCCACGGCCGCTTTAATCCCAGAGTAAGAGCCACCGTGGCAATTGGTCAGGAGGCTGGGTGGGTCCCAGAGCCGGTCCAGGCTACGTGTATGGAATCTTATATCGACAGGACTTGAAGTATATTCAGACGAATCGAGAATAGGTCTGGTAGCAACGTGTTGAGAACGTGGCGGCGAATGTGCTGGTTACATAAACAGCGAATGTTTGGACCATTTGAGCGACTGTTAGCTTGTCTAAAAAGAGAATACTGTACCTACAGGTAGACAGGAAGATAATTGAGTTATGAGGTTCTCACTGCAGTTTTTATGGCGATGACTGTGTTCAGGACCCTGAAGATAGAGGCAGTGGGTTCCTTCTACACCTTGGTAACGAGGTATCAGACGACACTCTTTTGCACCCAAAAGACAGTAATCTTTAGAACGGTAGTAAAGTTTGGTAGGACCCAAAGTGCGCCGCAGTTTCGTTGTTAGGCAGACAATTTCCAGAATAGACATATTAAAGGAATACGAAAATCGAATAGGCTGTTTTTGAACAATTGCATTTTGACCTTAGGAAGCCACCTGTGGTAATTTCAGAGATTTTGTTGACGTTTCCAATTACCACGAGGAGGTAGAAGAGCTGAGCCGTCGCCATATTTCTAATTGTTACCTTGCTAGCAGTGTTTCGTGTCTGATGTAAGCGCGCTCCGTGACTATGAAATATTGTTTGCGAGTTGGTAATCACAAATATGGCGCCGGTGCAGAACGATGAGGTTATAAGGATGTCATTTTTCGTTCCACAATCCGACATTTGTTACAGGCACTTTCTTGTTCGGAGACCGGCTACCCTCACGGACATTTTCCGTGGCTTTTCTCAGTCGGCAAAGCATATGCCGGACGGCATCTCATACAGATCCATAACCGCGTTTTTTCCACATCTTTTCCAGTTGTTTATTACTTATTTTCCAACCATTTGGCGTCTGAGGTACCAGAGTTTCTAAAGAAAACGTGAATACCAGATGTTGCAGGCCAGAATATAATTTCCCTGTGACGTCATTTAGTACTGTCAGTGAGGCGTTTGACACTTGTCTGCTGTCCAAAGAAATGACACCAAATCACAGGGCAAGAGAAAATGCTCAGTGACAGGAAGAGTTGCTCAACGGGGGTGGGGAGTCTTGCCATTAACGTAGGTGCAGTTCAGAGTTCAACACGTGCCTCCCTTTTATGCTAGACCGTGGGACTTAAGGCTGTACAATAACGTATATGTTGACAAAAATTCTGTACGCATATTCTGTAGCAGGCATTCTGAGTTGTCTTTTCCTTGGCAATGAAACTTCAGTTCAAAACGAAGTGGCAAACTATTTGCTGTATGTTTACTTTTGTCATCCCATCGTGTTAGGTTTATAAGAGAAATAAAATGCTGTCAACATAACTAATATATGTTATATCTTTAATGTGGCAACGTGTTTCGACATCAAAGGTTCACATTCAGGCCACTGGTATAAAGTATATAAAAGATGTATATAGTTTGATTGTGTTTAGTATTGAGTCTCAGTTTCACAAATTTGTTACTTTTATTTTATTTTATACTACTTGATTGTCAGAGCAACATGTATTTTAACAAATTTGTAAACTTGAGATGTCAGTTCTAAATATAATTAAAAGTGTATACGTTTCATGTATCTTATACCACTGGCCTAAGATGACCCCTTGAGGTTGATACGTTTTGCCACATTAAGGCATTTTATTTTTCGTATTATTCGCGAAATGTTAACTCTTGCATCGAACCCGCATACGAATTCTGCGTGCTCAGGTGTGGTTTACGAAAATCAAAGCGCTAATTACTTGCACTACGGCATCATAAAACTTGAATTTCTTTAACATTTTGGATTTCTACTGTGTAGAAGTGAAAATGATAAGTGATGACTGGCTGAAACACGGAGGAATGGTCGTTCGATTCGTGTAAACAGCAAGGCTTGTTAAAAGCGTCCTGACCAGCTAGACAGTGGATATTGGACTCCCCCCCTCTTCGTGGTAGAGTGGCCGGGACGTGAAGCGAGCTGCTCACTTCCATCTAGTGCCGGTGTAAAAAATTTTACTCCTCCACTGCTTTCATGGCGTACTGGTTAATTAAGCACAGAGAATTGTGCTCTTATTGTAGTACCTTGGGGTGGCCTGAATTTCTTGCGGGTCGTAGTTTGTCTATCCCTGCCCTGAATGATGAAATTGCCCCATTCAACTTGCAAGTCCCATTACACGTACGGAACACAGGTGAACCAGTTTTATGAAAAGAGGTAAATTTTAGATGATTCAGCGTGTTTGCAACCCATGTGGGTCGTGGTGCGAGGGTTGTTATTATTACCAGTTCTGCTGTGTTGCTTCAGTACCATCCGTCGTGACATAAATTCCCTGCCATGATATCCGTTCTCAGTAACAATAAGTTTGCCGTCAAGACTGTGGGAAAATCCCGTATAAGTATTACTGTGCACACACACACATACACACACCGCTCACGCAAATGGGCAAAGTACAGTTCGAATTGTGCAAGCGTAAGAGATGTTACAGCCATTCCTCTGTAACTGGTTTAGTCAAGAGCGCATCGTGAATTGTCATAAATTATGCTGCAGTAATATTCGTCTAATGGGCATTATGTAACGACGCTGTCGATTGCGACTATTTAGCTCTTCGCAGCGGCGTAGTTGATGTTTTCGTTCTTGAGGGATGTGACGCCTTGTCACATTGTATCGGTTTCCTGAAGATTCGAGACAACGAAATTTCTTCTTGTACATTTTCCTCGTTGATGATGAGACCACTACGCTGCTCGAATCGTGACAAAGTTACCCAGTGCCTCAGTGTCTTATCTCTGACGAACCGACGCTGTAAATTGCTAAGGTTATACAGCTTCGTTGATGGATGAGTAAATGCGAATCGAGCAATGGTGGAATGATACTGGCTGAGGAAAGTCGAAACACTCGGAGTGTCACTTTGTTTACCACGAATTCTGTGTGGACTGCCCTGGTATTGAACCCGAGCCCGCGCGGTGTAAGGCCAACGCCTGAGTCATGGCACGGGGTTCTGAAGCAAAGTTCACTCTAGAACAGGCCACGAAGGCCTAAAGAGGGAGTAGAGGTATAGCTCTGCTCGTTCCTTAACCTCGGCGCTAGATGGGGGTGGGTGGTCAACGCCACACCCCTGCTGCTTTACCCCCGGGAAAGACCCGGTACTCATTGTGTAGGAGGCTGGGTGGGCCCCAGGTCTGGTTTGGGCGGGTCCGGAAAATCTCGCCCCGCACCGGGATTCAATCCCCGGACCGTCCAGCCCGTAGCGAGTCGCTATACCGACTGAGCTGTCCCGGCATGGTACGAGATTCTGTAGTAACACTGAGTGTTAAGCTTGTCAGTATGCTTATAACGAAGGATGCCGAAACTTTGTGGTATTTCTTTAATGGACGACATTGTCAGTAGCTGAATCTGTCGACGTAGCCACGAATGGTGAGGCGATAAGTGCATAATGAATAGGAAAGGATGTAGATGGAAGCATTATTGGTCTAATTTCGGGTATTATATCTGTATTTGCCTGAAAAGGATTAAGTTAAACCACACGAACTGTGTCTGGATAGAGTAGGGTTGTACAAATCCCGGACGCCTGAGTTTTGTACTGTGATTCGTAACTATTTCAGCATATACAGTTTTTTTCCTTACATAGAAAAACGTTTATCAGGTAACATGTGCCGAACAGACAGCGCCGGATGACAGGTCCATAGGACACGCCAGAATTGGGGGTTCTAATTACGGAACTTGCTTCTTGTCACCTATTTGGCGCATAGGATCTGGAGTTGGTTCCTTGATTTTTAGAAACTTTATGGACCTTTTTGATAGCCGATATCATCTTCGAGATCTGAACTGTTCACATACCGAATTTAAGGTAGAAGTTAACTGCTTTAGCCCTTTGTCACAATGCAGGCAGTAGTCCGATTTGGATTAAGTAATTAAATCCCAAGTTCAGTCACTAATGGCGCAGTGAGTGAAGGTAAACAAAACTGTCGGATGCTGATTCTGAAGATTCCAGTGAGAGTAATATTACTCCCCTGTGTCAGCGGCAGACAGTTATGTACTGTGCCAAGCTGATGTGTCTTGAGTGTTACATTTTAGGCAAGTGTCTATCAGCAGACAGGTATGTACTGTGCCAAGCTGATAACACGTGTGTCGTAAATGTTACATTTTAGGCAAGTGTCTGTCAGTAGACAGGTATGTACTGTGCCAAGCTGATACGATGTGTGTCATAAGCGTTACATTTTAGGCACGTGTCTATGAGTAGACATGTATGTACTGTTCCAAGCTGATATGATGTGTGTCCTGAGTGTTAGATTTTAGGCAAGTGTCTGTCAGTAGATAGGTATGTACTGTGCCAAGCTGATACGATGTGTGTCATGAGTGTTACATTTTAGGCTCGTATCTATCAGCAGGCGGGTATGTACTGTGCCAAGCTGATACGGTGTGTGTCTTGAGTGTTACATTTTAGGCATATGTCTATCAACAGACGGATATGTACTGTGCCAAGCTGATACGATGTGTGTCATCAGTGTTACATTTTAGCCACGTGCCATTTATTGCAACAGGCCATTCTACAAGCTTATCGCGGTTGAAGGTGAAGCTAAATGATGAGGACATGATAAACTCGTGGAGTTTGAGGGGGGGGGGGCTGTACAATTTTTTTGTCCGTTAAAAGAGGCAGCGCATTCCATTTGAAAGAACGTGACATTCATAACCACCCACAACAAGAAGCAGTGGAGGAGAAAGGAAAGGGGGGGGGGGGGGGGAGGTTTGTTTTCCCGGATGGCCCTTTTTTACAGTCTTTACGCCCCACCCCTCTTCTGGGCTTGCGGAGACGTTTAAGTATCGTTAAA
>Ga0123354_10006887_pt1 | contig 16975 bp, 12 predicted proteins | sample TergutLab28metaG_2_FD_97872 | JGI IMG/M metagenome (GOLD analysis project Ga0123354, IMG submission 97872) | Labiotermes labralis P4 segment gut microbial communities from Petit-Saut dam, French Guiana - Lab288 P4 | ecosystem: Host-associated > Arthropoda: Insects > Digestive system > Gut ...
GGCATGCTGCCACAAAACCAACTGGAATAGTGAAATTAATATGACTTTTAATAGTGTAACTTTAGCAAGGACGATATAGCTCCCTGATGATGGTCCTAGGACCGAAACATGTCGGAGTGTTTTTAATGTTTTTAGGTGTTAATTTTAAAGATTTATATAAATAAGTGCAGTGGGTGGTAAAATAATTGAGTGATTATACCAAGTGATTTAACATTTTTTCTTAAATTAGACCTCTGTCATAAAATGACAATATAAGACACCTCTAAAAATGTATTAAATTCCAGACATTAAATTTTGTATGTATGTACTGGACAGAAACGGGTTATAGTGCCACTTAAGCCACATTTATTAACAGAAGTGAACTGTATAATATTACAGACGTGATTAGCAGAGCTTATCTGTCCTCAGCTGCACATGACTGCTTTAATATCTTAACAGACTGCAGTACACGCATGTTCCTAGTTTTTGTTTATACTTTCCACCTTTTGTTAATGGTACATCATTTAGAATACACACGAACACTGACAGTAGAGCATGTTAGTTCACTTTGTACTGTACTAACACATGTCAGTTCTTGGGGCAGAAACAACATGCATGGTGGTTCACACTGTATTACACACTCACTGCATACTGCATACTGCATACAATTCCTGGGTGGCTGGATAAATTGTATTGAGACAGCGTACATAAATGATAAGAAAAATATGGGTTTCATTTTTGTAAATGTTTGAGATCAGCAAGTGATTTATGATAAGTTATGTTAAAGTTGTGTGTGTGTGTGTGTGTGTGAGGGGGGGGGGGGGGAATGCATAACAAAAAAAATTTTTTTGAGCCAAGATTCACTCTTTACATAAATCCAAGCCCCTGGAACACCAGATTCTTGAAGAGCAGACATTCCTTACAAACAAACACACACACACAACTTCGTATCACACACACGGTGCATCATGTTCAAAAGCACCAATATTAAAACCAACTTTATGCACTACATTGTGTATACTAAATCACATACTAATGCATCAGAGTAAAAATTAGTATGTGATTTAATATACACAATATAGGGCATAATAGTGTTAACATACACACCTATTCATGTAACATATTTTGCTTACTTTATTGTACGAAGTTACATGTTTTGAGAAGTGTCATGTGATGTTTATAGAAAGGTCACAAATTTTACAGAATGCACCCAGTTCTATGCCTTGATCACTTTGCACAAATAAGAACTTACGATGCATTATACATTCTGACAGAAATAGGCCAATTGCAAGTCTTTTTACACTTTACAGCCACAACACTACTGTCACATTACTATGAAACATCCTTCACTCCAAGATTTTTTAAGAATACAGTCTTGGCATACAGGGCCCAGTAGTACTGCAGAAAATTACCTACATTTCAGAGAAGTCTGGTGCTTCAGTCTTTGGAATCTCCCTGCAGATAAGGGCAGCACAATCTTCTGGAACAATACTAAATTTCTACAAGAACCTAGGTCACCTTACACCAGAACAATATAGTGTAATACATTCTTTCCAATACCACTTGATACACATATGCAGAAAACTGCTCTATATTAGGCCTCTGAGGTAAGTCAAATTCCACAAGTTGCTACCTTAAGCCTCTTTACCTATGCACCTGATAAATGTCAGAATGTAACAAATCTGTTAAATATTTATAGCAGTAAACTGCCATCATATCACAGTAGCATACTGTAACAATTTCCATTCCAACACGACATTTCAATCTAAAAACATACATTTAAAATTTAGAAGCACAAATTTTAATTTAGGAAGCTCATGTATTATAACTTTTATCCATTAATATACCTTAAAATATCTTTGATATCATTTTGGTCACACGCACTATTCATAAGCAATGTTCCCTCTAAGCTGTGTACATGTACATGTGCACACAAGTTATGAAATTGGTGCACACGGGAATTGAAAAGGCACACAAAAAAATTAAATTGCAAAAAATGATTATGATAGTAAAACAAACATGGCCTTTAATTAAAAAAATATCAAAATTGCACACTCTGTACTGTTCTTTATTTGCTCTGTAAACTGTACAACATAAAAATGAAACAATAATCACAGTAATTTCCTATTTATTTTATTACCCTGTTGTGTTATAACATACAATTACAATTTCAATATGTATGAGAATTACTACATTAATGAGAAATAACTTCAGGGTTATATACACTCAATTTAGGGCACACAGGTTTTTGTAATTGCAAAAAAACTGCACAATGTGAAATTTTTGCACACACAGGCCATTAAATATTACAGGCTACATTGTTCCTAGGTATAAGTAACATTTCAGGCTCAAATAAACGTTATATATAACATACCTTCAAGAACCTATGAAGAGATAACCATTTTAAACTTCACAAACCTAAAGTTTTCTGGTACACAATTTTTAGTAATGTATGTACAGGTATTTCAGTACATTTAACTGTATGAACATACACTCAAATTAAGCATCTACACTCTTAAACTCACAAATACAATCATAAATTTGCAGAAACAGTAGTGTGATACAAGTTCTGAATATTACAAGCAAAAATTCATTTAGTGAAGGTGGTTTCCTAAGTTCCACTCCTAAGACAGGATGCTTGTTAACTGACTGTAATATTCTTGTCTTAAACAAAATACTTAGTACTGCAGTAGTAACCAAGTTAAAAACTTTTCTTTTCTCTTAAAGCATCAACAACTTTCTTCTCTTCAGCCACAAACTTCAACAACTACTTCACTAAGTACATGTTTTTAACATATCTCATTTAGCTCCCCTGTACACAGATAAATTACCTGATCTTGAAAAGAAATTTAAAAGCCAAAGAGTACAAGATTGCCCACAAAAATCAAAATGATGTGACAAGTCATATCAGCATGTGCTGCTCACTGCATCCATGATGCAGGTATTTCATTGGTGCAGAAGGGATTAAGATATTGTAACAGATCCTCAAATATAATTTCACCCCTATGGCTAAAACAAGTAATGTTATTAGCAGCTATGACATCTCTTCGCCTCAACACACCAGGGCTCAATACTATGCACTTTTTTTACACCTCATTAATAGCTGTAACTGTGATTCTGCAACAACACAAACTCAACGTAATGTTTGAAAACTGTGTGTATATCTCCTATGCCATCCCAATGCCTGACAATTTTAACCTTTAGAAAAATGGATTTAAATGTCAATTGTATCTCTCTGAGTTTTTCTGGCTTAGTACAGACATTTAAATTTCTACCAACATGCAAATACCAGTATGTGGCAAGCTAGGCCAATAAGGTAAATCAGTCCCATTACAGGCCTGGAGAGGCCCAGAGGGTTCCAGGAAGTTAAGGTTCCCAGATTTTATGACAACGGCACAGGATGGTGGTAAGGTTGTCAGCCTTACGCACCGGCCGCATTTACCCCCAGGAAATACTCCAGGTACTCATTTCTGTTAGAGGCTGAGTCAACCCCAGGGCCATAGTGCGATCGGAAGAATTATGTCAATGGAAAATTCCAATGACAACAACTGGAATCGAACCAGCGACCCTCCGATTTGTATCACAGCACCTTAACCACTGTGCTAACGTGGTCCCCAAGCTAGACCATTGGCCAGTACATTTTAAAGACCAGCATATGGTCTCGTATGACAACACAGGCTAAAGCTCCATACAACATATCTGTAAGACATACGGGGAAACGCTGTTCCACTTTGGAGCCTTAATAGACACAACCAAGTTATACATCTGCATATTATGTTCAGTCAAAGCGACAAAAAAAAAAAATTAAACAATGAAAGGAATAAGTACAGTGAAATCTGTTCAGAAAATTAAAATCAGATGAAATATGTAGTAGACAGTACAATAAAACATCCACTGAAACATTGTCTCTGTAATAATTCATTCATCTGATTCTATTTTAATGGTTGTTTCTTGTTGGGCTTCTTAATATACAAGAAAAACGTTTGTATAGTTACATATTGGCAAAGTTAGAATGGCTCTGAAGACCAGTCTCATCACTCAGCCAGTCAACATTAACACCAGTTAAAAAAAAAACCCTTAATAAAGTTCTTACAGGCTGTTGTATTCTTTCTTTTGGGTGATTCCCTGGCATATGAATTTTAGAGCCAACGTTTCAGAACACACTGTCAGTTCTTACAGCCCATTTACTCCAAATTTATATACAGAGCAACTATTGTAGATACAAAAATCAACTAATCAGCATTAAAAATAATTGTTTCAATGTTTCTTAATCACACTCAAATGTAACAAAAAATGTGAACTAAATGGGTCTCTAGGCTGCATTCACATGCAGTTTTAGATAAATATATTTTACTTTTATTTTATACTCATTGACAGACCGACAATTGATCATCAGAGCACAGCATCACAATCTAGGACTGTAATCAAACTTTTCAATATCACACTATTCATGCACCATTTTCTTTCTAGTTTCACAATGACCAGGGTAGTTCATTAGTCTCTAGAACAGCCAATACCAATCACAGCACAAAAGCGCAGATTATTATATAACAGTGAAGAACATTTACACAAATTCTTTGTTTGCAGTCCATCCCTTATTATTTACACATTTCAATTAAGTTATCACTGACATGTTCAACAAGGCAAGTACAAATGTCCTATACTGATAAGAAGCAGAAGTTCTCACTACTTCATGTCATTTCTATTTATCCACGTTTTGGACTAGGGATACGGTATAAAAGAACTTCTACTCTGCTGTGCCCCTTGGCAGAACTACTCTCATACTCTGGACAACTTCAGAAACCATGCATAAGAACTGTTTACAACAGTTATCTATAGTAGGACACACGGGGAATAAAACATTCAACATTAAAGACTGCGACATCAATAATAAACTGTAGAATAGAATTAAAAAATATGAAATATCACAATCCCAGCCAAACTTAACCCATAACTCCATGAATCCATATTACATCTGAAACCAGAAATCAATGCCACAAATAAAAATAATATACTAAGTACAGAAGTTGTGACAATAGACAAACAGAGATGCACTGAAATAAAATAGTTATGCATATTCATATTTTAGAGGGGGCCTTAGATGAGGTGCTTTATATAGGCAATGACATGAGATTCACATCAAGATCTAAGAATTCATCAACAGTTCATTATGCAGTTCATGTATTCAAACTCACACAAGAAACAGTGAAAGAATATGTGAGTGTGAAGAATGAGGTGGGCTATAAATTTAGCACTGTCAGTTTGCAATGGTATCAGACTGGTTACATGGGACAAGACAAATAAGAATGGCAATGACAGGGGCAAGGTAGCTTTCACAGCCAACAACAAGCAAAATAAGTCATATTGACAAAATCAGGGATCTGCATAAATTTTCTTGTATTGACATAAAATGCCTTTATGCTGGGTACTTACAGCCCACAGACCACTTCTCTCACCCCTGCCTTAGGCTGGAATAATTATTATGAGCATCAAATTTGTAGCAGAAGGAAACAGTTAAAAAGGAGGCAATATTTCTTATATTATCTGACCATGTTTTTTTTCTGCAACGTTTCTGTACACTGTTACGAACATAAAATTAATGTTCTTTTAAGAAAAGCCAACAAGATGCACTATTTCTCTACTTTATTTGGTAAAGAATTCTACATGTTTTAGACAGATTTACTGTCCATCATCAGGAGTTTTAATAATGTGTTCACAGCAACAGGCATTTGTCATACTAGTTATGTTGCCTGTCTGCTAGCGAGGTCAGAGTAGAGTTCTTTACCAAATAAAGTTGAGAAATAGTGCATCTTGTTGGCTTTTATTATAAGAATATATCACGATGCACGGTCCTCTGAATGTCAAATCAAATTAATGCTATGATAAATACTAGGTGAATGCTGTTAAGTGGCACATATGGATTCCCTATGGGCAACTAAAATAAAACATCTTGGAACCAGGATAACTCACACTATAAAGTAAGGACTGGCTGATAATGGTTTGATCCCTAGCAGAGGCAGGGAATTTTTTCATGCCTCCACATTAACTGATGCCAAAGCACACCCTACCTGCCATCCAATAGGTACAGTATATGATGCTCTTGTGCAATGGGTAAAGTAGTCAGGGCATTTTGCTGACCATTCACCCCCACCAAGTATCGAGGTTGAGACAGATCAGGATGATATAACATAAAACATTTCAGTTACATGGCAGCAGTCAGCAAGAAATTTACTCTGAATATACCATTAGAAACATTTGCTGCTTGAAGACTACCTTTGTCATGAAATAGTTCTTCAGTTGCCAATTGCAAATGACTAACCTGAGCTACATTTATGCCCAAATAAACTTATCCATGTTGCATGAAAGAATGAAAATTGTATTTCCTAAATATGTACATGACATTATTTCCAAAATTTGTCTTCATTATTTTTGGATGAGAAAACAAGCATCTCCTAATGTAAGGGAACTCTTATGGAAACTTACACACCTAGATGGAACTTTTTTATGCCTCTGACATGCATCATCTTAAATTAGAGGTGCATTACCACCAAAATCAAATAATGACTGCAAACTTAATTGCATATCTGTTCCAAATCAATGACTAACTGGAAGATTAAAAGATGTTAGTATATTACATCATCTCTGGGCAAATTAATAACAGGCCCAGTCATTTCATTTAATATAGTAAAGCAACCAGGTCTTACACTTTTGGCTTCAACTATGATTTTCAATGTTTTCATAGCTAAATATATGTTGCCTGCAATTATTTCTCACTCAGTGTGTGATTCTGTCCTCACTCACATATGAAAGCCCCTCAGATACACTACATTAGCTGATAAAAATAATGAAGATAAAATAAGCTCAAGAAGACATTTCAATTGTCTTTGACAACTACCCTGGATAAATGTAGAGCATAACAATAATACAACAATGATATTATCTCCAATTCCATCACAGAATTATGGGTGAAACTATTATTTAAGTATCCACAGAAACATTCACTGTTTACGTTAAGTTGAAGTAAGTTTGGTTACAAGCTACAATTCTTTCATAAAAAGGAAAGTATTCTGAACTGACCAGACTGTCTCTAAAAAGTCTTCACTTTAATTAAACACTTGTGTCACATGCAACACAGATGGAACACACACAATATATTTAACAGCTTATTTTAAATGAATCACTATTAACAATGGAAATTAAAAACCACGCATGCATGCATGCATACACAAAACTGTAGTTGTTGAGTGGAATATTTGCTATGCTTAGGAAACTTCTTTAACTGGTCCTTTTAATTCTAACAGTCATGTGAAAGAACGTATACACTTACTGACAGCACATACTTAAAATCTTTCATGTCTTTAGTTTATAATTTACACAACAGCATGAAATTTTAATGTGGCTAAACAGTCTTCTAGTGTCCAAAAACTCATCAAATAATGTTTTCCTACAATTATAATATACTGGTTATTTTGTAGACTATTATTATTTATGAACACCTTGCAAGCATTCAACACTATTTTGACAGTGCTTTAAATGACTGACGAACGTTTCATCTCAATTTTATCAACAAATGTAATACACATTCTAAAGGTGATCCATCCACATGGTTTTATTCAAATGCAATATTAAAAAACAGACTTACACAATACACATACAAGACTTCCTGGTTACTAGTTTCAGCTTTGTTAACAAGTCATCATCAGATCTTTCTTTATTGAGAGCCGTCTAGTGAACCTTACCCTTGCACAAAGGATTGAGATCTCACTGTTCATGAAACTTCAAGGTAGCATACATATGTTAAATTGTATGCATTAAAATGGATAAAATAGTGCCATGTTCCTGCATTTTTCCCACCATATGACCATCAATTCTATGTACATAAATATGAAAACAATTACTTCACGTATCCATGCGAGCATTGTCGCATTTTATCACTAGTTTTTACAAAAGGAACTGCACATGTTGGTGAAAGTACACCAAGTAGTCTTTCCACATATACATCAATATAAAACTGATGGTCTCATCATAGCAGAAATGCCTTAACACTTCACCATCTCTTCCACTAAATGTGTACATTTTAAACTGTATGTGCGTCAGATGCAATATGTTGTAGGCAAATAATGCACATATTTTGTTCTGCTTAAGTCTAAACTTTAAGTACTATAAATAAACTGCTTGCCCTTCAGTAGCAAATGTTCAACAGAGACATAACACAAACCACTACTGGAGTGAGAAATTAAAAAATGGGAGGCACATTTACTCTTCCCAATCATTCATTGAGGTCTAACAATTTTGAATTCTGATACCATGTAGTCCAAATATAGGATGCAAGCTTTTTTAATGTCTCTCATTTAAGTTATATTTTTCAGGTCCTAGCCCAATTTCCTAAATTTTATTTTTTTACTGAGGTTTTCCTCAGTTCAGTTCAACTTAAAAATCTTTATAGCCTAATGATCTCTTAAATTGGTATTTACCTGCATTTGAAGCACTGGGTAAATGCCAATCTTCTTCTTTTCGCAAAATTTATGAACGTCAAAGTCAGCATAACACTTGTCACATCAGAATGGGGAAAAACAATATGTCCACTATTACAGTGACTGTTGTTATATTCTGATACACACATTTAAACATAGAAATGTAAATGATGCAATGCCCAAACAGGATATGGTGAAGCAATCTGTTACATAATTACATAATTTATCTCCATTACTTGTCTGGAAAAATATAGTGAACTGACACTAGGTTCAAATGCAGTAAAATGGGGAACACAGATGAATTTGTAAAACAGCTTGTATTATTTTTCTCCTTTTCCTGTAAATGGTAAAAAACAGGACAAAAACACTGACATACAGTCTAAATGTTTAGAGGAAAACATGTGTATGTTTCTCTCAATAATTAAAAGCATGAACCATATAATTTTGCATTCATTGTATAGATAATTAAATATTTTCAATAACTACATTTATAAAACCAACTTTTAAAAACCCGTTTGCAATTTTCATAACTGTAGACAAACATGCCATGTGGTTTACATATGGTATTTAGATGTAATAATTGTGGAGAAATAATAGAATACAAGGAAAAAATTAAAACCCAAACATGTTCAGATTTGGAGAGCAAAAAGTCCAAATATATGTACATGCATATTGCATATTCATAATTGTTAATTATATTCCAATAAAAGTTATTCTTTTCAGTTATGTTTCTATGAGAAGTTCATATAGAATTCACTTTGCACATTAATTTATGAGATATGTACAGCTCAAATACAAATGGACTTTTCATTATGAAATTCACCAAAATGATGCCGGGTTACACCAACAGAGTGATTGCGACCTGGACTGGGAGGTGGGTGATCGGGTGCAGCACAAATAATGGGCAGAGGATAAGGAAAAGAAGAAGCACGGCACTTCATCCAACAAGAATCCTGCTAAGAAACAAAGGTATAAAGACATGTTTCATGAATTTGATAAGGGACTGAAATCAGAAATGTGTTAATGGAACTACAGAGGTAACTGGTAAAGTGATGTTTCTAATGAAAAGGAAGAGTTCATCACAGAACACCAGGATGTCTTCACAGTGAAGAGTTGTGACTAAGGCCGCACAGACAGAGAGTACAACTAGAATGACACTGGTGATACCTAGCCCTTCCTTCAGCCCTCATGCAGACTTCCCTTTAGCCAAGCATGCTGATGCGAATGACACAGAAGACACGAAGTGCAGAAGAGTGACTGAGGAGGTGGACAGCTCTTGGACATCACCCGCAGTACTCGTCCAGAAGAAGGACGAAAGCTTTTGGTTCTTCATGGATTATCGAAGACTGAATGTCACTACGAAGGGCTGCTTTCTGCTCCCAAGGATCAACAACACCCTCGACACACTGGCAGGAGCAAAGTGGTTCTCTACATTTGACCTGAAAAATGGGTAATGGCAGGCAGCACTGCATCCTGAAGACAAAGAGAAGATGGCTTACTCCACTGGACAAACACTGTAGCAGTTAACAGTCATGCCTTTCAGCCCTTGCCATGACCCAGTGACATTTGAATGGCTAATGGAGTCTTTCTTGGAGGTCTGACTTACAATGCCAACAACCGACTATGCAGACAACCTGGTTGAGCAACTGCAAGACACACCACACACACACACCACTTCACCCACCAAAATCTGAAAATGGACAGTGACTGCATGAAGGCATTATATATGACCAGTTGGCCAACTCAGCTGGTTTCCAAGAAGGTGACCAAGTCTGGTTCTACCACCCTACCCAGAAGACAGGAAAGTCACCCAAGCTGCAGTCAAATTGGGACAGCCCATACAATGTAGCAACCCAAATAAATGATGTGATTGACCAAATCCAGCAGCATCCAAGACCATTCCGTGACATTTTCAAAGGAGCCAGACAGAGACAGGAGAAGGTTCTATCTAGAAAGGCAGAAATTGATAGAAAGTGCTGAGCCAGAGCAAGTGGTCAGTCTGGGTCCTGCAGCAGCTGAACCAAGTGTGCTAGTGATAGGTAAGAATTTGGTGAGGCAGTGGATGAACAACTGTGTGTTAGAGTGTTGCAAGGGAATCAGGGAATAAGTGAACCAGTGACATGAAGAACAAAATATGAAAGAAAAAGAGGATTGTAGGCTTGGTGTGAAAATAGTGAGAATTTTAAAAAAAGCACCTGGGCCCAGAGAATCAAGTTCATACACAAGTGCATTGTGAATCCACGTAAATTATTCTCTTGATTCTTGTCACTATTTTTTTCACTTACTGAAAGTGCTAATTCTTTAAACTGTAGTGTCAAATAAACACTGATATTTGGAACCCATACACTTCTCTGTTACAATATGAGTATCTTATTGTGTTTAGATAGAAATATGCTTATGTCACTACATTGTGATATAAATTATCAATAACTTAGGAGAATGAATATGCAATGGATTGTGTAAAGAACACAAAGAGATATGGTTTTGTGGAATTGTTGAGCAAATGGCTTATGGTCCACTGTCAGAGGGAGATTCTTCATATATGAAACTTATCAAATGACATAAACTGCTACATCCCATATGCAATTCATGTCTTTAAACTATTCTTCATAAGATTTTGGAAGTATGAAAGTGTGGCTATCAATTTCATCTTCTACATCACAGTCATCACTTACCCTCAACACAGAAATTTTTAGATTTCCATCCCTTCCTCCCTTTCTTTTATTAATTAAATATACATAATTTTATTCTAGTTCATGTAGGAACTGTCAACATGCTCTAAACTTACTACACCACTTCATAATTTTTCACTAGACATTAATGCCCAAAGGAATATGAGATAGCACTCCATGAACAACAAGAAAGCTATTTATAGCTCCCAGTAAGATGGCAAGAGGTAGCCAAAGTGCAACAGCATATCCAGTATCTGCCTGTCTCTCATTTCTCCAGCATTTGCAGACCAAAGTGGGAGCAACCTGTTTACCAGGAGCCAACGTAAAGATGCTCCACTGGACAGTCTTCTGGATGCCTCTGTTCCAGGCCGGGCTGATCTTCACATAGGTTTATCAATGATAGCAACTCCCGCATAGCTGCGACCAATACCCATAGAAGATGGCAGCATTGACCAAGAATCTGTTTTAGGATTATAAACTTCAACAGATGCTAGGTTCGATGTACCATCATCCCCACCAACCACGTAGAGCAGTCCATTAAGTGCAACAACACCTGTGACAGTAACCACATTCTGCAGCTTGCTATTGAACTGTGAACTGCCCTTTCTTGCAATATGCAAGTTAATCAAATAAATATATAACAGTGAATGTAATATAAAGCACTGCTATCATTATGATTATGAAAATAACAAAACAGCTGATATAGCATAGCTGGTATAGTGAATATGCTATAGGCTGGATGGTCTGAGGTTCAAATCCCTGCAGGGAAAGGGATTTTCCTCTACTCAGCTCTGGTGCCAACCAAGCCTCTGATTCAGTGGATATTGGGAGTTCATTCCCTGGGGGTAAAGTGGTCAGCATGTGAAGTTGACCATTCACCTCTATCTAATGCCAAGGTTAAGAATGAGTCAAGCTATGCCTCGGCTCCCCTCCACATGCCTTCATGGCAGGGACAGCTTTACTTTTTTGCCTCTAACAAGAATAGGAACAATGACAGAGATGAACATGTTTATGTATGTGTTTTGAACAGTAAAATCAAACCTTTCAGAACAAAATATGTGCTTTTAGATTTAAAAAGTGATCTTGTTAGAAGTCTAATTAAGGATAATCTAACAAAATATTGATGTCACAATTACTGTAACTGAACTCACGCTAAAACTGCCCATTTGGAATTAAATATTACATTTCTAAAGCTATGCTGGGGCTGTGGAAAGATATCCCATGAATTAACACCCTCCATTATATCCTTCAAGATGTTATGCTTTCCCTTCCAGCAAATTTACTTCTATTTTCCAACTTTCACTTAGCCTTTCTATAACACGAATATTGGCAGTGACAACCTTCCCTAATTACAAACACTTTGGGATAGCTGAGACAGCCCACAGAGGGCTGAAAGGACACATCACAGTATGCAGAAAAGGGAGAAACCTCAAGTGCCATTATCCCCGCCATCCACAGAACCTCTTTCTTTGGCCTTCATAAACACAAGAATACCTGCACATATCATGGATATACACTTTACAATAATGCTGGCAAATATGGCATACACACCTGCATTCCTCCTGCACATCGCCATATCAGCAACTGGAGTCCAACTTCTAGTCTCTGGATTGTAAGATTCTACACTCTTTCTGACAAGGGGCCCATCATGGCCTCCCACTGCATACAAAATTCCATCCAAGACACCGACACCTACAAAACAAGGATACTATTCTGAGTTCCATATGTTGGCAAGTAGCAGTATCTGCCAGGAGAAGAATAATGGATAGAGAACCTAATGATAAGTCATAACCCACTATTTACAAAATCAGAAGAGTTGAAAAAATGTCCAGTACCATGAATATCCACATTTGTACAGAGTACAATGTACCAAAAGTAGGCACTTAAATGACTACAGTAATATTCAACCCTAACACAACTAAGTCAGTAGTAATAACATGTTCCTTTAATTAAACAGATGATATGAATTGTAGGAAGAAGTTCTAACAGTACTTAGTGGTATATCAAGACGTCACACCACTCTGAAATTTGTAACATACTGTAATGTTAAGAAGCTTAACCCATTGACTTTACCCTTCTGTCAGAGAGAATGAATTCCAAATCATGCATTCACACTCCCCAACTGTTTCTCAAACAGAGCTGTGACTTGACTGACTGTAACTACTTAACTGTCTGACTGATCACCAAAGAGATGGCATGAAATTGAGGTATAAAGTAAAGCATCTAGTCTTGAGAGAATGTCATGTTTAATTTAAAAACAAGTACAAAGAGTAATTTATGAAAAGATCTAACATGGTAAGCAAATGTGTTAAGCCACAAACACACTCAATTAGTGCATAAGGAACAAGTGTTAGAAATGTGTTGTTGTCACACAATTTTCTGAACCAACTTATCCTTACCTGCACCACTACGCCGTGCAGACATCTCTACAACGGCAGACCATGAATCCGTCTCAGGATTGTAACACTCCACAGAACTCAGACACTGTCTTGATGCACCATCATAGCCACCAACCTAGTACAATTTGAAATACTCAAGTTTGGCCTTTGAGCTTTAGCCACTATACCCCAAAGGTAAAAGTTATATTTTACACAGGCCACATATACCTACAGACAAGTTACCTCCCATGTGGCCTAATATATACAGTCATAATGTTGGAACAGTACTCCCAGTCAGCAAACTGCACCACCACATCTCAATTACACAGTGATATTCTACATGCTAAATTATTTATAACATATATCACTCACCTAAATTTGCTTTACTTAAAGGGCCTGAGAACTCAGTGTGAGGAATTACAAAGACAGTAGGCCTACATCTCTGCAAAAAGACATGCTATCATACTGGGCTGCATACATTCACTGTTCCTAAAAGTCAGTATTTGAAAAAGGTGCAGATATAAGGCAGAGAATTCTACATGCTATAACATAACAAAATTTCTCCTGTCCTTTGACAACAGAAACCACAAAGGCACACAACTATACCCAAAAACTAGAAATGCCACTAATATAAAACATTTGTCAAAATAATCCTGCCATAACACAACAGTAGCTTACGGCATAAAGCAACCCGTTAACAACACCAACTCCCACACTACTTCGCCTAGTAGACATGGGAGCAATCATCCTCCATTCATGAGTTCTTGGATCATACATTTCTGCTGAATTGAGACCTGTTGAGCCATCAAATCCACCCACCTGAAAAAAAAATTAAAATTAAGATAATTAATTATATTACACATATAATCAGATAAACAAGTTACTAGTATGTTCACACACATTCAGGTTAACTTACTGCATAAATGCAGTTTCCAAGAACTGCAACACCAAGGGTTGATCTCCGTGCTTCCATACTGGCACAAGAAGACCATTGGTCTAAAGCAGCATCATACACATCAACAGTCCTGACCCTCAGGGAGCCATTGAAACCACCCACAGCATAGACACAGCCACCAAGCATTGATAAGCCCGCCCTGTACAGCAGTAGTTTACCATGTAGACTCACAAATCTGATGCATGAAAAGGCTCAGTTTAAAGTAGCATTAGGAAGATGCCTGAACACACACTTCTAGTACTCTGTTGATGCCTTTTCTAATGTTCACAAATGATTCATAATCTAATTACCTTCTGTATATAACAGATTCAGTTGAACATTTCATATGAAGTGAAATCCTTATATATTCATATTGTACTAGTTCTGTCAATTTTGTATTTTCCACAACATATTCCACATCCAATTCCACTTTTCTCAATCAATGATGTACATTCATATATTTTGCAGGCAAACAGGAATAGCAAATACATACTGCTACTCACCTACAGCGTCTTGTTGGCATCTCTGCTACTTGATACCACCGTTCTTCTTTGAAGTCATAACACTCCACACTCCGAATTGCTTTTGGAGCCTGTCCGCCCACTACAAGAAGTACCTAATAATTAAAAAACAGAAAATATTGGCAAAACAAATTGGAGAATATCTCTGGCCCCATGTTCAGGTGTTGATATACAGGATGACACAGCTGTCTAGTGCATGTACTTGTATAGGCAACCAGGTCCGTTCCCATGCACTCAACATTCAACAAACTTTCACTGCACACAGTCACTCCAAAAGCTTCAAATCCTAAACCATAGGAAACAAACTGCAATATGGTCACAAACTAAGGCAAATTAGAGCCATCTTAAATGTTAACAGCATGCAAGTGTAGGAAATAAGTCTTAAATTAATTCAGCAATATTTGCCTAACAAACATCTTTATGAACACATTACATACCTTAGGCAATCCAACAGGCTGTCTAGGTTTTGTTCTTGGTGTTTTAAATAAAATCTTCTGTTCACCTTTCAATAAGTGATATTTCAGGGCTTCAATGAGGTAATCTTTACCTGCGACAGAAACATTTGATGCAAACTACATTTTAAGCTTTCAGTAATAAAAATTGTTATCACTGAAGAAAATTATATTTACACTAACATTGTAAATTTGCTTTAAGCAGTGGCTCTTCTTCCACCCTCTGTACTAAGTACTCCTGCGACAGTAATGGTAATCGAACATGCTCCATCAGTTCTGCCAAGTGCAACTGTCTGTTTTCCAAGTCATGGTGGACCCATGCAATTACACACTCAAATACCTGTAACAGAGCAACAACAACACTGTCAGAGCCATTACAAAAGTGTCATACCACAGGCCGGTACGGCACATTGCATAAATATGTGAGCCATACAGCAGCCTTGGGTTTTCCTTTAAAGCTAGTGTCAATAAATCAATCAACAAAACTACACTTTTATGTGTATCACTGATTGTCCTCTTTTCAGTAAATTCAGAGCTTCTGTTTGCCCCAAATTGTTATTTGTGCTACCTTGGCTATGCAAAAATATTGTTAAGTTCAGGAATAACCTTAATTATGGGAGACAGAATTAAGAAATACTGTATATCATACCAGGATAATGTGTGTTAGTGCACCCTTAACATGATTTTTTAAAAACTGCGTAATTACACACTGGCACATTTGTGTATAAAACATTCATACACTCTCAAATCAACTGTCCTATTACATATGTCAGTTCGTTTAACATGAAATTTTTCCTTTTTAATAAACTGCTATAAATCCACTTCCTGTCTCCTATATTTCAAACGGAGAGAGTGGAAACACAATAACTCTCATCTCACTCCCAACACAGACATGGCATCATGGCAGTGGAAATGTTTTAATGTTGTCTTCATAAAGAGGAATTCCAGGCAGAATGCACACAGTCTACTTTCCTGCTGCAGAATTTCAGCCTCACAGATCTTCTGTTGCTACAGTAACATAAATTTGTAATTCAGTTCACAGGCCAGCATACTGGCCTTCACAGCAGATGGTCATATGACCTACATCAGTTGCCAGTTTTGTTCTTACTGTAGTCATTACCAACTGCATATTCGCCACCACTGCCTCCGCCATAATCGTCATCATGTTAAAATTATCAGTCATAACCTCAAAGTCTCACACTATAGCCACAATGTAATAGGTACAAAATATTTCATACAGTTTGCAGGTATCATAATGTTATACATACCATGCATTACGTTCACAACACTGCTTTGATTAAGAGAGATAACTGGTTTGCAGGTATATGATGATCTATCTCCACGTTAAATTACATGAGCCTAGCTACAGTGGTTAATTAGTTTCCATGAAACTAAAAGCCAAATATGAATCCCATGCAGACATCATGTTGTTGTCTACAAAAAATGGCTTCAAGAGGTTGCATAATTTTGAAGATGTATCACCATGCATCATTTCATGCTAGTCTTCCTCTCCTCTCTCCCCTCCCCCCCCCACCAAAAATCCCTTACCAAAATGTTATATTGAC
>Ga0123354_10006891_pt1 | contig 16968 bp, 7 predicted proteins | sample TergutLab28metaG_2_FD_97872 | JGI IMG/M metagenome (GOLD analysis project Ga0123354, IMG submission 97872) | Labiotermes labralis P4 segment gut microbial communities from Petit-Saut dam, French Guiana - Lab288 P4 | ecosystem: Host-associated > Arthropoda: Insects > Digestive system > Gut ...
TTTTCTAGGACAACAGACAGCATCTAAAAAGGATAATAAGTACCAATTGTTGTATACATGCGGTTGTACCTCCTGATGATGGACCTAGATACCCCCGAAACATGTCAAGGTTGATGAAATATAGTAAGAATAAGTTGTGCATCAAGTTGGTTTTTCTTTACACAACTATATCGAGATGCACGGTCAACAAAACATAAAATTCTTGTTTGTAATGTAATGTTCTGAATATCACTCGTGCAAGTGAGGAAGGAAGAGATATGTGGATACATATTCTATGTAAACACCGGATAAACCAAGCGAAGTGTTCAAATTGCACAACACAGCTGCGCTCTTTTGACAGATGTGTTTACACAAGTAAGGTAAAAACATTTTAGCCTATGAGCGACGACATTGTGTAAGGTGCACTGTAAATACTGCGGACATTTTGTGTTCTTGTTACGTAACAGCAGTAGGCACCATCATCACCAGAATCCACTCATTTCCTCTGTCTATCTGGCCGTGTGTAACAACTGAAAACAACTGAATGATTTTGCGTTATATTTGATACTCGAAATCTTAACCAAAGTTGGCTGGCACAAACCTTTGATCAAAATAACACAAGAAAAATAGAAAACTGAATAGCCATATAACGAGGAGAGATAACTAAATATTTATAGGAAAATAAACACTTTTAGCTTGCTAGCGAGTACCCGCTAGCAAGCAGAGAGCAGTATCTGTTTGACATACGCCTGTTGCTGTATGTGCAGTCTTGAACTCCTGGTGATGGACGGAAAGACCGTCCGTAACATGTGCAGTGTCATTCCAAATAAAATAAATTTAATACGTTGATGGCATCTGGTTGGTTTCACTCTAGGAATATATTACGATGCACGTCCCCATGAACGTTAAAGTAAGACTTACTTCTCCAAACTTATGTTTCCATAAGGCAATAGCGGTAAGTGCCAAACTTAATATCATCCATTGACAGCTCCCATTTAGGAGTTGTAAAAATTCCAGAAAGCAAATCAGCCATTTAACTAATTTTTAAAATAGCCAGTAACCGGAACATAATTTCAGCTTGAGTGTTTATAGCAATGAACAAGTCAGACAAGTGTCTTGGCCCACAGTTTATTCACTGCTGTTTCATTCGGTTTAGAAGTTACTGGCACTGCATCAACTGCAGTGATTGTATAGGAATGACACAGTACTATTCCAGAAAAATTTTTGGAAAGTAGTTTGCAATTATTTAGTGGTGCAAAATACAGAAATATTATACACATGCTGAAACAGTGGAAACCTCTCTTCAGCATTTCTATTTTCAAAAATACTCTTTTCGTTCAAGTATTATTTATTTGCGTCACAGTGCTCGTTACCTTCGATTTGTACAAAATTTGCCTCACTGAAGAACTGTACATATCCTACGAATAACAAGTGAAATGGTCCCGTCGGAAGCAGCTAGTATGAAGGGTATGTTAAACAAGAGCTAATATACACTGTACTGCAGTAATTTTCATGTTACGCATATGAATCATCGTTAAACACGGTCATTAAGGATGGGATCTGATATAAATTACGCGAGATTTAAACAAAAAGAGAAACTAATATTTATATCAGCATTTAACCAACTTGATGCACAAAATGTTTGTTTTACAATAAGTTTATTTCATGCCTCTACATGTTTCGAGCACATGTGCTCATCATCAGGAGGACACAATTGCATTACACAGCCTCTGGTATCATCACACCTATAGGTGTTTGAGGAAGCTTGCTCCCCAGATAGTATGATCTGTACCAGACGTTGCAACTACAGTTTTATGTACTCCTGATGATGGGCGCGATGGACGCCCGAAACATGTAGAGTAATTTAGCAGTAAATAAATATCTGCATACTGTTGCATCTCGTTGGATTTCTTCAACCTATAAGTACTTGTGTTTTCCCTTCAATAAAGCATTCCACTTGAAGCGGGAATAAATACTTCCTTTGAAATATTGTGCAGTTTAGCATCCTAATAATTTCTTTGTACTCTGCAAATGAAATTTCTTCTTTAGATTAAGCAACGCGCTAAGAAGGGCATAGGAAAAGTGGAGGTAAATTTCTACGCTGCTAAATAAATTCCTTCAATTTATAATTCCTCACATTTTTATCAAAATACCGACACTAGATCCCACGCTGAGCCAATTCAGGCAGCATCACAACTTCACACTTTTCAATTTACAAAGCCCTCCCTCTACATACATCGTAGCTTATGCTTATGGATAACGAAGTGGTCATTGTAAGCTAGTTACCTGACTGTAGGCCAAGCATAAAGCAGGCTTGGAAAATCATGATGTTCCAATACACATCACCAACTCTTATATCAAAGGAATTAAAACTAACAAAATATCGCTGTTTTGGGAGAAACCCTGAATTTTTTAAAATTAATCTCCTATATGTTGGCCCTCTTGGCCTATTATCAAGCACCCACAACATAGTAGAGTTTAATTTTAGACAATTACCTTTTTCCTCTGAATCCAGCCTATTGTATTGGGTTTAATTACTGCGATTTAGAATATATTTCATGTGGGCCGGGTAGCTCAGTCAGTATAGCGACTGACTACGGGCTGGACAGTCCGGGATCGAATCCCGGTGGGGACGAACTTTTCCGCCAGTCCAGACCGGCCCCGGGGCCCACCCAGCCTCCTGTAAAATGGGTACAGGATCTTTCCCGGGGGTACAGGCGGCCGAGGCTTGGGGCTGATCCCCCACCCCATCTAATGCCGAGGTCCTAGAAAGAGTAGAGCTATACCTCTACTCACCCTAAGGGCCTTCTTGGTCTACAAAAAGGGGGGGGGGGGACCTACCTACCTAGAATATGTTCCAATAAAAGCATATAATAAAATTGTTTATTTGCTATAAGAAAGTCTTACACATCCTGTGATAGTAACTAATTCACTACTGAATATATTGTACTAATGTAGGCTAGGATGAAGATCGAACTCCCGACGTTTTGAATACGCTAGTACTCAAATCGCTGGAAATGTTGGAAGACCACTCACCGGGTTAGGGAACCAAGACAGTTCGTATTGCGTGGTCTGTGCAATGAACGGGGGTTATCTCGTATTTTCCGCTGCACATGCAAAGCTGGGAGAAGAGAATCGCTTTATGGTCCCTTGGTTCACAGCGGTCTGTGACCCCAGGCCAGGCGAACCGGCACCAGGCAGTGCAGTGCCTTAACGAATAATGATGTGATCATTAAAACTTCCCGTCCGCATTGCTGAAAGCTAAAGACAGCTCTTGCAGAAATTCTAAACTATTCCAGACCCGATGTACGATAGTTTTTTTTTAATAGTTGCAAAATTGATATTTAATTTATCATCTCAGATGTCACGGACATTATGTATTAAGGAATAACCGAATGTGCACCTACAGGGTAGGCTTACGTATTTTCCACACAACTCTGGCAGTGACGATTACTGAAATGGAATGATCTAAAACTCAAGTGGTCAAACTTCTTGGAAAATGTCAGATTGGAAGAGAGGGAAGAAACAAAACGAGAAACAGGAGCAGGAGAAAGAGCGAGAAAGAGAAGGAAAACATAAATATGTGTTATAACAATGTGTACTGTTGGGCAGGGATGCCAACAAAATAACCTGCAGATCACATCGAAAGGCAAAATCTGGTATTGGCACTGCGAAACGAACAGGATATGTTTTAACAGGGCTAGCAGAGACATGCAGGCTGATAAATGTGTCGCATACGATTTTACTTATTAATGGTTTTATATTTATGTAATGCATCAGTTCTTTATGAGAAGCCCTATTTAGAAAAAAAAAAGGCATATTGAAATCCTATTGCGACGCTGTGAATTATCCTGAAATTCTACCTGCACTTTTGTAGTACAGATTCTCCGCTGAAAAATTTTATAGAAATTAATTTAGCTTTTTCAGAAATGGATTACGCGGAATGATAGACAAAGAGTACCCACCTATTGAACATTTAACGCGTTGACTGAAATTTCAATTCAGTTATTATGGCAACAGTGTAATCCTAAAGCCTGCGATAAGTATATTTTACTACGTTTTCCTGTGGAGATAAAAACCTGAAACATGTGTCTGAACTATGCAATCTTTCTCCTTCATGTACGTAGAGTGAACTTCTGCACCAGTGCCTTAGATTACAGTACTTCACCCACTCTTTAACTGGACTTCTTGAAAGGGTAAGGAGATGTAACTTCTCGAATGGAATGCAGTACTGCCACACAGCTCCAGCAGTGAGCTGTAAAATGCGGGAAAACCTCGTGACGAGGGCGTCGCAACTGGTATTCTTCGCCGAACGCCACATAAGGGTAAAGCAGCATGCACGAGAAAAATTAGCAATATAGACAAAATTTCAGTCTGAAAATCTGGAAGACGTAAATATAGATAGGAAGATAATACTAAAATGTATTGCAAGGAAACAGGGACTTGATAGTTTGGATTTGTTTGATCTGGCTCAGGTAAATGCTGTTTGGTGGGCTGCTGGGAATACGGTAAGGAATGGAGGTTTTTAATTAACCTTTTGACGCCTAATGTTAACTATAGTGGTCGTACCGCACAGCTAACCTCTAAAGTTGCATTTTATATATTTATTCAACAAATATAGGTACTGAATATTTTAAACATGATATATATTCTCCGTTTTTTCCTCTTCAAAATGCAGTTTGTTTCATAATTCTAACGTATTTGGTTCCTTTATTATTCACATTTTATATACAGGTGTGCTAAAATTAAAAAAATAATTCCGGCGCCAAAAGGTTAAGAAAAAGAATGGGAATATCTTGAATAGCTGAGCTACTGCTGGCTTATAAAAGAGGATTATGTTACACGGAATTTTCTGAAAACCATACAGCCCAGAAGTATGGAAAGCAGTGCCTCCACGTACAAAATTGACGATGAGAAAGAGCAACTTGAATTGGGGGCATAAGATAATGTGAACAGGGCGATCGATAGGGTTAGAACATGCAGCGTCCTTGCTACTATCGAACTTTAAGTTCAAGGAAGTTATTTCAACAAGCAGTTTTAATGGCTGTTGTACTGTTCTGTTGAGCGGCAACTGGAAACTATCGTGATTAGTTGATTGAAGGTTGATTGATCTTTGGTTATTTATCTGAGAATTTTTAAATGCACCGCTGGATGTATATGAATAACGCAGGAAAGGCCATGGTTTGCTTGAAAGGGCCATCTGTGCACTTCCCTGCAGGGAACCAAGAAAACAAATATTATGTTTCGTTGACCGTGCATTCCTGTGTAATCGCGTAAATAAAGCCAACTTGGTGCACAATTTTTTTTCGTACGTTTATTTCTTTTCTCTACATGTTTCGGGCGACTATGTGCCCATTATCAGGAGAAATAGCTGTTTGTATGCGACGCTTGGTACTTGTCACACTGTACGGATGACTGTCTGGTAGGCATGGTGCACCCTGCATATCAGACAGCCATCCACAAATACCAAGCGTCGCATAGATACAGTTATTTCTCCCGATGATGCGCACATAGTCGCCCGAAACATGTAGAGAAAAGAAATAAACATACCAAGAAAAATTGTTCATCAAGTTGGCTTTATTTACACGATAAAATAAATAAAATCTTGTCAAAACGGAAATTTTAACGTAATCGGTCTAGTAATTAGGCCATGGGCTGAACGTTCCGGGCTTCGAATTCCGGCATCGGCAAGTGATTTTTCTCTGTACCAATGCGTACAGACCAGCTGAGATCCACCCAGCTGCGTATTCATTACGCACCTCATTACTCCCTTAGGAGTAAGGAAGCCAGGGTTTTAAACACTCAACTTCACCTAGTGTCGAATTTAAGAATGAGTGGAGCCCTACTTCTGCTCCCCATATGCCTTCGTATTGTGTACAGGAACAACTTTACCTGTTTTGCGCTTTTACCTGGCCGGAATTCTAAATCGGGATCTCCGAGATACGAAGTTAGCAGTACTGTTAATTCTGCCACAACATTCATTTGAACTTGATATTTGTTGGACCGTACATCATTGTGATAACTGAAGAATAAAAAACCAACTAGATGTCACTTATTATTTTGTTGCGCTTCTTAAAGGCTCAACATGTTTCGGGCACTACTATGCCCATCATCAGGAGCTCGCGAATAAAATGTTGATTACCACATTGGTCGTTTCTTTCTTGTGTTGCTATTGGTTGGAAGTTACGTGCGGTTAGGCTGGATTAATGTCCGGGCTGCAGTCCGGACACCACTCCAACCTACCTGCATCTAACCTCCAACCTACAACAAACCAAGTACCAAGACCAATGTGGTAATCAACATTATATTCGCGAGCTCCTGATGATGGGTATAGTAGTGCCCGAAACATGTTGAGCCTATAAGAAGTAGAAAGTAAAGTGATCCCGTTACAGGCCTGGTGCGGCCCAGAGGGTGGGTAGAGGTATAGCTCTACTCTTCCATGACCGCGGCACTAGAAGGGGGTGAGTGGTCAGCAGTACGCCCCGGCCGCACTTTACCCCCGGGAAAGACCCGGCACCCATTTTAGCCTACAAGAAGTACAATAAAATAATAAGTGGCATCTAGTAGGTTTTTATTCTTCAGTTATTCACTTGAACGTCGTCTTACATCAGGGTAACTGTGAAACAAAATTAACAGGGTGGTGAAGAGAAAACGGCGGGGCGCTGATTTAAATCGCTGTGTGTTGGACACGAGATATTTGATATAATTTATGGCGTTCTTGTGAAAATGATTGCAGGACAACTGCCCTGACACGTGCCAAAAGTTAAAGCTTACTACTTGTGACTTTTTAACAATACAAATCGCACATTGCCATGGAAACGCAAAATTGAAATGAACTACCAGCTGAAAGTCTATTTAAAGACTAGCGTAACATTTCAACTTCGGGTCTTAAGACCAATTTATATTGTGCTGCATTCTTTCCCATGTGCCCTACACTTCTCGGAATTTAATTTAATTTTAATCTAAGAGCAACTGTATATTTTCGGAGTTTATATATATACTACCCGTCTCACTCCGGTGACGAAGAAGATGCAGCTTGACACGGCGCTTGCAGGCACATTACAAATTTGATGTAAGGTCGCACACAGTGTATGTGACAGAGAGGATTCGTGACCTGGAGGGTCTTGGAATAGTCACTCAGCTTAACAGTTGTTATTGCGGAAATAGCAAACGTTTGTTTGTAGAGAGGTTATATGGGGTTTGTACCACTGCTATCATAACATTGTTCTAACCGTGTGCTTGTCTGTGTATATTTGGATTATGTTTGTATGTATGTATGTATATATGTATGTATGTACGTATGTATGTATATATGTATGTATGTATGTATGCATGTATGTATGTACGTATGTATGTATGTACGTATGTATGTATGTATTATGTATGTATAATATATGTATGTATGTACGTATGTATGTGTTATGTATGTGTAATGTATGTATGTACGCATGTATGTATGTGTATACTTATGTATGTATGTACAAATATATATTTTTCCCAACATACATTCCTACACAACATCATATATAAGTCGATTAGGCTACACGTTTCGGCATATTACTGGCCATAATTTGGCCTTCTCTTTTAGTAGCCATTCAATAGAATTTGCATCTTCTGTCAGTAAAATGGTCTTTTCCCTTTCAAAGTACGTCATGTTTCTTATACAAACAATTTTACACATTACCCCTATAGTATATTTGTGTAAATAATAATTTTCTTGTACTTTATACTAAAAGTGTTTTTAAATATAATCCTATGAGGTACTTTGTAAAGCAAGAGCTATCTCCCCTAACTGCAATCGTAAGTTTTAGTCGAATGGTTCTTAAAAGGGTAAGCCTGATGATGGCTTATAATGTGCCGCAACTTGTTGCCTATTATACGTACTGTACATGTGCTGTTGGTTATGACTGTATAATAGGGAATACTGTGATACCTCGGCTAAAGAAGATAATTCGTTCCGGAATCACATTCGTTACCCGAAATCTTCGTTAGCCGAAACACGCATACAGACGGAAAATATAAGCTCCTGGAATGGCCCGACCGTTCATGTCTGCTGCTTTATGTTAGCGCGCGCATCCACTAAAACATTCGTTAGCCGAAACCATATTCGTTAGCCGAGTCCGAAAAACAGCGAAAAAAATCTTCGCTAGCCGAAAAATTCGTTAGCAGGGTCACTCGTTAGCCGAGGTATCACTATTCTGTCAACAGCATAACGGGAATGAATCAACTTTAAATTATGTATGGATGTATGTATGAATATATGTAAGCACATATGTACGTATACATATACGCGTATGTGAATATATGGATACCACGAATCAAGAACAGGTGAATGAATTTGCTGGGAATCTGGTGCTGGTAATGCTTATAATAATTGCCTGGGAATTCCTATATTTATTTACATCGGACGATATTAAGAACAAACCCGCTTTTCTGTAATGCACGAACATGTTCTCAGGTCATGGCACACTCGATTTTGGTGCTATTGCTGGGATTCGTGTAAAACGCTAATCGTCTGGCTTACAAGATTCGTCAAGAAGCGAACACGACCTACGTAAGGCGCATATACCACAGTCTGATGTACAAATATAACAAATTCCTTTTTATTTCTATGCTAGTACGGTGCATCTATTTATTGTTTTTATTTGAGCCAACTAAAAAGAAAATTCAAACGGATTGGTCACACATTAAGAAAAGAGGATGGAGAGATACCAAAGGCTGCCCTACTCTGGAACACTCTGGGAAACAGGAAGAGAGGAAGACCGAGAAACAGCTGGAGAAGATCGGTAATCAAGGAAGCGGGTAGAAGCTGGAATGAACTAAGGTTCTTAGCAGCCGATAGACAGAAGTGGAAAGGACTTATAGACAACCTATGTTCCTAGAAGGAACGACGGACTTTATTATTATTATTTGAGCCAACTAACTAACAATTAATAACAAGACAACATGTCACATAACCCGACACCCATCGCGACTCAGTACACGACAGACCAGCACACTAACAGTAGCAACAAGGGACTGTACACGCAGCCACAAAAAACACACTGCTTGCACAAGGTATTATGACGTCACACAGAATTTATTGTGTCACTCAGCGACGACCAAATAATATTTTAATATATTTTAATGTAATAATTTTATGGAATTTTAATTTTAACATCCTTAATTTTAAAAAATTTTGTAACTTAGCGAGGCACAATTTTTTGAAACTCCCTGAGGATGACACAGAAATGTCGAAACACGTAGGAGTGAACATTATATAAAGAGACAGTGTTGTGATATATGTTGGTGCATTACTTAGTTGAAATAAAAAAAAATATTTTATTTCTACAGGATCTTTACAGTTTATGTTTGTTATCATAAACATAATCACCACCAAAAGCAATTGAAATACCTGTTCATTAATACGCACTTAATTCTGTCTGTCTGAAATTCCTTTTAGAAGTTGCGCGTTAGAGTTCTCTGCATCATCGTCTTCACCATCATCATCGGCTCTACAGCCCTCGGTGTCGCTAGCGTCCTCTATCCTCGGCAACCGTCCACCAAATTTCTACAACCCATTTTCCTTGTGTCTTCCTCCACCCCGTCAATTCATCTTCATTTCGGTCGGTCACATCCTCGGTTACTTCCAGGGTTTGTCCACAGTATCTTCTTAGGTAAATCCTTTTCATCTATTCGCACAAAACGGCCCGCCCACCCCAGTCTACTGGACGTTATTACGTTAACTGTGTTTGGTTCATTGTAAAGTTCTTCCATTTCTCTATTGTATCCCTTCCGCCACTGCGCTCCCCCTTATTTTCTTAATCAATTCAACTCAAAAAAAAACTTACTGCGTCTAAGAAAAAATGTTGAAACAAACAACATTAGTTCAAACATTAGAAATGCCGTCACACTCAAAACAGGCGAATCCTGCGGTCGCCAACTTTCCAGTCGCATGTAAAGACACAAATAAGTTGCCTCTGTCTACATCACGTAGGCTCATGTGGACTGGAGGTACAGCGGTACTCATTCTGAACCTCATCACAAAACCGCCGTGAGAGTTCAGTTTCGCGCTTTACTTCAGAGGAAAGCTACTCCAGTGCCCACTGAGCAGAAGGCACTGTAGGTATTGTAGGTCAGTGCATAGTGTTCACGACAGTCATGGGCTTGCGAAAGCTCTTTTATGTCTCTTCAGTGTGCTAAAGCAAATCTCATGGTCACTTGAACAAGCTGGCTTCTTTCTGAGTGACTGCGTTCCTGCAAGGAGAACAAGTTGGTTCTGGCGAAGCGCATTTGCGTTGGCACTTCAATAGAATCATACATCCAGCCGATTGGACGGCAAACAATTAAACACTGTACGTCGGATTCGCAACGTAGAAGCTGCTGTCACATTTTTTGTGCCCAGGAGATGAGAAAGAGGAGAGGGGTAAACACTGGAAAGAGTAGACCGAGGTAAGCCACTGTCGAAATATTTAAGTGAGACGGAAGAGACAAAATATGGTCGCAGAAGAATTCAGTTGGATAACCTGCGATGCTGAGGTATTATACACTACCTAGAACAAATCCCGTCAAAAATTAAATTGGAAAATATAAAAACTCCCAACCTTTAGCTACGGTTCCTATGGATGAACCTTCCATTCATTCACTCTCTGGGCCTAATAGAGACAAAAGGCTCTTGAGAATGGTTGCTGCGATCTGGTTGGGTGGTTATGGACCACCAACCCTACAGCTTATCTGCCTCCCCCTGAGTAATTTTCAGCTCTTTTCGCCCCTTGCTGGCAAACGAAATGCGACAAACCCCAAAGTGAAACAAGCCGTCACCTCTTGGCTACAGACACTTAACGCCTTTTTCTTCTACGCAAGGATAAAACCATGGCTCTACGTTGAGGCAAATGTTTAAATGCGAGTAGTAACTGCATGGTGGTCCGAGTCCTTCTTGAGAAACTAACCGGTTTGCAGCTAGTCAAGAAATTCCCCGCGTTTTATAGAACCCGAGGGTTCATTACCGCATTCACAAGTGCCCGCCACCTGTCCCTATCCTGAGTCAGCTCAATCCAGTCCATAATCCCACATCCCACTTCCTGAAGACCCATCTGAATATTATCCTCCCATCTACGCCTTTTTCTCCCCAGTGGTCTCCTTCCCACACGTTTCCCCACCAAACCCCTGTACACTACTCTCCCCTCCCTCATACGCGCTACATGCCCCGTCCATCTCATTTCTCTCGATTTTATAACCCGCACAATATTGGGTGAGGAGTACAGATCATTAAGCTCCTCATCGTGTAGTTTTCTCCACTCCCCTGTTACCTCGCCCCTCTTAGGTCCAAATATTCTCCTGAACACCCTATTCTCAAACACCCTCAGCCTACGTTCCTCCCTCAATGTGAGCGACAAAGTTTCACACCCATAAAAAACAACAGGCAAAATTATGTTTCTGTATATCTTAATTTTTAAATTTTGGGTAGCAAACTGGAAGACAAAAGATTTTACTGCTGCCCCCAAAAAATTACATATAAAGAAAAATTGTGTAATGTAAATAACTAACCTCGTTTACGTGAAAACTTCCTAAAAATCTCTATAATTTTCGAGGTAAATTTTAAATATTATTAGTAAAAAGACAATGATTGTAAAATATGCGTCGTTTGCTTCTTTAATAGTAAATAAGTCTACATTTCCCCCACAAAACATATTTGTGTGTCGCATATGATTTTTTTAAATAAGCAGCAACTTTTCCCCCCTAAATATTAATAACTGGTTTATCTTTGCAATGACAGTACATTTTCCTTTCTTTGAAACATAAAATGAATTGTTGAATATTATTAGATTAACTTCGGGCTCCAAAATTTTATTACAGCAAAAAATTATGTTACGAAATGTATGTACAAATTTCAATATAACCCATTCAGACTAACACCAGTTGACGTAAACGTTCGGACGGAGGCGTCATCGTGCACGGAGTTCAGAAATTATTTCACGTATGCAACAGCTGTCAGCTGAATACGAGGTTCATGTCAATGGATCTTGAGGACTCCCGCTGAGAAGTATGAATGTATGCTCTTGCTTTGAGCTCTTGGCTTACCTATGTTTCACGCACTGCAACGGTCCTAGGTATGACTTACACTCGCAAAGCCACCCTTCAAACACTCAAGTATGAAGAGCAGTGAAGGTAAAGTTCTATGCATTTGATGTTTGTTGGACCGTGCATCATTGTGATAACTGAAGAATAAAAAACCAAACAGATGCCACTTATTATTTTATTGTGCTTCTTATAGGCTCAACATGTTTCGGGGCACTACTATGCCCATCATCAGGAGTTCGCGAATATAATGTTGTTTACCACATTGGTCGTCTCGTTCCTGGGTTGCTGTAGGTTGGAGGTTAGGTGCTTGGAATCGAACTACGATCCTCCTTTCAGCGAGCCCAGTCACTACATTTACGTGGCAAAGATCAAGATGTCTTGAACGTGCATCTTTCATTCTAATATTTATTTATGTAGCGGCGCTCTGAGCTGCTCAGAACACACGGCGTCAGATGCTGCAATGGGCGATGCGGAAGGCAGGGGGCGTGGCGTAATTTGCTTTTCCTTCCGCCATTTAACTCTAGAAAGTTACTGCATCCACGAAAACCACAGTCAAGAGAGTTGGTGTCAAAGCCGAGTTTTGAACTCGCGACCTCCAAAATAAGAAGATGAAGTGATGGCCAATTAATCACCGAATTCGTTTTTGAACTTTAATTCGTATGTTAGAAAAGACAAATACCGACACTTTTGTACAGGAACAAGTGGTACAGAAACCCCACGACACATCAGTTTCAGAATTACGTAATTTTAAACATTAAAAAAAAAAAGCAATTACAGTGTTAAATTTCGCATCAACATTTCCTTGAAGCAAAGAAAGCGTACTGAGACTAAGGTGGCGGAAGAATACTGCTGGGTGATAACATCAGCGGCTGGGCGATCATGGTGTGTCCGATCAGGTTCCAGCGCCTTGCGGTTTGGATTTTGACTGAAGTCGTTTGCGTATACAAATATAGTCAAGCGTATAATAAGAACCAACAGGATGCACTATTTACTTTCAATTCATTTCAATAATTAACCTCTACATGTTTCGAGCAGGCTTACTGCTAATCATCAGGAGTTACTACTCTGTATATACAGCAATTGATATATGTCAACGCGTGACATTTACCAGTTTCCTTACATACATAGTTGTAGTTCCTGATGAAGCCTGCTCGAAACATGTTGAAGTTAATTACTGAAATAAATTGAAATTAAATAGTGCATCCTGTTGTTTCTTACTGTACGGTATATCACGATGTACGGTCAACAAAACATTAAAATTAGTTAAGCGTATGTGCACTCAGTTCCGATTTGCGCAGAATTATATTTGCGCCCAGTGCAAGCGATATTCGCGACAGTAAACATGCAGCACGCAGCAAGCCTGCAGTGCGGACCGCCAGTGAATTTCCTAACCGTGAAGCGAAACGCACATTCGCCTGCTGTCTGCTATCGACATACAAGTAAGTCCTTGAAGACACGCTAGAGGCACATGCAGGATAACACGAAGGTTTTAACTAGAGTGCTCTGGGACTACGCTCTAGCAATTACAATTTCGCGGAACACAATAATTTCCCCTGAAAACTAAGGGTTGGGTATTTTTATGTGTGCTTTGCACAAGGTGCCTATACTGAGCACATAATTAGGAGGTCATTACTGTCAAAAATACCAACTCTTTTGTATTTTTTACTTTGTTAAATATCGCCCAACAATGATAGAAATTTTGTAACGTCACTAACATCTTAAGAGGCCGGTCCCAGTGGCCGCGCAGTCTAAGGCGTAGATCTGCGGCCTCTCGCCTGATGAGATTGTGGGTTCGAATCCCACCAGGGGCATGGATGTCTGTCTGTTGTGAGTGTTGTGTTTGTTGTCAGGTAGAGGTCTCTGCGACGAGCTGATCACTCGTCCAGAGGAGTCCTACCGACTGTGATGCGTCGTTGAATGTGATCTAAAAACCTCGTGAATGAGGAGGCCCTGGCCCACGGGGGGATGTCGCACCCCCTCCCCCCCCAAAAAATCTGAAAAGCCAAGATAGCGTTTTCTGTGTAATGACAAAGCTTCGGGGGACAAAGTTCGAATCCGAGCAGAGACAAAATTTTCTCTCCTTCAGTAGGCCCAGAACGGTTCTGGAGCCCTCACAACCTCTTATACAGTGGGTAACAAGGCTTCTTTCTCAGGGTGCTGAACGGCTGCTGCATGAGGTTGACCGCTCACCGCTGTCTGATGTCGAGGATAAGAATGAATGGAGCTATTTCTCCAATCCCCTACACTCTTTCTTGCCCCGTACTGAGAAAAATTAACATATTTTTATTTTACACTAAAATCTATAAAAACTTCAGAACGGTACATTTGTTCCAGAAGAAGGTGAATTAGTGTAGTCAGTACATTAACTAAGCTATGTGCTGGACAATTGGGTGTTTATATTTCCTGCATTGGCAAAAGTCCTTTCTACTCGCAAAACTCCAAACCCTCCCAGCAGCCCACCGCACTTCCTATTCTGTAGGTACCGGCATTAAAAAAAAAAAAATTAATTTTATTGTCTTGTAAAGCCTGGTACAGTGTCCTGAAACTGTACGTACCGATGAATTTAATAGGCTACTGGCCTTAGAACTTTGGACGGTGAATCTAGAATCCTGTCAAATAAAAACGCTACATACGTAATTAACGTCCGATGTTACTGCACTAAACAAACAACCATCAGCAAGGGCCACGATTAGCCTTTCAAATCTCCTGGGGTTTAAATTAATACTAAATTAGGGTTCTTAATTTGTAGTATATTTACAGGTAATCCAGACCGTAGAGCGCACCACCGTCGACAGCATGTAAAGAATTAAAATTCCGTACATAGTATCGAGGGGCACTGAAGGGTTACGTTTTGTGAGATTATGGCACCGAGGGACACGGAAGACTAACGTAAAGTGCACTGGCTACACGTGAAAGCTTGCTATCATAGGGCGAAACCACCAGAGATTCTCTGATCGAGTTCAGTAACAAGTTGATATTGTACTGGCTGCCATAACACTCCACTTCCACGCACTGACGGCTTATTTCACCACACAGTCATTAGATCAGATTAATGTTAAGATGGTTAACAAATAATGAATTATGAAGGATGTGGAACGAAAAGATAATTGTCCAACTTGACGTAACAACTCGGCAGTTGTCTGGAGGTGGTGACACAATCAGTAAAGATTTTAACCGCCATAACCTTACTTCGGAGCCGAAACATGAAGCAAGAGAGACATAACTCATCACATCCAGTCTGCTTTCATTCATTTAAGACGTGAGAACAGGGACAGTACCCAGGATCAGGCGGTTGGTCGCCGACCTTTCAACCCTGAGGCCCAGTCCACATGAAATTTGTGGTTAAACTGGCACTGATACAGGTTTGCCTTCAGGTACGTCAGATTTCGCAATAAGAATCATTCCGCCAATGCTCCATATTCATGTACCTGTCACCCATACCGCACAATCTCAGCAAATGACAGCATTCGTCTATAACAGTGTTTCTCAAACTTTGTGAGACCGCGGCCCGGTAAATTCTTTTTTCATAAGACGAGGGCCCAGTCCCAACAGATTTACTCGTCAGTACCTTTCCAATTTTTTTTTTAAATTCATACATTAAACTAACATAAGTATTAATAATTAATTATGGCATAATCATAAAGAGTATTAGTACTATTATGTTTACGGTGTGGCATGCAGACAAATATAAAATTACATTTAAATTAGTTATCAATTCCAGGAGTATCTCTCGCGGCCCGGCTGTTGAGAAACACTGGTCTGTAACAGCAAAAAAGACTTGGACGTGACATTCAGTGCTTGTCATCACTACGACAGTGTTCAGTGCTGGAAGATGAAACGGGCTGTGTTGCTGTGCTTTTCAAATGCAGACATACTCGACTTCAGGGTCAGGAGCATTGACATTTTGCAGTGTTTAGAGAGCAGGGCTGTGGCGTCGAGAGGAAAGAAGTGTGTAGTGAAAGTAGACGCTAAGTTTACTGCTGGAAGCAAATTACGTCGCACAAATTAAGAGTCTGTTTATGTTGTGCTAGCGTACAGTTGAACACGTTGTAGACCCTTCATTATCACACCCTGTTAGGTACATTTTCCGTAGCGTCTGTGTCTGAAATCTCTAAAACGCACGTCAGACCTAACCAATAAGTCAGAGAGAGGCGTGATATGTGGGCTTTAAAGGGCAGAGAAGACAAAGTGTTGATCGGAGATCCCGAAGGAAAGCCAGGACTGGGAAAATAAAATTGAAGCGGCCATCAATTGCTACATTTTGTTACAAATGAAATACTTCAACTGTATGTTGTGCGATATAACCAAATATGATCGAGACGATGAATTATGGGACAATTCATAGGCTCGAAAGTATATGAGTCCTATACATGTCTTACACACATGCACTAAGGAATGTTGTATTACACTTATGTTACACAGCAACAGATGAACATCTACGAAATATATTTTATTTGATCATATATTAATATGCACCGACATGTTTCGGTCGCTTCTGCGATCACCATCAGCGTGTCATAAAAGAATACAAACAATACACAAACAGTTGCACAAAATGTATAATTAAAACTACCCGGCCTTAAGGGCTCCTTGTGATCATAAAATGTCAAATTATGATATAATGGTCTTACTGGGGAAAGTCCGGTTACATTTTGGCGTGCAAATAGTCCCCACCTGGTAAGATTTGCAACCGTAGAACAATTCAATAAAGAGTGTTAACTTCATGGCTAAGTTCGTGACTTTCACGTCCTTACCTCAGCGTAACGTGACAGTGAGTCGACGTTCAAGTTCATCCGGTCGGTTTGCCGGTTCGCGGGGGAGGGGGGGGGGGGGGTTTGAGGTCGGGGGGGAAGGTTGACTAGACAATGGTTCTTGAGGTACACCATAGAAGGCGAGGCCGGCGCCTCCAGTTGACCACTGAGAGAAAAA
>Ga0123354_10006892_pt1 | contig 16968 bp, 9 predicted proteins | sample TergutLab28metaG_2_FD_97872 | JGI IMG/M metagenome (GOLD analysis project Ga0123354, IMG submission 97872) | Labiotermes labralis P4 segment gut microbial communities from Petit-Saut dam, French Guiana - Lab288 P4 | ecosystem: Host-associated > Arthropoda: Insects > Digestive system > Gut ...
ACATGCACACACACACATACACACACACACCACACACACACACCACACACACACACACACACATGCACACACACCACACACACACACACATACACACACACCACACACACACACACACATGCACGCACGCACACACGGGAAAACGTATCATTGAAGGGACGATAGCATACATCCATATTTCCATGGATATTCAAAACGATGATTCAGATTTCGTGCTGTTCGGAACCATATGCAGCCTAGAACGAGCCCGCATTTTGTTCGGCTGTAATATGTGCTTTAATTTGTTGGTTTTTAATTTGTTTCATAATTTTGTATTTGAATGCACAATGTTTCGTTCCTTGTAAAAATGTACGTATAGTGTGGGTAGAAGGGAGCTTATGATAGATACAGTGGGGATGCTGTCCTAACGTTTTCCTGCACGTACTGTAGAAAATCACGAACTCCTCAGTAGTCACTCTGGCTGGTCTGTGGAATGAGATTAAAACTGTGGACCCCCGAGCACAATGTCTATTCGTGGCATCGCCACGACTTTTAGTTTTGTGACGTTTAGTCATATTCCTTTAATATAAATTTAAAACCTGTTTGGCTGTTGCTGCCAGTACATCCTACTGATTTGCTCTTCCATAACATGATTTTAAAATTTTAGTTTTGTTACTGTGTATATTCTGTATAAAACATGCTGCATATGACGAAGTTGCTGTTGATTCCACAGTGGGCGTAGCATTTGGCATTTGTTCCTTACACCTCTATAATTTTTTTTCTGGAAATGTTCCTTATTTCGAAGAAATTTAACGGCCACTCTTTTCTTTTGAAAGCCAGTTTTATGATGCTGTCAGCCATTGTTTTATAGCAGGCTTTATATGCTGACTGTATTACATTAATTTGTTAGAGTCGTGTTACTTACGTCAGATTAACCATGATGGAATAATGCACGTTAGTCAGCTACTCTGAAACGAATACAACTAGTTATACCAGGAATTTCAATTATATGTGAGCAGGAAATTAAAACGAGTATCAAATTACTGACGTAATCCAAGTCATTTCTGAGGTATCGTTCAGTAGACACCATTTCGATCCGTGTTAAATTGATGTCTTCCCATCTCGAGATGAAACGTAAGGGTATTAAATATCCCATCTTCTCAGAGATTTCTTCCTTGAAGTGGGATTGCGTTTCATTTGGATTCTTATGAAACAGCGCAGTGTAAAGTTACCAGAATGCGAGGTTAGAAAAGTAATTTTACCCCGAGCTTCTCTATTTCTTCTTGTAGTTATTTCCACAGACGACGCTGTATGCAGAGAAATGCAGTTCACGCGTTCAAGGTGGAAAATTTCCCCGCTGAAACTTGCATGTATGCTAATTCATTGGTGTCGTAAACTCCTGCAGTTATTTACTCCTGATAGAAAGCTAGGTGAGTCCAATGGGATCATTGCATTGTTTTCTTTTGGCCCATCTTAGTTTAATTTTGCTTATATTCACATCAGTGGGGCATTTTTTTCTTAGTCGACAGGGGGCGTGGCTTTTGTTTCAGTAATGAATATTACACATTAAGACGTAATATCCTGGTTTCAGTCGTCTCAGATTTTACTGTCTTAAGTTTTGTCTGATGTGTGGAATGATCCTTTAAAATTACTGTCGCTGTAGGCCAGCATATTTGTGTTCTACCTCAAATTTTCACTTGGATCTTTTTTTTTTTTTTTGGCATTTAAACTGCATAAAGTCTGTGATGTAATAATTTTTTTTTCCAACGAAGACTGGGGAGCTACGTGAAAAACACAGATAAAAGAGAGCGTTGTATTTCGGAATCGGTCTTTTTGTGTATGCCGTTCTAAATTTTTTTGGAACGTCACAAACACTAATAAAAAGACGTCACTGGGTGATGGAATATTTATTACGTAGAGACAAATAGAAATCCCATGAGCCCCTTGTAAGGACCTGACCTACAAAAACTAGTGTAAGCAGAGAACATGAATTGTATTTTGCGGGTTTAACATTCTTGGAGTGGTGCTGATGAAGACCTCATCCTTCTGGGGTATGATGCATTGTTGAGTGGTATTTTTTTTCAAATCTCATTGCCGGAATGTAGAATATATTTATGATATTTTGGCATACATTTAGTAAGTCCTTTTATAGTATGGCGAAGTTAATATTTAAGGAAATGTAGCAGAAAATCAAACTAATTTAGGAAGTGCTACCTACCATTTCGTTAAGAATGTGGCAAAGTTAACATGAAAGGGAATGTGGCCACAAATTAAAGTTGAATTTACGAGATGCTTGCTACCATTCACTTAAGGATGTGGCAGATTGAAAATGTAAGGAAATACATTAACAAATTAAAATTAAATTAAAGAAATGATTGCTACGTTCGGCTCAGAATATTGCAGAGTTATCATAGAAGGACATACGGTAACAAATCAAAATTAAATTCAGCAGTACTTGATGTCATTCAGTTAAGAACACTTTTATCTGCCTTTTATCCCCACAACTTAAAAGATTAAAATAATCAAAGCTTTAATTTTAGCCACAGTTTCGTTTGGGTATGAAACATGGTATCTCTTCCGATGTAGCAGGCGAACGGATAAAATTTGTGATAAAAGCAAGTAAAATGAGAAATGATTCATGCAGAATGCTTCATTGGAGACACACATAGGAAAACCTGCAGGTAAGATACCATTTTGTATATGGTAGGGATGGTGGGAGGGATCTTAAAACAATAGTAGAATGTGTAATATTTGCGAGAGAATTAATCTCTCAGGGCGCAGTTCAGCGGCATGCTGTTGTGAACATAATAATGAACGGATGGATTTTATAAAATGCGGGACAGTCCTTGAAGCACTGAACAACCATCGTCTTTTCAAGGATTCTGGTCCGTGGAGTTTGTTTAAAAAACAACAAATGAATACTTCTTATCAATTTATTCTTCTTCTTGCTTTTTGTGTAGACATTCCTTATAAAATTGCTGTTATGCATAATACAATTGACTTAATCTTATAACTCACGCGTAAATCTCAGTACCATGCTGTCCGAAGTCGGCTGTTAATATTTAACCTACTTGCTTCTTGACCTGTTTGTTTTACCCATTTTCAATGTTTGAGTTCAGAGGAGTAAGATTTATTCCCCCATTTCTACTGCTGCTCTCATGAAGCGAGAGAAGGCATCACTAGATGCACTTAGTAGACCTGTAGCCTTGCTACACGGGTCGTTACTCTAAATACCGACTAGAAATTACAGAACGAATGAACAAGAGAGCTTAAGCTATGTCTTGCGGTTTAATGCTCTTCAAGGCAAGGGGTGGTGTAAGGTTGATGGTGGGACATGAAGGAGGAATAATAAAAGCAAATTGCTTTACTAGTAGGCTAAACTGTGTAAAATCATTATGGTTGGACAAAGAGAGGGAGAGGGAGAGCGAGACAAAGAGGGAAGAGAGAAGTGCAAAGATATATTAAAGTTTTGCTCGCTCTGGAAACAAGAAAGAGTGTTGGAAAGACAACGAAAGTGGAGAGTATTGAATGTGCTGAGGGAAAAGTCAGAATGCACTGTCTGAGCTCTGTATACTAAGAAAATGGTGAAACGAGTAAGACTTGAAAGAAGAGAAGAAAGCAGTCCTTTATACCCTCATTAGAAGCAAACTTCCTTCACGGAAGAGAGAAAGAGAACATTCGGGTGCTAATGATGATATTATTGGTTCATTATCCTTGCATCGGAAATGAGAAACCGCACAGAGCTACACTTTATTATTCTTGAAGAGAAAAAGGAAATTTTTATGCAATGCCTGAATGGATCAGAACCGTATGCCGTGCTGAAATTTTTCGGTGGTACGCAAGTGGTTGGCTGGTTTGAACTTTGAAAAGCTGCGTTGAAGATGTATTGTGGAAAGACAAAAGTTCCCGTCCAATTCTACATAATCATATTTACCATTTCTTTTGCGTTTATAATTTGGGCATTATGTTGATGCATGTGGGGTTCAGTGTATGTCTGTCATTGCGTTAACACAGTATGTCAACTTGCGAATTTGTGGTGTTGGAAAGAGATAGAGTGACGCTTGATTTTGAACTTTGTTTTGGTCGGTTTTACTGGGTTGAAGAATGGATTCATGTGAAGTTGCTGTCCAGCGACAGTGAAACTTTCGGATTATTGACAGGAAGCCTGCTTGTTGAAAGGCTGAAAAAAAGAGCTGTTTAAAGACAGAACCTGCGCAAGAATGTAGGAAACTTTTACTACTGAGATATAAACTTGATTTATACTCGTACTTTCCAGTAAAGTAGTAGTTTTGTATACAAGCAACAGACTACGTCATTCTTACTTTGTAACAAACGAGTTTCCCTTCCTGACTGGCTGACTAATTCTTGGTTTGTTTAGTTGTGTTTAATTTGCAGCATATGACTTTCTGAATATCAAATATGTGAAAAATATGGTAACGAAATTTGAGTTCATAGTGTTGTGGAAGGATGCAATCGTGGGACATTTGAATAAATCGCCTGGATATCGTGAGGCAAAGAAGAAGAAACCTTAACGAAATTTTATGCTCTCACAGCAATGTTCTGCTCAGAAAACGTGAATCTTAAAGAAAAACCTTCGTCAGGATAGCCAGTAGCAGCGGTAACTCCCGAATACAATCTACAGAGTACCGCTGAGTTAGACTTTACGAATTTTCTGACATTAAATTTAATGAAAGAATGCCTACAGGAAGGATTCAGGTGATAAAAAGATTGAAGAGTTGACAAAGTCAGAGTAGTGACCGAGTCATACTTGCAACGAACTCTTCATATTAACTTGTTCATGGAAATTATTTATATAATAATGGAATGAGTTCATGAAGTGAAACGAACGTCAACTAGTGATGTTATACAAATAAATTGCGAGTTGGTCCGAATCATAACAGACCATGAGCAGCGACAAAACAAATAGGCTCTTTCGGTTGCAGAACAAAATTGAAGTTCGGCAAGCAGTACAGAACAAATGCATTCGTATGATGATACTGGTCTGTACTTACGGCGTTTCAATGACTAGGATTTTCACGTTGATGAAAACCAAACACACAATGATTACAAATCAATAATGCAGAATCACAGTATTCACAACGTGATTTTACGTGTAGAACAGTAGCACGTTTTGTTAGTCTTTTCGCAGTTCACTGAATACGTATTTTCTGTAATTACGGCAAATGTGTGTACGAAAAAAGGACATACTTCAGACGGCTTTTAAAAATTTGTTTGGTCATGTTGATAATAATGTCGTGTAATACTCATTCTAATCCGTTTGTTCGATGGGCGTTATTACCTTCTGCGTGTCGATGCGGAGATTAAAAACGATGTACGAATATGTGTGACCTGTAATATAAAATTCTTCCGTCTCCACAATTTTGTTCAGTTCGTCCCGTTTGCCTGTTGGTTTCTATTTACCATATAAGATGTAAGACGCATAAAACAATTTTCACCCATCGCGGTTTTGACATTAGTCAGTCTTGTTCGATTTAATGCAAAAAGCGATCGACTGCTATGTACAAGCTTATTACCCTTCGGAATCTGCTGTAAATATTAGAAATGTATTTGCAGGTAATGGATTTAATGCCAGTCCCAGTGGCCGCGCGGTCTAAGGTGCGGGTCTGCGGCCACTCGCTTGCTGGGATTGCGGTTTTGAATCCCATCGGGGGCTTGGATGTCTGTCGTTTGTGAATGCTGTGTTTTGTCGGTGGTCTGTTCTAAGGCCCTAATCCAGAATTTTCCTGGAGGTGCAGAGGACATAAATTAAAGTACTCAGGATGGTCAGTATTTTGATCAGGAATTGAACCCTGTATTTCCTGAATATGAAAGTACGCTTCATGTTTTATTATGATGAAAGTCATCACAATTCAATTCGAAGAGAATGTATGCACATATTCACTCCAGTTATTGACTGAACAGGCATGAACGCCGTCGCACACTGTTGACATCTTTCTGGACATTTTTAAACCTCATTTCTACGATCGAGTAATTTGAAATCACTAATTTTTTCGATTTGTTGTAGCGTGGCCACAACAGCTCTTTTCTTTTGATATTAGTCACTGGTGTAATTTTGGGGAGGGGGAGTTTCTTCCGTCCCAATCCTGTAACAGTCGTACTTCAGGTGTCGCACTACTGACAGGTGAAATATCACAGTCGCCTAAAACTCCAATTTCGATCTGTTGAGAGAGGCAGCATAAAATTTCATTTTGCGTGTACGCGATGTTCTTGAGGCGGACGGTGGAAGTATTGAGCACATTCTGAATTAATAACAGGTCAGCGGTGAAATACTGAACACCTACAGTGCAACTAGTCACATTTGTGTAACTGCTGGTGGCTTTATTTTGTAACGTGATTGTCAAATAGAAGTTGTGTACAGCAGGTATAAATGTCGTAAACACTGTATTCGTACGTGCACAGTACATATTGGCAGTGGCTGCTGCTATTGCTTTGTGCCAACGTTACAAAACAGGGGCCTGTTAATGTGTCAAGTTTTACTCAGTCACTTATTGCGAGTGCAACTAACTACTCATAGTCATGTGCACGAAGTCCCTGAAGTAAATATGGATAATAGTTGAAGAATTTAACTCTGCTACTCGTTGGGACTACCACACAACAGTACGTTCTGGCACTGGCGTTTAAATTCTGACATCGCGTGCCCTTGGAACATGTTACCGACATAGTAAAGGCAAAGGTAAAATTTTGCCTGTGCTTAATTCAGCACAACGTCATGAGGACAAATGGGGCAGTGGATATATAGTATCAACTGTTATTAACCTCAGTATCGGATAGAGAAGAGCGGTCAGCTTCATGCGGCTGCCACTTTACCCCCGAGAAAGAACACCTGATACCTGTTCAGTAGGAGGCTGGGTAAACAGCCACGTATTTTAGGGTACAACGGACACGATGACGTAGTTTGAGGCGTTCTTTCATATAGAATACACAAAATTAGGACCAGTTAAAGAGCTGCAAATGTAAAGCTGTTGCCAACATGATGGCCTACTGACATGCACAAGATCAGGGACCGTTAAACAGCCACGTATATGTAGGTACTACTGACACAATGGTTCAGGTGCAGGTACTAGTTAAACTATATGATGGTAGAGATATGTATATAATTTGTTACATAAAGAACAACTACATGTTTCGGCCATTTTCATTGGCCCTGAAAAGGGCCGAAACATGGAGTTGTTCTTTATGTAATAAATTATATACATATCTCTACCATCATATAGTTGTGTTAGACAAGTATATACACTCCAATCTAGTTTATTATAAACACAACGGGGATGACGAACCTTATGATTATGCAGGTACTAGTTCTTGCTGCTATATTAACACAAACTTGAGAATCTTACAATATAGCCATATCTTAAGATAATACTGACCTAGGTTCAGGTACTTTTTGTGCACGGCTTCGTAAGCTGTCCACTCGATGTTCTTGAAACGATTCCTTTCCTGCCTCACCCCGTGTACCAGGTCCGGCTCCTGTGGCTCGTTTGGGTTCCTGCAGAGAAACAACTGTCATTGTGTAATTCTGGGTGTTTTGTGGAAGGACTGACACAGTGCGCGCATGACTGGCAGTGCGACTTGGCGCAACTTACAGCACGGGGATTTATGCGAGAGGGACTGCGTGTCTGTGAGAATGGCAAAAAAAATCCCATTGCATTGTGGCACGCCTCAAGGTTCTGACAATAGAGGAAGAACCTTGTTCATGCGGAATGGAAGTTACATTCGCTTCTCCCCTGCTGTTGCTGCAGATTTTGTTATTTTTGTCGCTGCAAGGTGAGTCGACTTGACATTCGACGTTCTCCTGCAGCCAACAATATTCGCAGATAATCTGAAGTTTTAATAACTCATATTTGAGTAGGAGGCAATTGCTATATGGTTAGTATTGAAAGTAACGAGATCAGAGTGGAGGATGCGATTTATGAATTATTCAGGAAATCCTAATTGTAATTTTTTGTTATGACAAAAGTATGTCCCAACCGACAGTTGGCAGTTGGTAGCTGAGTACTTAGAATGTAAGTGACGTCGCTCTAAATTAACTGTTAAAGGGAATCTGTGCTAAAACAACAGCTCAGAATTATGTAGTTAATTGTAGCACTGGTTAATGGCTGCCACGAACATGAACGCTTATTCTTTCCAACCTATTTTTCTGAACGTTTACCACGTAGAGCAGGAGTGGCCAGGCATAGGCCTACTTTATCTTAGAACTTATTAGAGTGAACATGTTTTATGAATATGTTCTTGGCGATTTTACACGTGTCAGCTCTACTCTTCCATGCCTGCGGCACTAGAAGGGGGTGAGTGGTCAGCAGCACGCATCTGTCGCACTTTACCCCTGGGGAAGACCCAGTACCCATTTTACAGGAGGCTGGGTGGGCCCCAGGGCCAGTCTGGACGGGCTATTAGGATCTGTGTTTTACATAAAGCAAGAGACAGACCTATGTTACGCTAAAATTAAATTCACCCGATAGTTTTGAGTGTAGTTTCCCAGCACAAAATTTTTATTGCAACCCTGTCGGGCAGTTTCGGAGGTGGAAATTTCAATTGGACAGACGCACAGGTACGACTTCCCGATTGTACACTGCTTGTATGTGTTGAATAAAGATATCACCGGAAATGTATCAGGGTTTTTTTAAAGCACTCCAAGAATTGTTCTGTTTGAAGGAATGAGGGCCGTAAAAGATTCCCGATGTGCATTAAGGTATACGACCCACTGACACACCCACCGATGGATCCCCTTCTCTCCACAAAGAGATTCGTAGTTTGCTTCTGGAATCACTGCACCATCGCAGCCTGGATGCAGCGCCGCGAAAAGGCTGTATTGAAACCGCCTTCAAAACCGGACACTATAAATATGTATTGTGTGGTCTTTATACTTAGTGATTTGTACGTGGAAGTGGTTCTGTAGTTAGGAGAGCCATAACAGAACTCTCAGAGTCATTCCACAGATTAGGTTTGTTTTTGTTATTCACAATACGATTATCATAACACGATCGTTACTTGGTCGATGAGCAACAGTAGGCTTACCTATTTATAGTAAAATTTACCCGGTGAGATGACAGCGGACTCAGCTTGAAAATCGTAATATGGCATTTCGTTAGAAGTCATATCTAAATTTAAACACAATAGTTTGGATCTGTAGGCATTGTGTTAAAATTACGAGCCTAGAAAGGTTAAGTTACTTTTGCACGTGTAACAGGACCAACCGCTTACTGTGATCAGAGTGTGATGGAATTATTGACGGAAATGAATTGTTTTGATTAGACAGAGTGAAATTATTTGTGTTTAAAATCTAGGCCCTTGTGTGGGCACTTTGGCACTTGCAAGGAATTTTATAAAATCCTTACTAAATGTGCACAAAAGTTTTGTACGGAAAATTAAGTGTGGCTATGTAAAACATGTTAGAATGACGCACCATGTCTACGGTCTTGGAAATCTGGAACTTCTGTCACTGATTCGGAACCCTTTCCCGCATAGACCTGCAATTTATGGGACTTGGGACGACCGCGTCGCTCGTCCCAGTAGTCCTACAAAAGGTACATCAGGAATTAATTCTGAATCGGAATAAGACAGCACGCACAATGGTTGGTTGTTGAACAAGAGGTTTAAATTTTTCCGTGTCTTTCCATTCAGTACATACTTAACGAAATGTTTGTAATACTTTGAATGCGTTTTACTTTTAACTGGTCAGTGAGGTCCAATTGAGGACAATACATGCGAGACGTATGGCACGGATGGGCAATATCTACATTATTCGGAAAGCCCGCAGGGAAGTATTATTAGAAGACTTGGGCATAGATGTTTGAATAACAGTCAAACGTATTTTAGAGAAGTATGGTGCGGCGATGTGAACTTGGTTTGTCTGGTTCAGGATAGAACCCCGTGGCGGGCTTATTTGAGCACGATAATGGACTGGGTTTATCAGGTTCAAGGTAGGACCCCATTTGCTGGACTGTTTGAGCACGGTGATGGACTTTTCAGCTGTCATAAGAATAACGGGGAATTTTGTGAACGACAGAGCGATTATTTTTGCTGTAGGACAAATGCTGCATGTGGTTAGTGTCTGAGATAGTGAAGCTCTAACTTGTTGTTTCAGTAAGTACGATTCGAGTTTCGTCAGAACAACGCGTACAAGATAAATATTTAGACGGGCGGAAAAACAAAACTGCTTGCAGACTGCGATGGGGGTGGTAAGGCAGACACTGCGGAACCATAAGGAGCTTTGAATGCTATTAACCGTCTGCAAACACAGAGTAACGGACTGTGCGCGTGACGGTAAGATGTTTTACACAAACAATGAACATACTTCTACTGTAATGTGTTAGACTGAAAAGTAACGGGAAATTTGCTGGCGCTGCCGGGTTTGACTCTCTGGAGAGACATGGGACTTCCCACTGCTGCATCATGAACGGCTCTGAAGTTCGTTCAGCCTCTTACTGTACGCACGTGGAAAGACTTTCGCTGAGCGATAAATGCTGTTACAGCTTACCAGTCACATTTTTTAAGTCGTGCCAAGATTAGGAATTTGCTTCTTCCGTTGGCCTGGCGTTTTAGCACAGATGTACGTTTACCTTATTCGTAAATTTAACGTAAGTTATAAAGAAAATGTTTATAGGTTTGGAAACCGTTTCGATTACTAAGGGAAGGAGTTTGGAAATCCCTTTCCACAGTTGTAACAAGTTTTACGGAGAGGAGAACAGAAAACCTTCGGTTGCTCCCTGTTTCATAATTTATCACTGATGTAGTAGCAGGCAAGCTGCTCACTTACCCGGTTCGAGCGAAGTTGCTCCAATATATCATTGTCGCTTCAGAGAGAAGCATCTCAGACTTCGTGTAATTGCGGGGAAAGTGGGAGAGCCCCCCCACCAGGGGCGCCCCAAACACATACGGCAGCTCCTCCCCGTGGATGCACCCTTGTCTCTGCAACAGAATTTATGGTCATTTTTGTTAGTAATATTTTATTATTGCTAAATACAAATATAGTCAGCTGATTTAATGTTGTCCTTGTCCACTCCTCGGATTAAGTATAGGCTTATTAATATATTGAGTAAAATATTTAATTTTTAATAAGGCTTTACTAATTGAGACGTTGCTGTATATACAGAATGACCATAAAGGCACATTGCGTTTGATTTAGAAACCTGGGATTATTTTGGAACTACCTGAAGCACTGTAACGTGAGCATTAGTAACGTAAAATTGTGACTCATTCTACATAATTATTTAATTTAGGATTTAAATAAGGTAAGAATGAAATAAAGGGAAATAATTAAGACGTTTCAAAGCACTCTTCTCGCATTCAACTAGAGCTGTGTTTCTCAGACTCGGTTCCTGGGAACCCCAAGGTTCCACAAATGGGTGTCAGGGGTTTCGAAAGTCGAAAACGTGTGATGGACAAGTTTTATTTGGCTCTCTTAAATTTGTATGTACGAATTAAAATTCGTGTGGCGACATTCGCCCCTAACCTTTCCGTCACTGATATCAAGCAATGAATCGTTGCTTCTGTCCAGAAGCTTCCTGATTCTGTGGTCAAGTCAGTCAGCAGAGCTCGCCATGCACAGAGTCGATGTGGCAGGCGAAACGATCAGGCTATCGATCAGTTTAAGGTTAGCCGTCGAGTTTTTTTTACGTGTAACTTACAAAAGAGATACACAAATACTACTATTTAATTTTATATTTGACTTGTGTGGACAGGCAGGGGTTCCTCAGTAAGTTCTGTAGCTTTATAGTGTTCCTTGAGATAAAATACGTTGAGAAACATTGATCTAGAAGAATCGATTCTGCGAATAATCTCACTCATGACAGTCGGCAGCAGATTGACATTCGAACTGCGTAGCACTTGATGAAAGCTCGAGTCTTCAGCGTCAAGGCTGCGAAAGTCTCAAATATCGCTTATCACTTGATTGTGTGACATGTTACTACCTCGGCAATCTGCTGAGGCTAACAAGTTTTGTTAATGCTGATGTGGACATTCACGATGAATGAAATGCAGGGTAGATAAGCAGGCACTGCCACGACAGTCCGAAACCTCTGTTGGTAGGGTTATTGTAGTTGAAGATTGTGGACCATAATGCATTTCTAAAAACATAATCACACTGTTGTTACAGTTGGGCTAACATCGATAAAAACTTTATTCTCTGTATAATAAAGACAGTTTTATGAAACACAAATATATTTTATTGTAAAAACAATAAAAAATTCTGTAAAGGTAGATATTGTTTTATAATAAAAAATAACACCATATCCACAGAACGCCGTATTTGGGAGGTCCCGTGTTCAAGTCGAGGCTTGTTCGTATTGAGTCGTGTCTTTCTAGGTATATGATGCAATGGTACGTCAAGGGGGGGGGGTTCATATTACTTTCCTTCACTTCCTTCCAATTCATTATTCATCCTGTTCTTCGAGAGTTTAAAATCAGAGCTGCTGACAATGTCTGTACATGACAGTAAATAAACAAACAAATAAAAACACAATTAGCCTAAACAACGGGTCGTAGTGTCTGACTTAGAGAGCAATTATGAGATTCTATCTGGTCGTAAAATGGTGGGCTTGAATTGAGAGAAAGTTGTCAAACGAATACTGGATTATAAGCAGCTATTACAGCCAAATATTCTAGAAGTTTTGTACAGTTTTAGCGCTTTAAATGTTAACGATTGCTACAAGCACCGCTAAGTTTAAACATTAAAAACTCCAGCTTTGTGATCACACAGTATATTTATGAGTTACTCATGATTTTTGCTGTAAACAGCGATTGTTTTCCTACACAGTATTAACTGAGTCATATTTGCAATGGAAATGCACGTTCTTCTCTTTGAGACAGAAATTAAATCTTGATTACTAGTAAGCAATATAGATTCGTGTTCTTCAAAAGTTAACAATAAGTACCATGAAGTGCGTAGTACGAGTCTTCTAAATTATGGAGGAACACTGAAAGAACGAATTCCTAACGGATCCGCACAGCTGGCCTCTTAAATTACATGATGTTCTGAGCATTTCTCATAAGGTTTCCTTTGCTTTGGCACAGATTTACAATTGTTGTGAATTCTTACACGGTGCTGGAAGATAAATGGAGCACAACGCAATACACCAGAAGCATCTGAAGTAAGGTGCTCGAATTATGTCACTTTTGCACTGACCGTTTGATATGTAAATTCTGCAGAATGATCTGCATGCAAATACACATAGAATAACATCTCTGCTGACTCGGAAAGCTAAGCCAGTTTGCGTAGTGAGAGTGTTAATACGCCGTAAACCACATGGAGCATGTCAACTGATTTTCTCCTGAGGGATCACTGAGAATCATTCCAGGTGCACACAGAGAGTTACACGTCACTGATCACAAAACGTATTAACTCGCATCATTTTCCCCATAGCACATTTCTCTCTCTAATCAGTATCTGATTCTGACCTAGACGGTTCTAATTTGATGGGTTTAGTCCTAACAACACTCCAGTCTGACAGCTAGATAAGAGCGGAAATGACCGATAATTGCCAAAAATTATACAATCAATGGCACATTGTTCAACAGGTTGGCCGAAGACTGATGTTACCTGCTCCAGAAATACGACGTAATGTTGTGATTAATGGCACAAGCAATGTATTGCGTCACTGGAAAGCAGAAGCGAATAACAAGAAAGCAGTATGCTGGGAGTTGTGTTTTCTACTGAGTACCTTATGAAAACTTACTACACTGATGAAAATGGAGATATGTATTAAGCGATTTTTTTTGCGTGACTACTGTCGACTGAACCAAATTCTGAAACTTAAATACCGTCCACACCTTCGAAACGTACTCCTCTGAGACAGATTTATGTACCATTAATCCAGCCAAGGTTACTTCCAGAATTGCACGTTCCTTTAAATTTTTCAATTTCAAATTGTGTAATAATTTTTTTTATATTGAGGCCATGCATGACAAATGAAACATACCAACGTGGTGTCATGCTTTGGCTAAAACCGGGAATATAGCGAAAGAATGAACAAAGCGAGACTAACCAAAAAGCTTTGTTATCATCAACCTGACTGCATAGAAGCATAGACCTGTAAAGATTGATCAAATATGGTCGAAGCAAATTCTTAGTCCAGGAACATGATTCGGTTATTTAAGTCTTTCGGTTCTCCAACGGCTTAAGCTTGAAGCTGAGGGAGAAATGTTAGCTGTCTGTAGTGCCTACGTGTGATTGGTCTGCAGGTTGGTTGCCATGGAAGAGCAAGGTCCATGACATTACAGTCAGCCATGTACAAGGTGACTGACTGTTGGTTTTGTACCTTCATTCATGGCTTGGTAATATTTTGTTAAATTATACATAAACATCATGTATGACTGTCCGTATTTAGCCCAACAACTTTAGGTCGTAAATTCAGTCCTTGACGTTAATAAGCTCAAATCTGATGAAGAACTTAAGTCATTATCTAAAACATTCATACTGTGGAAACAATTTAACAAATTACCGAAACTAATGTAAAAGTGTAGAGCATGTACTTACGCTTTGGGATAGCGAAATTTGACTTCCTCTTCCTACACTCATACAAACCGCTTAAATTACTACCCATACTGTAAACCACGTAGATATTATACACAATACATGGATATTATCTCGTACTTCTCACACTTTGTCTCTACTATTTTCTATTCACCTAGATGTATTTCTGCTTCGCACTCATGCTTCAATACTGTTCTTCCTCACTTGTCTTTATATTTAATCATTTGTTTCTATTTTCTGCCATTACCCTTTATTAGTACGTTTTGCCTATGAACGACATAACTAATACCTGTGTTACTGAGATTACGTCTAAGGCAGAGAATAAATTTGGTTAATTTGAGAAAAAGAAGTGACATTTTGTGGCAGATATCAAACTCGTTCATGGTAGAGTAATTAACAGTTTGTACCTCCCTTTTAAAATGTTGTAAAATGCAAGCTTCATGATGACTTCGCGAGGTCGAAACATGTAACTTTATTCATATTTTATAAGATGTTGTTGTGTTCGATGGTCATTTTTTATTTCTTACTTTACTAAAGTAGATAATTAACACTAAAGCGAAATCTTTCCACGTAATAAACAAATATTAAATTCACGTACAGCTGTTAGCTGTTAGTGAACATTTAAACCTAACTATATATTGAGTGAATCCAAAATGACCATTCATTTTGTGCCAGATATACGGTGCTTATCGATGCAAATGAAGGTAAAACCATAAAGAACGAATTATCAAAATATGTGCATTCACGTTCCAGGGAACCTTCTCCGTTTTATTACTATTCTAAATGTCCCATACGTAATTCTAAATGACGTCTTTTAAGGAAGATATTTGTGTGGAAATGAGAATATCCTGTACGTCAAAATCAGTTTAGTTCTGCAGGTGTTCCAACATTATTGTTTACTTTTCAAAAAACATTTTACCGAAAGTCAGGCGTGGAAAGGGCGCATTCTCATAACGAAATATCCACTTTTCGGGAAAAATACGCTCTATTTTCAGGTCATCACACTGCTGCAGACACACTACAATTTATGGTGGATTAGGCCTGCTTCCTTTGCTGTTCTGGTCCTATACACTTGTGACTCTGCTCCCTGATTTTGACATTCTTTCATTTTTCGGTTTCGGAGACTTTGTACTTTTTGCACTGGCTCTTCGCGTTTCCTTAATCGAGTGGAAGGCTTATCACGCGTAACTTTGTTGTGTAAAACAGCTGGGATGAATCAGTTTTTCGTGACCAGGCTGTGGGTTGGATGACCAGGGAATTGATGTTTGATTCTTGGAAACAACGGGGAATTTCTTTTCTCCACCGAGTCCTCACCAGCTCTGAAGCCCATCCAGCGCCCTGTACCATAGTTAAAGCGGGTGCATATCGGCCGGGACATGAAAATTGCCATTCATCACCATCTAGTGCCGACGTTATGTGCACTTAGAGTAATATCTGCACCCCTGAATACGACATAACGGGGTGATGTTTAATTGAATATATGGGTAAGTTTATTCTAAGGAAACTTCCAAAAATCGTTTTGAAATTCCTTATAAATTTGTCAATCACGTCTGTGCCACGGACACAGAATGCTGGAACCACAAAGTAAACTGAATCCTAGTGTAGGGTAAAAAAAAACCACAGAAACATGGTCACGTGATCCAAGAATCACGATATCATCGGCGTTACTGTATGCTGAAAAAAAATTTCCGTTCAGATAGTTAGTCGTCAGACGTAATGTTTGTAAGTTGGATCCCCATATATACGTTTCGCTGCATTGTAAATAAATGGGGTTCAGGAACATATTGCAATGAGATACGATTATAAGCTTATGTAAATTACAAGGCGTGATTTGCTTGGTAAATATGACAACCTGTTACTGTCTGATCTCACTAATTCACATGAAAAAAGCAGCACACACATGAAAGCTCTTTGCTTTGAATTGGCATCCATATTGGGTTCAAAAAGTGCCCTTTTTTACCACTAAACTAGATAAGGCAAAGTTACAATGATATAACAGTTCTCAGCATTTAAAAATTGGCATGTGACATAAGGGGCTTGTGAGGATCAGTATTCTTGTGAAGAACCCTGACGGTGGTAGCAAAAGTAACCGGAACATGTAGGTGGATATTGGTATATGATAAAGCATATTTCATCATTGTGCATTTGTTGGTTTACTACATAAGTGTAAAATGTTATTTACACTTTTAATGTATAGGCCTACCTTGTATTTAACCGAGTTACGTGTAACACTATTAAAACCTCCAATTTGAGTGATACTTATAAATTGATTGTGTCGCTCAGTAGACCTCTCTTCGTTAATGAATAATTTAAACCGGTTATGGTTTCAGCAGGCCATGTAAAAGTGGCAATGGACAGGTGGAGAATAGCCACAAATTTATCTCAGTATTTAACCAACTTGATGCACAAAATTTGTTTCACAATAAGTTTTATTTCATGCCTCTACATGTTTCGAGCACATGTGCTCATCATCAGGAGGTCGAAATTGCATTACACAG
>Ga0123354_10006893_pt1 | contig 16966 bp, 10 predicted proteins | sample TergutLab28metaG_2_FD_97872 | JGI IMG/M metagenome (GOLD analysis project Ga0123354, IMG submission 97872) | Labiotermes labralis P4 segment gut microbial communities from Petit-Saut dam, French Guiana - Lab288 P4 | ecosystem: Host-associated > Arthropoda: Insects > Digestive system > Gut ...
ATATATATATATATATATATATATATATATATATATACAGTATATGACTGAACTGTATCAGCTTCGTGTTTTAGGGATAAAGGTCAGTAAGTTCATTTAATAAAATTGAAGAATTTTAATTAAATTGAAATGAAAGCTGATTAAGAACTTATGCGTAGTTAAACAATTAATTGCTTTGTTATGTAGATAGAAACTTGAAAAAAATATTAATATTTTAGTGATGGAATTTAATAGGTTAATTAGGAATTATAAAACTGAAGGAGTTTGAATGAAATTGAAATAAAATGTAGATTAAAAACATACGCGTAGTTAAACAGCAATGAATCACCTTAGGAAACAATTTGTGTTACTTTACTGTGTCACAAGACGGCAATATTTATTGTACTCATATTCTCATATCTGAATTTACTTGCTTGTCTTCTAGGCATATAAAAGAATTTGTGACATATAACAAAGCGCGTGTTTGTATTCTGGTTCGTTGCTTGCACAAATCCCACAGCTATTCTGTGAAATGTCGCTTCGGGCAGCTCTCATTTTTCTGATGATCTCTTCTCAGAACATCTGCAGAATAATCTGGTTCTTATGTGTATTTATGTAAAAACAGATTTGTTTAAATTTGGTCCGCACAGTTCATTTACACTTCAGTTTCGATCAAAATGGTGACTGTGCGCCACCTGCGGTAACGCTTCAAAATTCTGCTTTCGAACCACACGGGGTACTTTGGAGTTTCATACCATCAGCAGTAAATATTTTCCTATACAGCACTGACCGATTGGTCTTTTAAATAGGGGCATGTTATTTTCTGAGGTACAAAATGAATCTCTCTCTCTCTCTCGATATATATATATACAGAGTTTGTTTACATGTAAAATAACCACTGCCACCCGGTAACAACCCAACCCAATCGCAGTAAATAAATATATTATTATTGTTATATTCATAATTCCGTGAAACATGTTAGAAAAACGGCTGATGCCACAGTTGAATGAAGACAGTAATGATTACATCCTTACAACAAGACGGCTCTCCGGCTCACTACAAAGACTTGCGGGGTATCTCAATCGAAACTTGCCACAATGGTGGACAGGACGCACAGTAAAAGTAGATGACGCGTTAATGCGGTGGCCACCCCGGTCCCTGGATTTAACCCCGTGCGACTTTTTCTTCTGGGGGTTTGTGAAGGACGCTATGCCTCCACTCCCCGCTAATCTCTAGATTTTCGCAACCGTATCACTGCTGCTGTGGTTCTGGTCGACCGTGATAGGCTGACACGCGTGTGGAACGAGATGGACTATCTCATAGATGTATGCCGTATTACCAAAAGTGGACACATTGAGCATCTGTGAAATATGTAAAAAAAAACATGGAGAGTTTCTCTCTCAATCGGCGTAAGAAGTACCATGATCCGTTGAGTAGTTTATTTGTTGCGAATTTTTTAAATGTTTCACGGACTTATGAATAACCCTGTATATATATATATAATGTAGGATTATTTTAGTCTTTAAAGGATTAAATTGAAAAATAATGTTACATGCTTTGATGTGAACACATTATAGGCCCATAGGTTTCCCCATTAATTGGTCTAACTCCAGGAAGCTTAAACCTTTCCTGATGTTTGAATAAATCCTCGGCTCGTTAAGAACTATCCCGCCCGCTTTGGAAACTGGAAGGTCATTACTGTATTTAAAAGAGCCTTCCGATCGTGCCTGTTTCCGTTTAACATTTGTTTATAAAACATTTTAATATTACTGCTTCGTCTAAAAAGTGTCTCTTCCTTTTAGGTTATTCGATTAAATATGTAAATGTTTTTCTCAGTTGTGCACTCTGTGCTATGTCAGCCTTACTGAATCTACAGTTGTAGAAATATTTGAACACAACTGAAGTCTAAATCAAGTTTCGCTCGGTACTTCGAAGCTCTGTTGCCAGAAATGTGACAGTCTGCTCTTGCCTGCTGCAACACGGACCCGTTTTGTGATCGCTTACTGCCATAATACATTACTGCATTTTTATTTCACTCGGTTGACAAGTGTGCGTATTGGTATGCCGCGGAACTTTGCTTCGAGTTTTATTACTCATTTACCCTACACCTGTCATAAAGGCAGAAAAAGAAAGCCAGTCAGTGATGTCTCCATCGCCACTGAGACCTACAAACCCTTTAATGAAAGAAGGAATTAAGTCTATTCTGAATTCTAGGTGCTTGCTACCACATCGCTATTCACCAACATCATCATCGACAGACAAGAAGAATCTGTAGGCATCTAACAGTTAACCTGAAAAAAAATTCTCAAAGAAAATTTTGAACGCATTCAAGCAATCTACATGACTGAAATCTCTCAAGATTCTCCTTTGTATGCTACTTTCTTCTAGGTTGTAGTATAGATGGAGGCAGCAGTTCCCTCTGCTAAGTTCGCACTAGTCTACCGAAAGACACTGTGTCACATCCCAGCAGACCCCAATCCTTATACTACCAACCTTGAAAACACGAAATGTCACTGGTTTATCGAACTGCACAGTAGGAAATTCCGCTCATACTCTGAAGAGAAAATTTGAGCTATCTTATAATTCTGGACTCTACCCAATATACGTACTGTTTCTATCATTCAGTGACGCCACTTTATCAAAAGGAGTGAGCGAATTTGCTTAAAATATCTGCTGAAGTATTTAGCAGATGCCAGAAGTAACTGTTTTTAGAATGCTGACCTTGGATACCCTTTGTCAATTGTCCCGCATTCTTCCACAGTCACCGTTCGCGGTATAGCACAGGCAATTCCGTACCGTCTGGTGCATAGTGAATAATTCCTCGCCTCATTCAGTATTAATCATATCAACTACTGATAAATCAATATTGTAAGACACACTGTCTGTATGTAGACCTACGTAAAAATTTATTTTACTGAAGATCTTTGAAACAAATGTTATCTGTTCCTCAACTAGCACAACACTGCTTGTTATAATAATATTTTAGTGGCGATTGTTGTCTTTAATCTTGTACCCGAATGCAGTAGTCTAAGATGGACATAATCCTTGCAGTAGTAGCTTTCATTGATTTGTCTCTGTATAGTCAGGGTGAGGTTTCCTATATTAATTTAAACATATTTTATAAAAAGCCTAGAGTCAATATTGGTTATTGAAATGAACAAATCCAGACATCATATGGGACTGTACACGTTAATATCGAAACACCGACTCTTAAATGGAGCTGAGAAATTGAATCGTGTAATGAATTTGACTACAGTAAAGGAACTGAATAAAGGTGAAGACCTAATAGGGGTACTTTAAGTAGAGAAGTTATTACACACTTGGACTTATTTGCAAACAATTGAGAATCGAAATATAAACGTGATACAACTGTAAATATCATAATTATTATCATTATGTGCTCAAGAACTTGAGGCCTCCTGGCCAACTCTGGTCTCAATATAACAATCCGCAAGTCTGTTTTACGGGCTAATGCGTTTCATTTGCCTGCTGGTTGATATTACGTTGAACACTACTGGTCCTGTACGTCACGGTGTAAATTCCACCTACTCTAACACTGAAGATCTCTGTAGTTTGCAGTTCCATTGTTCGATCCTCACAATTAAAGGTACTTCCCTTTCCGCTACAGCGTTAGTCAAACCGATTCTAATGAAGACAGTTCTACAGTTAGGTGCTAGGGTACACCAGCATCCTACCACAAAGCCTGGGATTCATGCGAGCGTTAGTATGTTCGTTTTCTTGTAATAAGCAACGTGTCTCACATTAGCCTCCCTCAAAGCTTTTTCTTCTCTTGTGCTTCGAAGCCTTACTGTGGAATTTTTAAAGTTTAACTTCGATCATGCTTGTCAAAGCGAGCTAGACCATTTCGCCTCTAACCCCGGACCCACGCAGAGTCACAAAAATGTAATACAAGACTAAGGCAGGGGAGGCTTGGTGTTAATTTTGGGTTGAATGTTAAGTCTAACTGGGATTCAGAAAGTAATTTCAGTTACCTCAGGTGTCAATCCTCATTTCTTAAAAATCTAAAGTGTTAGGTCATGTCTTGCCTGGGTGTATCGACAAGGAACAGACATCTCTTTGGCAAGCTGATATTCGCCAAGATGGTTAAGAAACTCCCATCCCTCTACGGATCTCGAAAATTGTTCACAACAACCATCAACTCACTCCATCTTTAGGTAACTGTAATTCATACCATCTTTCATCCGTTTTAATATTATAATTCATTTTCGCAAAAGTTCCCGACCAATATTTTGTATCATTTATTTGCGGGCGTGCTGCCTTTCCTGCCAGCCTCATCTGCCTTGGAATATTCTAAAATATTTGGAGATGAATAAATTAGTTGTATTTAAATTCCTTAATTTTCCTTCCACTTCGTCTCTCGTTGAACATTTTCTTTTCTGCAGCTCGCATGCAATCTACAAGTATAGTCTTATCATGGGATGGCGGCCTCACCCACCTACAGTAAACTATATTTATACTACAAGAAGAAATCTGAAGGAAATTTAATGTCCATATGTATGTGTCTGGTTCATCAGGACACGTTCTTGCCTTTATTAATTATACGATATCTTAAAGAGAATTGTGTATTGTTATTATTTACGGGCACGTACAGGGGTAACACTAAAGTTAATTTTTCGGTGTAGCTAACTGGCAGCTCCAAGACGTAGCGTTGTTAAAAAAAAATTCATTATACTTAAAAGGGACTGCGTGTGGGCCTAATCAAGGTCATGTTTAGTCCCACACATTTAGGTTGTGTAGCCGCTTGATGCACCCAGCATCCTCCGCGATGGTGCACCTCATCCGATGCGTATTCAGGCTAAACACGCGACTGGCCTATCAGCTTAGTTGTTTGTGTGACTTATCCGGTTTCTCAGATGCCGCTAAAGGCCAATAGAGTTGGTAGCAACTTACTGCAAACCTAGAGTATCTGAACATACTAAAAACATGCAGTGTCGACCGGTTGGCACTCCTGCACAGTCACTACTGGCGTCATTTACAATAAATGTCTATTATTTCAACTTCTCTATGCTTCCAAACAAAACAAAACTTAATTTTCTTGCAGATGGACTGCGGTGTGTTAGCCAGGAAGCATACATTCCTTTTACAGCAATATTTATGTACCTTATAGTGTGAATTTCAATAAACATCTCTTCCATAAACGCAGGTTATTTTTTCAACTGAATTGTGAATCAAAGACCAAGGTGCTCACCTCTTTCCCATCCCTACTGCTGAACAGTTTACCTTAGTCCGAGTCCTACTGCATAGAAGTTTGGATCATAACCCCTCTCTGAATTCGATTGTTTCCCCCCCCTCGTGATGCTAATATGCTATGGTAGAAAAATACATTGCATTAAGGAGATTCGTCAGGAAAATTTAATTTGACTATAACCCTGTTCATATTTTCCAACCCGCTTAAATTCATCATTCATTCCACCTTTAACATTTAGTGTCCTGTTGTAGTTTATATGGGACTAACATCTACAGTTGATACGGTATCTTTAAAGTAATAAAGGGCTAAAAGAAAATGTATGTAGGGAATGTGGAAGGTAAAAACGGCAAGGAACGTTCAGTGTAATCAAAAAGATTACGCGGTATCGGATGGTGGACTCTGGAAATATATATTAGAGCATAATTTTGATGAAGAACTTATTGTAATGCGGCCACTTGGGGTACAGAGGTAAATGTTGAAGTTAATGTTAAAGTAAATCTTGAGTGAGTGTACATACGGCGCGCGTTTGTTTGTTATCACAAGATGTAAACTGAAGTACAAATAACTCAAGATTGATTTAAGCGAAATAACTCAAGACTGATTTAAGTGGCGGGCGGGTGTCCAAAATATTATGTTACGTGGGTCGGTAAGACGTGCCTGAACAGCAACAGCCTGTAACATAAATAAACTCGTCTGCTTTTCATGACCTAATTGCTCATTCCTGCAGTTTAACACAGTCTAGTTCACACTGCCGAAGAAAGCAACATTACGACCACTTCTCAGTTTAAAGTAAATCTTTCAAAGTTAAGCGTCAACTGCGCACATAAAGTAAAAACTTTAAGTCCATATCAAATTCGATAAGCTTTTATTCTAATATCTAATTGACACTGAACGCAGTCATCGTAAAATTTGAGAAATGTAAGAGTGTGATAGCACCATAAATTTCATTTTATAGAGTATACTATATAAAGAGAATGTTAGAAGTGGTACTAATAGTTACCATATGGCTTTAAACGATTAATAAAAAAAATTAAAACAACATCCCTCTGGTGTTGAAGGTCCAAAGCCCACATCATTTAAGGGCAACTAATCCTGCAGTCTGCCCTGTGCCTCCCACCCAGACGATATTTCCCCAAACCTCACTCAAATGCCATCAGTAACCTTTTTAGCGGCGGAATCATCCTCAGTCTGCTCACTGTCTGTTAACAATTCACTTACCTTTGATAAAAGCACACTCAAACACAGATAAAAACATTAAATTCTATCATTCTTTAATAGAGATATTCCTCTTTAGAGGTAGTATTTATATATCTACAGGCTCTCTCTTTCGTGTTTTAACAAGACTGAAAAAAAGATGTGTGAGTTTTAGCTTATTTTTATCTGTCTTTTAAATGTCTCCTGTATGGGCCATTTACTTTACTTTTATAGTTGACCGTAAAAACCCAAGCGAGAGGCCACAGCCAGGCATGCAGAGGATACGCGCGACCGACAGTCGGTGGGCTGGGTATGTGCGGAACATGGCGGACGGTCGACGGGAAGAAGCTGCTGCTGTTGGCGGGATGTGGGCTACCAATCGCCGAGCCCCAACCAGGCCGACCCCCGCACTATGACGTGAGTACAAAATGGCGTTTTCAAGGAGCAATGTCGGCTTTCAAGACATAAAAATTGAAATTTGAGAGACTTGCGTTTTTTAAAAACGTGAATGAAAGTCGTTATAATTTCTATAATGAATCAAAACCTTGTATTCAATAACACGTTGCATCAAATACGTAATCCCTGACAAACAACACGATTTGTTTCGGTGATCCGTGACGCCAAGTTCTTTATGCGGAACTACAACATTTCCTTAGTCAGGATATTTCAGCAGTTTTGCAGCACCCGAAATTCCATTAGCACGTTAACAAGAACCCGCCAGTTATCCCTATCGTGAGCCAGATACAGTATACTGAGTCCACGAGTCCACCCGCTTTCTCCCATCCGAATTCTCTACGTTACATTTTAATATTATGAGAGATTATTAAGCTTACGCTGAGGCGCAGTTGGGTTATTCGCTCTGGTTGGATGTTGCGCGATGTTGGCTTGTAGTAACAAACTAGCAACCGAACCCGCGCAACATCAATGACAAGTAAACACATCAATTTCAGTTATCGTCACTCCTTCTATACCTAGTTCTTCCAAATGTTTTTCCTTCTCTTTTTTCCAACAATGCTGTACCTTGCTCATCTCTCCCGTGGCTGTCTCATGCCCCACCCATCTGATCCTCGTTGAATTTGATCATCCTAGTATTCTATGGCGACCGAGAGGAATTATTCTCATTGCAAGTCGAAATATTTTCAGCAGCAATGTTCTATCTCACACCTGCTTTCCGCGTAAACCTACATTAACCGTTACTGTTGTCGGTTTTGTGTATTAGACAATAAGATAAAATATTCTAAACCGAATGATCGTCAGTATTTAAAGAATTTAACCACCTCTTCGTTTATTCTTAAATGGATTTTTTATTGGTGAGTGTCCCAGGATTTGCACTAGGTCACAATAGAAAGGGTATGTTAGATTATTTGTATGTCGTTCTTTTGTTCCTAAATAAAAAGTAATTGACTCTGAAGGCAATAGACATTACCATATTACCGGTATAGGCTGCAACAGACACAGGCATACACCAAACATTTATGTGTGTTAATTTGCTTAAGTGTTAAAATTAACCATACACAAATTATGGTGTATTTTCTCTGCTGCTTATTTAAATATTCGCATGAATATCCGCGTCCAAAGAAGGGGACTTACAGTTTTTGAATACTTGTTTTGGAAAAGGAAGGAACTGTATTTTTACGATCATGCTGTGTGTGTTTTTTATTGTGGGCGTGCATTTTAACTTCTGATCAACTGAATAACTTTAGGGACAATTTGACGATTTTGAAGAAACTTTGGTATTGAATGTAAGTGATGAGAATCTGCTCGTCACAAACATACAACTTGCTCATAAGCATTTCTCGGCCTACATATTTAGTATGAAGTATTGTCAGTAGGATGTGAGTTTCAAACATGACCACAAATCGAAAAATTTGCTGATTTTGCGGATTATGTAGGCCTTATTATATAGGCTTATAGTTATTCACAGCAAATATGCAGTAACAGTATTGTTTTAATACAATTATAGGTCACTAGATCGATGTAAGACTTTTTGTTGTGTAGGGATTTGTGTAATAGAAATGTTAAGATACTGCCGGCACAGCAGAAAATTACATAAGTTGTAGTCCGTGCAGTCTGTAAAGAATCTGTAGTCTGTGCTATAGAAGAGTAGGTTTAATAGGGTTCTCTTCATAACTCGTTGTTTCTGTATCTAATAATTATTGTGTGAAAATTAGGATATGAACTTAATTTTGTTTAATCTTGGTGTGTGGTATCACACTATGTTCTTTAGTATGAATCAAAACTAGGTTTCAGTCCACACAACTTCATTGATAAACAATTTTTTTTTTCCAGTAGCTAGTAACATGTTTCGGCTTTTTTACTGAAGTTGTAACCAGGCTAAAGCATTAAAAAATGTAAACGTTTAAAAGTAACCCTATATCGCACATCCATTAGATTTGGCAGTGAGGTCCCACAGCTTAAAATAGCTAATTATAAATTACATATTTTGTTTAGTCTTTTTTTTTTAAATATTACGTTTTGTAGGTTGTATTATGTTGAGTAGAAACTGTATGAAATTCATTACAGCCCTTTAAAAATTTTAAATTGTATTAGTTTTTGTGTTATAATTACTTTTACTGAGGGTGTCGACTGAATGAAAAAGGAACTCTGGCCGATAATCATGGCTACTGAAATGCCGAGATACTTTGCAGCCTGACCAATATACAGCTAGGGGAGAGAATGTCATACTTTTATAGATCACAATTATGTGTGGGTTTGTTAGGGAATGCATCAGTTTCAGTAGCATTGACTTACAAAAACAAAGTCGTGACTCGTTTTATTGCAAAAGAAAGCGTCCTTGCACTTTGGAATGCCGCATGCCGCAGTCTCAGTGCGCCAGCATTCTCTTAACATATTCTAAATTTTTTTCAATAGATGCCACAAAATGCTGCTGGCATATGAGTTAAGCTATCCTATTTAAGGGACAGGTTGCATAATGTGTTGCAAAAACTACTGTTAGCCAACGGATTCAGTAAGTTCTAAGACTTTCACAAATAAACTGGCATAGGCCAATATATAGGCCACATCTTGTGTCTGTCACAGGGAATGTTGCTAAGTAACAGCTTCAAAAATGCTGAGTTTCTTCAAAACAATTAATCTTATGAAAATTGGGGTTTCTGTACGATAGACCTGGTCTATCTAACAATTCACTATTCAGCATACGCTTATATAAATCTTCCAGTGCGGAATCGATTATATGTTTGAACATAAATATACCAAATTATTTGCCAGGCACAATAAGTTATATTAGGCTGTGTAAAGTCTGCCAACCAGGGCGCTGTAAAGGTTAGGTAAAGGTAAAGTTCAGCCTAGAACAGGCCTCAAAGACCCAGAGGGGGAGTAGAGGTGTAGGTCTACTCTTTCTTTAACCGCGGCGCTGGATGGGGGTGGGTGGTCAACACCACTACCCGGCTCTTTACCCCGGAGAAAGACCCGGTAGCTTTTGTATAAGTCTGGACGGGTGCGGAAAATCTTCAATCACACCGGGACAGGATCCTCGGACCGTCCTTCCCGTAGCGAGTCACTATATCACCTGAGCTATGCGGGGCCACAACCACGCTTCTGTAGCACACGAAAATAAAACTAATTTTACAATGCTACAAGACTGTTAATGTTGGCCTTCTTCTCTGCATAACCAGCCGGAATTTTCTCATGTATCCTATGTCACAATGTTAAATATCCAGCTCAGTTCTACTTCTGTAATTTCATCCTCCCACTCCTGAAACTTCCTTCTTGTTGTAACGAATCTGCATGTTCCTAAACAAATATATAGTATATTTAATATTTTGTGTTTATTCAGTATGGATTTCCCTGCCGCCTGTTGTTGCCAGTTGTCCCGTACGACCTTAAATTCGTCTTAACAATGATTTAGCGAACGCGCAACTTTCGAGGATGGACACCGGTTTACTGCATATTTAACGATATGAAATGGCCAATTTCGGTGCTATACTGCTGAAGTAATACGAAATAAAACAATCAGATTCGTAATTTTAAGGGCTGTAATTATCTCGTTCGTTCCATGCAGTAAAGTTAACCATACTACAGGGTTTTTGCATTATGCTAGCCGGCACAGATGAGTTCAGCGATTACTTGCGCTAATGTAGCATCATGTAATGGAAACCATGTAGCTTGCAGTTCAGCCTTACAAATTATTGTGTTGAATTATTGTAAGCAGAATACTGATATGCAGCACTTCACCGCCATTTTAGCTTGATCAGATAGATACTTGAGCGAGAATTTTGACCTGTCATTTATTGTTATCCTTCATTTAAATCTTTCTAATTGTTCGACTCCGTGTATTCCTTAATCGTTCGTAGGATGTACTTAATTTTGTACATGGCGTAGACCTATTAGATAAAGCTCAGTCCTGTCCCATTTTGTAAATTTGGGGATAATAATTCACTGTTTATTAGATTTTAAAATAAGCAGTTAATTCAAAATAGTATATCAGAGTGTCATATTTCCTACCGGAGCGCAAGATAAGTTTGTGCACATTTAGCCTATTTGTCTCATGCCTGCATTTGCTTATGTCAGTCTATTTCTAAGCCCATATGATGGTGAATCAAATTCTAAATTTATTCGACGATGAAGATTCAAGGCCCAATGATATGACGCAGTGTATGTTGGCGTAATAGTTAACTGACGATTTACAGGCGCTTGCTGCCTCCAGTCACTGAATAGTTAAAAAAGATGTATTAAAATTGTAATAGAGGAGGAATAAAGTGGCAATGCATTCACTACAAGCCAATGCAAAGGACTGCTTTGATTTTGACGTGTAGGCCTACATGTGAAATTTATTCATGATAAATCATCGAAAAGATATTTTAAGCATTAACCCTTTAAAGATGAAGCGCGGACCGCTTTATTTAAAGACCCAGTTCCTACCGCATAGTAAACACTTGACCCAGTTCCTATCGCGCAGTAAACACTTGACCCAGTTCCTATCGCGCAATAAACACTTTTCATCTCGGTTATAAAAACCTATCAGTTTATGATGTAAGTGGTACAAGTCGCTGTTTGTTCTCAGAAAAATACAAAACGCATAAATTCAGTGAGGATAGAATACACAATTGTTGAACATTAATCTTTTGGCGCCGGAATTATTTTTTAAATTTTAGCACATCCTTCATCTAAAATGTGAATAATACAGGAACCAAATACGTTAGAATTATGAAACAAACTGCATTTTGAAGAGAAAATAAAACCGAGAGTATATACCATGTTTAAAATATTCAGTACCTATATTTGTTGAATAAATATATAAAATGCAACTTTAGAGGTTAGCGATGCGGTACGACCACTATAGTTGACATTAGGCTTCAAAAGGTTAAACATGTTGGTGCATCACGGAAGCAGTAGGCTTTAGAAGGTTAATATTCAGTTTATATTGTGGGCCTACAGTCTCTCTCATGCAACAGTGTACTTAAAGTAATTTGTATTCCATAATTAAATTCACCATCTTTTGTTTCATTTGACATTGTTCGAAAATTGTAAAAATTTCGACAAGGCAAGAATTACAAATCATTTAAGTCTTTGTTGGCTATTTGTCTCTGCGTTCGCTTATGGGTTATTTAGGAAAGTGTGATTAGTTAGGCTACATAGATGTGATTTCAGTATACAGATATTCACAATGGATGAAATGTAACATGTAACTACATGTAATTGCTAGTTTCTTCACTTATACAAAATCCCCACATTGCAGCACACTTTCATTGTTTTGTTACTGGTTATTTATAATTTATAGTATGGTTTAAACTTTGTTATTCAGTTTCTTATGCAATCGTTTGTCATAAACCTTAATCATAATAGGCTTGGGTTGCCACTGTACTTCAAGCTTAAGTTAGACATATAAATGTGCGGTCGAGTTGCTGTTTTGTGCTCAATGAAGCCTGTATTCCACAAAGTGGCTTAGGTACCACATAATTATCATTATTATATGTTATCGCCTGTATACAGAGCATTTACAAATATAAACCTGAAACAATTTTTCTCGGGTATATAACATAGCTGTTCCATGGTTAAGTGTTTGGTACAAGTAATGTTATTTACCATGATAAAATTATTATTATTATTATTACTATAATCTGTGCACAGTGATAGCAGTTGCACGAGTAAGAAACTTGTTTTAACCACTTAATTATTTACACTGGTCGAATGCTAAATAAACTATCGCACGAATTATTGGCTACAACACACTGTATAAGGGATTAAACACCGTCAACACAAATCATTTTTATTATTTTATGGCAACGAGTTGCGACCAACGTTGGTCATTTACAGGCCACTTAGACATCAAAGTTATAGTATACAATGAATTACTGAATATTAATAATTGAGCTCTCACTTGTTCATTTTATGAACAGCATGTTGCCTTGTCACTGTCATTGTTACGGTGGCTGTCAAAATTGTGATATTTGTATAATTAAAATGATAAGTTATAAAATTTAAGGCCTTGAATGGCCGCGCTTCTTTGAGGTTTTTTATTATTACTGTGCGTGTTGAGAACCGGGTATACCGTCGCTTAATTAGGGAGATTGCATTGTTTTATACAGTTCGTAAGGAAAGACATGGCGCGTAATAATGTAGATGCTGGTAATTTTTAGTTATATGAACCTTATTTCGCTGTCGTTTCTTGTTTAAATTCAGCACTTAACCACATTAACTTCTGCTACTGTTCATGAAGTATTGGATCCGGTATGTAAACAAACTATTCGCCACTGTTAGGAAAATAATGAAAATAGCTATTTCTTGTGGTAATAGTTAATGTTTTTGAGATCTTTAAGTTTACTTTTCACTTGGGAAGTGGGCATCTCTTTTCTTTCTTTCGCCAGTTAGTTGGCATTCTGAACAAATTACATTCCATGATGGCGATCATCAAAACTACAAAGAATTGTGTACTAGCATGCATTCAGACGTCAGGCACAAATTCTACTCAGACAAATAGTACTATAATGCCAATTTTATGTTAGTTTACACTTACCACTTATTCGTTCAAGGATTTTTATTACTAATAATTACTAATTTTAATTAAGACAATATTTAAAATGAAACAAAATATTTTTCGTTGTCGGCCTTTGCGTTGGTTTCATGCTTCCATCACAAGTCTCGAATGTTGGCTTGGGAAGGGAAGTAGGCTGCTCCAATATGGCGCCTTTCCCCCCCTTCAGTGGTAGCACAAGCTACTATTTCGAAGGCAGAATTTGAAAACACAACGAAGATTCACGTGCCAATAATAGAATACGACCAGAGATAAACTATTTAAGAATATTTTAACACTTTTTAAGATCTGGTATTGATTTATATGCGACACCAGCGTTGTTTTTTGGGGGCTAAAAACAGCTGAAGACTAAACCAGTTTTTCACTGTAACTCTGGCTCCGCCCAGCTGTCTGTTCACTGGAGCTTGACAAACGCCGTGGTACCGCCATCTTGGATTTGGAGGTTGCAAGGCATGCTGGGTAGAGAGAGACGATTTTGAGATGGCTTCTTGCCCGTCTCTCTTTTTCTTACAGTCTTCTTGCTCTTTTATCCAACATTTCTTGACTTTTACGTGCAAAGTAACTGTAGTAATGGTAGTGTAATGATTGTAAATGCCGCGAAAAGGGTTAACACAAAGATAAGTTTAAACTCATTATATCTCACGAAAGCTTTTATTATAAAAATTATTTGCACTAGAGACCTAAGCCTACATCATTTTTGTGTACAGGCATTGCTGAATATTTTTGACCTTGAGGAAATAGTATTCTGTCTTCTGACAGATTCAGAGGTTGTTATGTTTCCTACCGTCACTACATCGTGTGTGCGTGCTATACCGGTACTCCTTGTTGTCCGGTGTTACTGTAGCGGTGTGTCGTCATTTTAGACGCTTATCGTATTATAATGCTTGCCGACATAAATTGCAAATATAGGCCTACGTGGTCACAATATTTAAACGTTTAAACAATCAGAGGTAACTTTTCTGTGAACAAGCAGAACGTATTAATTATTTTATGTATAACCATTATAAACCTTACATTCGAAACACCAATTGGATAATTACTTAATTGCCCAATTTTGACTCTTGTACCCAAAGTTGGTGCTAACGGTCTAATTATTTTAATATTGCTTATTAGGAACCAGCTGTTTTGTACGTGCTTACTGGATACTAGATTATTTTTCACCTTAACAACAAACTTAATCGAAGTATCAAGGAGAAATAATAGCTAAGTTTCTGGTCCATGGAATTAAAAATGTACAATTATTTTGCAGTAAAAAAGTTCATAACTCTGATCATGTAGGCCCATTAAATAAGATTAAGAGAAAGTTTCACTTGTAGACCTTTGATATAAACCCGTAATCAGGTTGAGGATGAATATAGCTGTGACTGGGTAGGGGAGGGGTAGTAATATATGGGCCAATATGAACCTAATTATCCCACGGTATGACAGAATTCACATTACCTATTCTACAGAATTACACGTTACATTTAATTAAGTGAGATAGCATAAGGATGCCCACTTAACCGTGAGAAAAAATTGTCTTGATATCTAAAAGCCTGACATATTTTAAATTGGTAAGTGTTCGTAAAATTTTAAAATAATTTATCTGTTTATTGCTTAGTTAGAACATGCGTTATTTGCTTCTATATTCAGAAACGTTGATAAAAATACGGATATATTTTTCCTCTGCTTTGAATTCCTGGTTTAGGTGTTCTTCACGTCATGAGAACGAAAGAAACATGCATCTTCAATATACGTCGTTCGTCTATCTGTGAATAAATAGGCCTATATGTTTACAGTCTATAGAAATGTAGGTATATGTAGGTTGTTTATTGTTAGTTACCTTTGCTTCATTCATTGCACATACCACTACCAGATACACGCATTTTGGTAGAGCCTTTTTAAGGAAGTTTTATTAAATGAGACAAAAATTTCACATTCCAACACCGTTGTCCAAAATAAACACTATGTTATAGACGAACGTAACCGTAAAGTTATTTCCGTATTTAATTAGTAAGTATAAACATCGTTCAGCAAGTCGGATAAGGTAAGGAATATTTTCAATTTTATTACGTTTTAAATTGAGATTTCAGGCTTACAGTTTGACAAAATTCACGTTGCTTTGTCAAATCAACTGTATACAAGAAATTGGCCCACAGTTTTCTGGACATAGCAACATGTTTTTTTTTTTTATCAATTTGTACTTGTACTAGCGGGCGTACATTCTTCCCTCAAAACAGAAATCACAAAATTTCACTAACGTGCAAAACGCTCTGGAAAGCAAAACTACAGCAGGCGCTTCTCAACAGGTTTCTTAAATATAATCGTATCAAAAAATTCGTTATAAAGGTCGTTTCTTTGTTAGGCTGTTTGCGTACAGGGTTAGAAGTATATATCACTAAATATTGCGTACCCTTATTGCTAACGAAACTCAATTATTGAGTTTTTATCAACCCAATATGTCGTTATACGTTCTAGATCAGTTTGCTAAACGATTTCTGCTAACTTTGCAACACCCACGCGCAGTAAAATTGCTTAAAATTGCTTTAAAACCGCTATTTCCTTGTCAAGAAATATTTTGTGGGAAACCACAGTAGAAACGGTCTGCAGAGTATTTTTGTCCTCGCATTGTTCTTTCATGCTTGTCCAGGGTTTCAAGCGTAGGCTTTTAATTCATGAGATAATTTAGAGTCGGAGGGTGTGGTAGTAAATACATGTTGCATGGTTTTGTTCGTGTCGCCTTTGTGTTGCTTATATTGTGAAGCACGTGTTAACAACTTACGATGTAACGTAATAATTTTCATGCTGATATTTAAGAAGTCGTAGGAAAATATTAGGCTTGGAACGTGAAAAATGTCTGTGTTCATAAGGACAACGATTCTTGTTTTATGCATGATTTGTTTTACTCCAGAGTAACAATGAAGTTGCTGTATTACAATGTCTCGAGATTTTTTGTGCTGTCACTCTCAGCATGTTTCATTCCCATGCTGTTGACCAAATAAATCAGTGCATTGCCTGAGGCTTTCCTATGGAAATGTACTTAGTCGACTGAAAGCCAGTGAAGAAATGTACTCCTCTCCATCTATTTTGTATCTCGATGTTTTAACATGTTGGCAGTTGCGATGTGAAATGGTGAATTTTGGAAGAGTATAGTTGAAGAACTTCTGTGTTGTTTCTCCTTGACATAGACGCCTCAACATTTAGAAAAACAGTCACATCTATAGGTAAATTAAAATTATGATTTTTGCTGATCGTGCATCTCAGTATAATCCTAGTAATTAACCAACTTGATGCACAAAATCTTGTTTTATAATAAGTTTATTAAATGCCTCTACATGTTTCGAGCACTATGTGCTCATCATCAGGCGGTCAAAATTGTATAATACAGCATCTGATATCATCACACCTGTACCGGACGGCCACGTACAGCACAATTAGAGAGTACAGGAACGTTCAGTTTTTTTTAGGCCTACAACGATAAATCTTTTTCTTCATGAAACAACTGAAAAACAACGTTTCATTTTAATTATATTTATTTAAATTCGTGCGTTTTATAGAACTGAAGGTATTAAAGCAAGATTATGAATGTGATTGCCCTTTCGTTCCCTTTC
>Ga0123354_10006894_pt1 | contig 16961 bp, 12 predicted proteins | sample TergutLab28metaG_2_FD_97872 | JGI IMG/M metagenome (GOLD analysis project Ga0123354, IMG submission 97872) | Labiotermes labralis P4 segment gut microbial communities from Petit-Saut dam, French Guiana - Lab288 P4 | ecosystem: Host-associated > Arthropoda: Insects > Digestive system > Gut ...
ACGAGCCGAACCGGTTAGCGGGAGAGAGACCAGCGCTCTTTCACATTCTTCAGATGCGAAAACGACAGGAAGCCAGAATGATCCGAAGTATACAGGACGAGTGTGGGTACACCCAGCAGACAAAGAAAGGCATCATACGAGCATTTACGTCCTTCCTGCAACGTAAATATGAACCGATCGCAGTGGATGACAAGTGTGTCGCGTACATGGCCGAAGCAGGGCAACGGGCGTTACCGACGGCTTTGCTAGATCTGTTGGAACAGCCCATCTCACTGGAGGAAGTACACATCTCTGTGAGAAAAGGAGGGAAGAAAGCGCCAGGCATTGATGGTATTGGGTTAGAGTTCTACAAGGCGAACTTGGCAACGATCCAAAACGACATTGGTGCTATGATGAACCAAATGCTCATGGAGAGAAAAGAGTCCGCTCAACAGAAGCACGGAGTGATCGTGTGCCTGCCCAAGTCAAACGACCCGACCACACCTGCGCACTTTCGGCCCATTACCCTTTTGAATACGGAATAATGGCCCGAATCATCGCCGACCGATTGCGCCCCACGATGGAGGAGCTATTACATCCGAGCCAACTCTGCGGTGTGCCGGGTAGGATCATCCTTGAGGCGATGGCGACCGTGCGTGAGGCTGTTGCATAGGCCTAGGTGATGCGCGTGCCACTGTGCGTCATTTCCCAGGATTTTCAGAAGGTTTTCGATAGAATCTCCCAGCAGTATCTTCTCACCATCCTGCGAAGCTATGGATTTAGGGACTGGTTTGTGGAACGAATCAAGAGCATGTGTGAGGAAGCCGCATCCTCCGTCCAAATTAACGGCCACGTATCTGGACCAATCCCGATTCACAGCTCAGTTAGACAAGGATGCCCCATGAGCATGCTGCTCTTTGTCTTATGTGTGGACCTGCTGCTCCGCATCTTGGACCAGAAACTACCGGGTATCCGGATTGGAAAGCGAGCCCGAAAGACAGTGGCGGTGGCATACGCTGACGATATAACCATCTTTGTAACGACGCCGACGGACATTCCTGTCATAAATGAGGCGATACAGTGCTACGTTAAAGTCACGGGAGCTCGCCTGAACACACGGAAATCGAAGGCACTGGCAGTGCGAGGATGGAGTACATCCACGGATACACTGAACTGACCATACCACGCTGATATAGAGATTCTAGGCGTCACCTTAGCGAGTACCATCGAGCAACAATGAAAAAGAGCTGGGCGAAGGTAACAGGCAAGGTGAGAGCCCAAGCAAGGGATACATATGAGCGCGACTTAAGACTCTCACACCGGATTCGTTAGTGCAAGCTTACCTCCTTGCGAAAAAATGGCATTCGGCGCAGGTGTTCCCGGTACCCACGACGTGTACCCTACAATTGACGACTGCTATCGCGTGGTACATATGGAAGGGAGCAACGTTCCGGGTACCAATATCGACTCTACAGAAGCCGAAGAGACAAAGAGGCCGGGTCTTAATTGACATCGAGGCGAAATGTCGAGCTGTCCTGATCGGCCGAATGTGGACAGAAAACATGAAGAAGAGCTCTGCAACAGTGACATGGCTCCGAGAGTGGAACCTGGATGGACCCTGGGCGAACCCCCCTCACATAGTACGGATACGGATGACGTTAGAATATCTATATCGATATGCGATAGACATGGTCTACATAACACCCCCCGGGAATGACGAAACGCTCCGGACATGCAAACTGCGCGTCTACGCTACTCTACATACAGTGGTGGCAGCGACGAGAGAATCCCGAGAAATGAGGATAAAGCAACTGCATCCGGACACATAATCGATGCGGGTGTGGAAATACCTACATACGGTCTGGGTATGGGAGGAAATCGCATCCATGTGTTACGTCGTGATACATGATATAGTGCCGACTAATGAGCGCCTGCACGTTATTAGGCTCGTGGACTCGGATCTCTGCAGACACTGTGGAAGGCGAGACACCCTCGAACAGCGGCTGACGGAATGCAACGAAGGAACGGCCATCTGTTTGTGGACAAGGGAAAGAATTGCGCAGCTGCTTCGAACGGACCCGCGCCGCATTCCCACCGATTGGTGTCTACGGCCCCATTTCCAATTCTGGCCGCCACAGCGACATAAACGATACTGTGGTTATTATCACATCTCGTTATGTACCGAATACAGCAGCAAAGACACCTATCACTGCTCGACTATATTCACTTCTTGCGTCGCGCGAGATGGAAGTCGTACCGGGCGACCAGCCGGATGAAGCAGGTAGGAAACTATCTATCGATACTCTAGACAGTGCCCACTCTCTAGGCGAGAACCCAAGGAAGGAGTAAACCGTTATCAGGATGGGTCACGATGCGGGGAGTGGAACCCCCCCCTACACACACACCGCTTGAATAAGGCTGTGTAAGTGTGAGTGCTAGATGACATGGTATGGGAAACGCACTGCCAAAACACGAGGCAGAAGTGATGTAAGTTCCTATGTGTACGATTGAAAGTACAATAAATGTTTCAAAAAAATCCCGGTGGGGACGAGATTTTCCGCCCGTCCAGACCGGCCCTGGGGCCCACCCAGCCTCCGTAAAATGGGTAACGGGTCTTTCCTGGGGGTAAAGTGCGGCCGGGGCGTGCTGATGACCACTCACCCCCTCTAGTGCCGCGGTCATGGAAGAGTAGAGCTATACCTCTACCCACCCTCTGAGATACACTGGGCCTGTAACGGGAAAACTTTTTTTTGTCAATGTGTCTTTCATTCTGTTGTATATAAATAATTTCGTTAGTCAGAGAGGCACAGAATGAGAATTGAACCGTTACTTCACTAACATTGAGAATAAAGTTGATGAATACATATAAATACGCTAAATGGATTTTCGAAACTGATCGTTTTTACGGCAAATGCCGAATGTACCGATATGTGTCACCGTGATCGCAAAAGTTCGGATTCCCACGACGCATGAGTTTTGTTTGCGTGTAATTAACGTCATTGAGACTACGTTTTCAAACGATATTATAAGACCGGCAGCAAACATAACACCTCGATAAACTGACGTTATTGTTGCTGAGTTACCTTTTGTGTAAATCGTGGCTTTGCAAATTTTACACGGTAGCTTATATACTTATCCCTTATGATTTAGGAAAGGAACGTACGTCTGGTGTAGCTGTAACTTTTCCCCACACAGGTGCCATTCCTGCAGTGGGCAGATAAAGCTCGTTAATCTAAACGGGCCTGGATTTTATAGATCGTAAAGCAATTTCTGACATGTGTTTGAGATACCTGTGGGGACCGCTAGGACGTGTGCACAGACTTCAGAGGTTCACGATGAATCCGCTCGTTGTGTCCTGATGAAGTGGTTTCATTGAAGCGACTGGCGGTCATTGTACCACTTCACAAGCACCTGAATATGACAGTGTGATTTTAATATTTCTGTACAGTTGTACACTTTCGGATAGTAAGTGGAAGGAAATAAAACCCCCACACGTGCCAAAGTAACTTCGTCTGTACAGGTGTAGATTAGAGAGACCTACACATATATCACTACTGAAATGATCAGGGGGAACAACATTGTGTTGGAAGGCGAGTTATGACTGCATCAAGCTGGGAAATTGAACGCGGTAGCACAATGCGACAGAAACGGACCCTCTGTAAAACTCGGCCGTGCGGAACATTCTTCCTTGTAAATCTTAAATTGGTTCGAAAAAAGAGGTCGGCGTATAATAAAGCAATCACGTCCTTTGTATTCTTCCATTAATAAAGTAAGATTGCGGTGCTACTGAGTGAATTTCATCTGTAATTTATATAGCTAGCCTGTCAGGCAATACGTTCTGTTCTTGTACTCAGCAGCTTTAATCTCGTTTGTCAACCGTAGCGGAAGAAGAATTTGTTTTGTTATGCGAACCGTATTGGATGTGTTATTTTGTGCATTTAGTTCTTTGTTGTGAGCACTGGTGGGACATTATTCAGGCATTTATAATTAACCATAACCTGTTTCTTTCAATTCGAAGTCCGCAGACGGCATGTTTCTGAAATGTTTATGCCTGTATTCATATATTGTTGTATCCGTGAAACTACTTTTGTTACCTCACTTCAGAACGGCTTCTGGTGTGTAATCTGCCACGAGATATTAACGAAAAAGAATTGTAGCGTATTATTATTATTATTATCTATGTTTTGCTGTTACTTTTGTTGGAGTTGTTGCTGCTGGTGGTGGTGGTGATAAATTAATACATACCAAGAATTATTTTAAAAATACCAGTCGACAACGGTGATACCGGTAACGTTGTAGCGGGAGACGGCCAGATCAGTATTACCACGTGTGGTTATATTTTGCAAAAAGGAGTGACGATGTAAGAATTGCAGTAGCTATGAAGTAATCTCGTGTTCCGTGAGCTTAAAAAGTAATGGAAGAGAATTAAATTTTGAGCTGGCACATGCTAAAGGACGTGATCTTCGTCCTGTTTGTATGAATATTGGTTTCTGGTAATGGTAACGGTGATGGTGGTGTTAGTGGTGATGATGGTGATAATGATCAGATACGTAAGTACGGAAGATAATTTTTATGTAACTGCATCTCGACAGACAGATATTTTTTAAATTGCTCTTTACGATTTGTAGTGTAGCACGTCACTAATCATGGTATAATAACAAGTTACTAGAACCTACTGGATAAAGAGGTTGGAGACGACGCGAAATTTATAAAAACCTTCGTGGCTCCGGGCGGTAAAATTAGAAAAATTAAAGGAGAAAGTATGAACACTTTTAACGAATATAATGAAGAATCTGAAGGAATATTTTGCAACCTTCGAATGGGAAAGTTGGACGCTGGCGGGATTCGAACCTGGTTCCTCCGGAATACGAAGTAAGGTATGCAACAGAACTTCATAGTTTTATGACTTACCCGCAGAACGTCTGGTGGCTAAATTGCATTGTACATTATGGCGAGCCTGAGAGCCATTGTGTTTCATCAGTGAAATTCAGGCAGTAGCGGATATTTGTCAGTGCCTGTAGCAGAAACTCATGACAATTGAAACGGGAATCTGCAACCAGGAGCTGTCATTAACTATACGAATTTCTGTTTAACACGTTACATAAAACGTTAACTGTTCTGGGACATGTGCGTTTCGAAATGTGGCAGACCTGACTCCTTTTCAGTACATTTACCGTACGTACGTTGAGTACACTCGATATCTGTCCAGGAATCGCGTGTACGCTGGAATTCTGGTTCGATTCCTATTCCAGGAATGATGTTTTAATTTTTTTTTTACGCGTTGAATGCAATCAACGTTTAATGTGTAAGCTATGCTTGTCAGCATGTGCTGCTTTATTATTCACGCTCACATGTTTTAGCCTGAAAACTATTCTGGTGATTTGGATGACATTTTTAAGTATGGAGTGAGGAAAGATAAGTGCATTAAATTTGTGTGGCGAGTTGCATTTTGATTCGTGGCAGTCCTGCATATGCGTTGCGTCACAAAGTCTGAAATCTAAATTTGTGTTAAGTCCTCATGAATGGCAAATCGGATGAAGAATCAATACTTTTTACAATTTTAACCCCTTTGTGTTAGGTATAAAACAAACAGTTTCCTTCAACACAACTAGTAATTATTATATCTTTACTTTTGCAACAGGGTTCGACTACAAGGTGTCATCTTCAGGCCAGTAGTATTAAAGTGTATAATTTATTTTATGTATTTTATGCTGTTGGCCCGAAGATGATCCTTTGAGGTCGTCATTTATTTGCAGGTTAAAAATATAATTGCGTTTGGACGGCATTTATTTGCCTTATAGAAAGAATTGTGTACGGGACAAAGTACAATATATGGGACTGACTGATACTGGAAAGTTCTTCAAATGTGAATGGCAATGGAAGGTCACGGATATACGGCAATTGAAAGTATCATGATTGTGATTATTATTATTATTATTGTTATTATTATTATGCATGTCTCTTGTCACAGACCTTTTCTTCCTGGTACTTCTCTTGAACCAGCGGTGATCCCCACCGCTCAGGCTTCAAGCTTCACATTGCAGTACTTTCCGTATTATGTTTGATGTTCCAAGTATAGCTGTCTTTTGTAGTGAATCTATCGAATTTTTTCCTGGTACAGCTTCCAAATTTTTCCTTAAGCTTCTCGTTACTATTCCAGTGGCTCCGATTATCACTGGTATAATCGTACATTTCAGGTTCCACATTCGCTGTATCTCTATACATAAACACTTGTATTTTAACTTCTTTTCCGCTTCCTTTATTATTATTATTATTTATTGAATTTACTCCCTGTACGTACATGTATATAGAGACTACAAGCGAATTTACACCGACAAGGAAAAGTGTTCTTGGGCCTTTATTTTGTTGACCCTTCTTGCTGAAGAAAGTTCTGTGGCATACATATAGATAGCAGCACTGTTAGTAATTATTATTCTACCATTTTATCTTAGTATAAATGTATAGATATAGCTATGTTTCTGCTGCCCTTTACGATATTTATATGAGGGGTACTTGACTGTTTGTTCTTGTAGGGCAAAAACGCTGGATATGCACGGTAGTGTGCTTGGTAGATTTAGTGCTGTTGCTTCAGTTATGATGATGACAATTGCAACAATTTGAAGACGAAATTTTAACTTGCACTGTGCTAGTTAAAAATCTAAGTCTACTGGGTTGGTAAGCCGTGTCGATTTTTGAATACCTGTCGACAGCTTGACAGTTTTTACTGCGTAACATTCCAGAAGATCTGATTTATACTGTGCAACAGCGCCGCGACAACCTTAAATCTCGCTCGGTGCTGGAGATGCTATTTTTCCCTGTGCCAGAATTTAATACGCCCCAAGAAACAGTTCCTGTAGCAAACTTTTACCACCCATTTCTATTCTACAGCAAAGATATGACCATTGTTTTTTTTCCGGCACATCCCGTGTGCGAGATAACCGTATTGACGTGGACTCCAGCACGTTGTCGTGGTTGTAGTATTTAGCCATTTAATGCCCGGTGGAAACCGTGTACCATCGGGTGTAACACCGAAACTTCGTTATTTTGTCTCAGCAGTCTCTTTATTTGTTGGGTTCGTTTCTGACCATAAGCAGCGATTTTTCTTCCTAAACTGTATTAACCGAATGGTTTTTATAACGAAGAAGTTGTTTGTTTCCTGTGAGCTGGGAGATGAATTTCTAGTGTAAGTTGTAATAAATTTCGTCTTTAAAGGGATTTTACTTTCTTATTACTATTGCAGAGAATTCATATTTCGTGTAGTCACGCTGGCGTAACAGTACTCGCAGAATGTAATAAAAGTGTGTGAGTCACACCTGTGAACCACCTTGCATGTTCGCTACCTGTCAGGACTTTTAATTTCTTAGTGTATTTAAATGCAGTTCTTTTTAAAAAAAATTATCCCAGTAGTAAGATGTTATTGAATTGAGATTTTGTAGGAAGCCGACGTAAGAACATACTCGAAGTAGCTGGCAACGTGGTCGACCCGTTTTACCATGACCTACGGATCTTTTCTTGCTATCATCGCTCTGGTGAGGTCCTCGTTAATAACAGATTACAAAATGTGGTAGTCGCTCGTGGAATGTATGAGAATCCCGTCTCGAAGCCGCCATTCTGCATTTTTTTTCCGGACCATATATTTTGCAGAGATGTGAAGGGCGTTCTTCCGTCCGGTACGTGGCTCTGACGCAATCGGAGTACGTGAGTAATGACACCTAGTATCAGATGTAAGCACAATAAACTGGGCTTATTGTCATCACGTACGTCCGTCTGACTTGTAATTCTCGCCGACATGCCCGCTATTTTCTTGCTCTGCAACACCCCAACATTGACGCCTCTAACATTTTACGTAGCCGAAGTAGTGCATAATTATACCGCTTCCACTGTTATTACTACTTCTGTACCACCATCTGGCTTTACCATTACTACGACATGTTTACGTAATATAATACAGTAATGAGACACTAGAAAGTATTATAAAATATGAGCAGTGCAAAATTTACTTGGGCCGAACATTGGTAACTGGAGCATGAATACGGCACAACAGACCTGATTAGCAGATAACACCAAAACAGTTTGATTTAGCTGCCCCATATACCAGAATACTGAAATGGTATGTAGCTGTGAAATAGAAAAGTTTATCAAACTAGCATGCGCAATTAAAGAAGAGTGACAGATCGAACAGGTGGCCGTAGTACCTATAGTCCAGTGAGCATTGCTTACATAACTTATGCTATATACCTTGTTAAAACTTGTAGATGTAAGTTATCCAGCCTAACATCGGCAGGAGAACGAAAAATATAAAAATATATTTCTTGTTTATGAAGGTGCTTAATCAACAGAAAAATGCAGGTGACGGAAAGAGCACAAAAGTACATACATACATACATACATAGGTACATACATACATACATACATGCATACATACATACATACATACATGCATGCATACATACATACATACATGCATGCATACATACATACATACATACATACGCGGAATGACAAAGGTACATTAACACAAGACAAAACAAAAGAAAACAAAACTTAACATTTTATGAATAATACATTGCCAATTACAATAAGACTATAAAACCAATACGAAATCTGAATCAGCTTGATGGCGTGCTTTTGGGAAATGATAAAATTCCGTGTCTAGTGAAGACAGGTAACATGGCGGCTACGTGGTCTTCATTTAGTTTTACATTTTCTGTTAATGATATACGAAAACATTACTTCTGGGCTTGTGCGACTGGTCTAGCCGGAGTTGACGAACTCGTTTGTTAAGATAGTTATGTTTTGCTTAAAGTGCCAACATCGCGTCGCGTGAGTGGGAAATTTTAAGGTGTGACGTGCCTCGTCCCCACCTAAAAATAATAATTATTATTATCATCGAATTTCTCACTTTTCAGCTTTGGCTGGGAAATATTCACATATCGTGATTTGTAGTAATCAACAGTATTAGGCTGGGTGGTCTTATTTGTAGTTTAAAAAGTCTCGTACAATTGAACATGTGCCAAGAATTACAGATTTTTGCAGTTGTATGTATGTATTAGGGTGCAAGTTAAGTGCTGTTAGACTTTGTGATAGTGACTTTGGAATTACTCCCGTAGATGATATTACTATCGGCATCAATTGTGCTGCCTTTTGCTTCCATATAGCACATATTTCATTCGCAAGTTCTTGGTACTTGTTTTGTTTGTCGGCTATTGTTTTGTCGAGATTATGTGTATTTTGCGACAGCTATGTCTATCAAAAAGGTGTTCTTTGTTTTCTTATTCATAAAAGTTATGTTAGGTCAATTAAAAGATATTGTTTTGTCCGTAAGTATGCTGCGATTCCAGTACAGCGTGAGATTTTCATTCTCCAGCACACTGGCTGGACTTTTATCGTCAATCAATTCGGCTGCTTCTGCCAGTTTCTGATGGATAATTTTGGCTAGTCCATCATGTCTCTTTACATACTCGGTAGGTGCTAGTTGCTCACATGCTGCAATAATGTGTTGGATTGTTCTTTTCCACATCTTCTGCATAGCTCATCGGTGTCTGGCTGCTTCAAAATATATTTCTTGTAGTTTCTTGTTAGTATGACTTGGTCCTGTATTGCTGTTAAAAAGCCCTCTGTTTCGGCGAACAAATCGCCTTTGTCATTATTATTATTATTATTATTACCCGATGTTTCGTACTTTAATTTTTCAGAGGCGTCACCTAAGCACGTTTTTCATATTAATGTATACCAAAATTCCGCCCTGCCCTTCTGGAAGCTGTCAGCCTTATTGTGCCGACCAAAAATCTCAAGAGATTTTACTCTAATTTGTGTTGACCGTAAACGTCGCAACTGTTCTTCTGCTAGATGCGCTTCTAGCGGCTAGTGCCGTCCGTGAGGATATGCGCATATTGAATGGAATGTCTGTCTTGCTTAACAATTTGTTGATAATTCAGGTACTACAAGGTTTGTTGTTTTTATATTGTTATTTTTCGTTCCTTGTCATTATGGTTTATGCTTTATGTTTTGGGTTTTTTTTCATGTACTTTCTCCTATGTTAGTATACTGTGTCTGAAATTGCCCTTTTGGGTCTTGTGTCAGTAAGATTATAATGCAGAACCGAATTGCACTGAATTGAAATATTACGCATTTATGTGTGCGGTTTGTTATATTCATTGCTTTGGAATACGATTAACATTTACAACTTCGATTCTAAGTTTTTGTGTTTTTTTTAGCGATGCTGTCAGTTGCTATGTTTAGATGACGTCGTTCTAGATGAATAAGTGACGACGGCGCCTTAGTGGAATGGTGTTGACAGAGGAAAACCGAAGTGCCACATTGCTCATTACAAATCCCAAATGCAATGACTTGGATTCAAACCCGGGTTTCCGCTGTGAGGGTCCGGCGACCAACCACCTGAGTTTTTTTTTAAAGAGGCACAACCTGTTGCTTTTGATTACAGTTGTCCATGCACTACATCTGAACTACACGGATTTGCATGTTCCATACTTTGATTCTGCTATCTGTGTAGCGTCTTAAATTAATTAGATGTTTTGAATTTTTCAGGATGCTCAGGTATACTTTGCTGTCTTCTTTATCTGTCCGCTTCCATTACAGAAAGTACAAGGCGTAGAATAAAAGGGAAAGCGTTTTAAGTGGCAAATTGAGCGTAGTTTGTATTATGTGTGGGTAGTTCTTTTTGTTTTGTTGTTTGAAGACGAAGTGTAGCCGGCCATTGTCGTGATCCCTTTGATAGTACGCTGAACATAATATCAAATATGTAAGCAGACAGTTGACTTGAAATCAAGTGAGCGGGAGTATTATGCTGCAATTAGTTACTGATTGCATTTATGGTTATTATAGTTTAGATGAAAATGAACGTAGCTTAAATACATGCTCCGTGTGTGGAGGAAGACGCATGCCTATGTACCAGAAGTATAATCAGCCATAGCTTGAGGCTTGTCATTAACTTGCAAATAATTACACACGTTTCCAATATAAAGAAAGCTGTGGTATTCTAGAGTTCGTTTTTTCCTTTTTTTCAGTATGCTGAATCATTCGTTACAATTACTCTAGCAACGTGTTAGTGGTGCCAAGTTATCTGCAGTGTGGATGTGGGGAAATCTTATTGGCAATACTGTCGCGGCAAGACGTGGACTTTAATGAGAAGGGAGTTGAAGAGCGCTGATGTACCGAAATTGGGCGTTCCGTTCAGCCCCAATACCTCTTCATTTCAAGTCGTGATTCTTTTTGGGGTGGTTGGTACAGTTGCGAAAAGCCCCCCCCCCCCATTAGCTTCATCGTATCTGTTCTTCTGTCCGCATGTATCAGTTTGGACTGCCCGCGACAGATTGGCGTGAGATTTGATATTGGAGACTCTTATTAAAATCTATCGAGAAAAACCAAATTTGTTAAAATCGGACAAAAATGTTGGGCACTTCGTTTACTGTAACATGCGGTACCTTTATTTTGATTTTCGGCCATCGCAGTGTTTATTGTGGCAATTCGTGAAACCAGTATGGGGGAAACAATTTTCCCTGCCTTAAAATGTTGCGTGTTTGTCCATCAACTATTAATTGTATAATATTTGTTTTCATTTAACTTGGTTTTCACACCTTCTCTCTAATGCTTTCATTGCGAACAGAGTGAAACGAAGACGGGTGAAGGCGATAGAGGAAAGAGGAGACAACGCCAGGATTGCTCTTCTGCCTGATTTTCTCGAACAGGTACTGAGAAGAATATTTGAATCTCAGGGCGAAGACGCAACGTTCTTGGACTGTTTGACCTTTGAGGATGGGGCGATAGATTATACCGAAACGTCCATACAGAATTACCACTGTACGCTGCGTCGGATCCCAGAAGAGCGAAGATCTCGTAATCACGAACTTTATCAACTCTACTGTTCGCAGATATTGTGAGGGTGATCAACTCAAGGAATATGGTTTGGGTATTGTGGATGAAGTTTCACCATTGATCTCCAGCTGCCAATTTTTATCGATTTCTCTTCTGATCGAAATTATAGCGATGTATCCACATTTGTGACATGTTGAATTTTTGCCATTCGTATATTCGGCAGTTATGTTCTGCACAAGAGTACGGAGTCATTCAGGCGAAGGCAAGGTATATATGTAGATAATTCAATTCCAAGAGTAAGTTACATGTCAGATTCATTTGCATGAAGAAGTAATATGGAAACACTGTATTAGATGTTTTTCACAGTTGATGCTTACTCATTCTCTTGACGTGTGGTTGATACGGATAACCTATTTTAGCACGAATGCTGTGTGTTTTGAAACACGAGACATATTCAACTTGAAGTGCCAACTGTGTATTTGGTTAGGCGTGTTTAGGTAAACGCATTTAAACAGACAAGAGCAGGAAGAAAAGGCAGGCGAAGGTGTGACATTACGTGTTAATATTGTGACATTAGCGGGTATTTAGCACATGGCATCAGACAAATTTAATGGCAAACTTACATAGCTAATGACACAAGTGGGAAGTGGTAGAGAAGTGGCAAATGTTTACTGAAGCAGATACGGTTTTCCTTATGTAGTTGGAAAATTGTATGTAGTCAAACACAACTGTGTCACATGAGGTGTATTTCATGACTATATAATGGACAACTACACGTTTAGGCCTGTACTGGCCATCTTCAGGTTGTGTAGAGATATCTACACCACGTCTCTACTTGGTGTAGAGATCTCTACGCCACGTGCGCGTGCATGCTTATAGTAAGATCTTAAGTTCCCCTAAGACAACCTGAAGATGGCCAGTACAGGTCGAAACATATAATTGTCCATTTTATAGTCATTAAATACACCTCATGTGACGCAGTTTTGTTTGACTACATACAATTTTCCAAGTTTCACACACACACAATGGGGATGACACACTTCCTAGATTCCTTATGTATTATTTTCTTTCGATACACATTCTGAAGGTTTTTACAGATGTAAAGTTAGAGTTTACTCAAAATGTAAAAGATGGTGTACGAGCGAAAAAGGGTACCCTTACCGGGTTCTGTCATTGGTTGCGTATCCAGATCACTATCTGTACCCTGACGAAAATAAGCAACGAAATCACCAGAGTTTCTGCGAGCGGCAAAGTTCGTAATTTTTCAGTAGCATTGTTGGCAGACAATAGCCTTGGGGCTCATGAATGGACTGGGAGGTTGAGCATTGCTATTAGTATAGGCTGGGAGGTCAAATATGTATGTACAGAAAGACGCGTTTAAATATAATAAGTACTTTTATCGTATATTCCTTCATAATTCAAAACATTTTGAGAAACTAATATTTGAAACTCGTTTTAACAGTTTGGAATTTTGCAGAATTGATTTTCTGATTGTGATTCTTTTTTTTTTTTCACAACGCGTAAATAACTATTTGGCACCCCCGCTGTCACAGCACACTTGCAGTGTCGGTGCACGTCTTATGCGTTATTGCTTGACTTGTTAAAGAAGTTATGTGCTGCTTGTCTTTAAGCAATACCGAAATATTGTGCAAGATTTTTTTATAAAGATTTTGTGATTAATGGTTTCTTTCTGGAAGCAAGTGTTAGATAAATACAGGTTAAAGTTTGTATTTATTTAACGGAAGCTTGTTTCCACTGAAGTGTCACTGACGGAAAATATTATTTAAACGAAAAGCTCTATCTATCTCTCACGCCGGCAGTCCTATATATCCGAAAGGTCGTCCGTAAATTGGAAATGGCAGTGGTTTGAAAGCAAGTCCGTACCCGGAAACTATGTAGTTTCATTTATGTCCAGTCGATGTCGTAACTTGTCCCCGTTATGTTTACTTTTCACACTGTGTTTAACTGCCTCTTCACATATAGTTTGCGTGCATGAATGCGTGCATACCTATTGCTTTGTACGCCCTTCGTGCACATATGATGTGTCAGTGACTTTTTGTCTCAGAAGTAATACAATTCATAATTTGGATTACGCAGGACCACCAAGTGACGCGTTTGTTAGAACCCTTGCTTCATACGATGAGGCCCCAGTTTTAGATCCTAACCCGGAGACCGGTTATCCTGACAAGCATTTTGTGGTTCCTCCAGTCGCTGCAAGAAATTTCGGTATGGTACGTGGAATAAGCCTACAGACGCTTCCTTCCACATCCTTTCCAATTCATTATTTTACTGATCTTCGTCTCACTGGACGCAACATAGTGTGACGTACTGGCCACGTTGTCACGCAGATCTCGAGAAGAATGTCCGTAACCTACGTGACTTCATGGGAGGTTGTCCATATGTAAGCCACGAAGGCACGGGGAAGAATGGAAATACATCTGTCATTCTTTACCTCTGAACTAGATAGTGGGCCTATGTTGCCCATTGAATGTGAGATTGATTTGGGCCCGCATAGCCGGTCTGTACGTTTTAGGAGAGAGTTAAATATCTTGTGCATTACCGCTAATAGAACCACGATTTCTCAGTTGATCGGTATGCAGCGTAATCACTGTACCGACCGAGCTGTTCCGGCTCCCAGTTTCAACGTACGGGAGCACCACAGAGTGAAGGTAGTACGTTGGTGCCTGTTTGACTGAAATGTTTTCGCGTTGCACCAGAATAGCTAAGAACACGAAGCGATACTGTTAGCTGGACACAATATAGTCGCCCGGAAATGCAGTTTTGGAATGTGATCACTGCCTTTCCGCCTTGTCTAAAACTTCTTGTGCTGTACCCGTGGATAGACTCAGCAGAATACTATCAGTCTATCCGTGGCTAAAGTTGCGGCGAAATAGACCTGTAGTTGCACGAATTTAACTGGCTGTAGCGCCTTACTGCTGTATGACAGTCTCATACTTAGGTTATATCTGTCTGGTTCGTCACCGTTATTAAGTCCATTTTTTGAAGGAAAATTATGACGGATTGCAGTGAGCCCATCCATCATCGTGAGAGAAGTTCGTTGAACTTCGATAGAAATTCTTTACATTACTCGTAGTTAATTCTGTGTTGGTTCAGTAGTGGCGCAGTTCCGTAGAAGTGTCTGTCTGTCTATCGTTGTTTGTACCTAGAGAACGTTTCGTCGCACATCCTAGTCGTCTGCGTTATCATACCGTGTGGGATAATAAGTATATTCTGATGTTACTCCAAAACGTCGGAACGGACTTATGATACAGAATTAAACAGGAGAGATGTCAATCGACACAGTTTAATGTTTTATGTTTTGCTGAGTGTGCATCCTGGTACGACTCTGGGTAAATGACCAACTTGAAGCACAATTACGTTATATAGTACGTTTATTGTTATAGTCCTCTACATGTTTCGAGCAACTCTGTGCTCATCATCAGGAGATCAAATTGTATTAATACAATACCAGATGCTGTATTAATACAATATGACCTCCTGATGATGAGCACAGGGTTGCTCGAAACATATAGAGGATTACGTAATTGTGCATCAAGTTGATCATTTACCTAGAGACAGTTTAGTGTGTCGCAACATGAGGGGTGACTACATGTTTCGGCTTTCTGGCAAACCCATCGTCAGGCTAAACATAAATATATCAAATATTCAGGCTACAACAATGCCTTGCAATTTCTGAAAAAATTTGGGATCCCAGTTTATCCTCTGCCGTGTAATAACCCAGGCGATTATCGTGTGAGCAGCACCCGCTGTTACCACATGGACACTTATATCTTTTTGTCGTTACATTTGATTTTGCTTTTGTTTAGAGACCGTGTTGAAAAGATGATGATTGCTTGACGGTTTAACAAATTCTCTGAGTTACATGAACCTGAACGTCCGTTACGGGTCGACAGGGTTCCGCCTCTGTACTTTAACTTATCGTCAGATTAATCCATTCAACTTTTTCACACCCCGTTCCTTAAGGCGTTTCATTTATTGTAATTCAAATCTGCATGTTGATTCAGTACAATTGTGAGACCACGGTGATTATCCATGGTGTCTCACGGTGGCGGCAGCCTATGTTCTGTGGCTTCTTTTCCTAGAATCGAAGAGCCCTAGGATTTTCACAGTGTCCGCCTTGATGATTCCACATTTTACGCTTTGGTGGAATTTTTGGAACACTAAATCATTACAGCAGTTTGCCGAAAACATCGGAGGTGGATTTTTCATATCATTTCAGCTGTGTGACCACATGAAACCGGGGACCTTCGTCGGTCACACCTTTTGTTATATGTGATTGAGTTGGCGTGGAAATAATTATTGTTTTGTTTTAAAACAGTCATCGCGTTATATGTAATTAACGAAAGTTCGACTTACACAAACCCTACTTCTTAGTAGGTGTACTTGATTAATATGAGCGATTATGGTACGCTGCTGCTTATCCAAGAACATACCCTGCCATATCACAAGCGTCTCATAGTTAGACTGTGTTACTGGCTGAAGCAGTTGGGAGCATATAGGTCATAACTGTTCCATACAAATTAACTTCTGGTTATTTAGTTTCAGTAACCTAGCCTTGGACAAGTTCTCGTTACATGAAATTGTTTTGCGTCGGAAATAACACTGCTTGTTTTGGACATTCGCTGGCAGAAAGAGTAGAGTTCTAGAGCTATATTCGCCTGTCACATTGTCCACCTTCTACGGTTCACGCATAACATATATTGTCCCCGCGAGACATACATGTCAACCGAGGGCCCCGCAAGCGTTGTTGGTGACAGTGGTGTATTTACTTCAGATCGTTATGTCGAATGATGGAAATAATAGTAACATTGCAGTCTGCTGGGTTCGAGGTGCCGTCATGTTTACATTCAGCACTGACATGTGCCGTACTTCATTGCGTTGTGTGTTGGCTAAATATGATTTATTTGGTTCACCGACGACGTTTGTATGTTGGAAGTCATTTTGTAATAATATGTATTGAAAAGTTGTTCTCATCAAAGATTGCTGTTTCTTTGACGTTTTGTTGACCGTGCATCTCAGTATATTTATCTCAGTAATTAACCAACTTGATGCACAAAAGTTTTGTTTTACAATAAGTTTATTTCATGCCTCTACATGTTTCGAGCACATGTGCTCATCATCAGGAG
>Ga0123354_10006895_pt1 | contig 16961 bp, 9 predicted proteins | sample TergutLab28metaG_2_FD_97872 | JGI IMG/M metagenome (GOLD analysis project Ga0123354, IMG submission 97872) | Labiotermes labralis P4 segment gut microbial communities from Petit-Saut dam, French Guiana - Lab288 P4 | ecosystem: Host-associated > Arthropoda: Insects > Digestive system > Gut ...
AGCCCGGATACCACCCTAGCCGAACCGCACCCTGACTCCAACACACAGCAATCCAAGAACAATACAGCCAATGTAGTAGTTCAACAACATAGTCGCAAACTCCTAAAGATGGACATATTAATGCCCGAAACATGTTGAGTATCTAAGAAGTAAATTAAATATAACAAGTGACATCTACCTGGTTTTTTATTCTTCAATGTTCCTCTACATATTACACAAACATGCATAAAACTGGTACAGAAATGCATACTGACGTCAGTTTTTGGTCAGACAGTATTCGTGTTCAAGTAGAAACGTAGATTTTCTATTAGAGTTTTCTCAGAATTCAGTATTGATGGATGTTCATGTAAACGAAGTAGACGTGGTATTTTGCAGACATTATTGCAGGCGCTTTTAGATTAGTATGGCGGTGACCCAAAACATACAACTTAATTTTGTGTTTTGTTGACCGTGCATCTCGTTATAATCTTTATAAATAACCAACTTGACGCACAGTTCTTTTTCATATGCGTTTATTTTTGTTCTCTTCATGTTTCTGACAGTTATGTGTCCATCATCAGGAGAATCAATTGTATCAGTACGACATCTGGTATACGTCACTCTGTGTAGATGACCGTCTGGTATGCAGGTCTGGATGGAGTTCCATCCAAACTTCCATCCAAACTTGCATACCAGAAGGTCATCTTCACAGACTGACGTATACCAGATGTTATGTTGATACAATTAATTCTCCTGATGGTGGACAAATAGCTGTCCGAAACATGTAGAGAATAAAAATAAACATACATAAAAAAGAATCGCGCGTAAGTTGGTTATTTACAAAGAATACAACTTAATGTAACCGTCTATTGGTTTTTCCGAGTTATCTACAGGCGTCTCATAGATTTTAATAAATGGCTGCCCCAGTACACAGACTCGTATCATAGCAGACGATATTCTTCATTTTTGTCAGTTTCTGGTACGAAATCTTGTCATTTTATTTTGTAAACATAAAATTACTTAATTTTAGTGTGCGTGTAGGAATGTCTGAGTCTACCCCTATAATTAACTAATCTATCTTGCAGGATATTCAAGCATTCTGTGAGGTGGCGTTTTGTGTTTTGGCCAGTCGTTTCCGAAAAGAGCATAGTGACTTCAAATTCAGAGCAAAAATTTAAAGGGGGAAATTCTTCTTAGACTCTATGACCCTGAAGGTGAAGTCTCTGTGGCCCGTCGAAGCTTGAAGAACCACTGATCCTTGGACACTTTGTCACAGTCCAGCAGTCTTGCATCTCCAGCAACAGCGCTGTGAATATCTGAAATAAATAGTATTTAGCTCTTAATATGACTTAACCAACATGGGTGACTGGAGTTTGATTTTGCACAGAATCGGTTGTATATTCCGTTTCGCCATTCAGTAAAGCCGAGCGATCCGCTGGATCCCATGTCCAGTAAAAACCGTCGCTCTTCTGTGAGAGTTTAAATGGGTGAGAGCATGCACTGGAACACTCACCTTTATCTAGTGCTTAAAAATTACAATGCCTAACGTAGGCTGAGGGTGTCCCAGAATATGGAGCTGAAGAAGATATTTGCGTCTAAGTGGGACGAGATATCAGGGGGTGGAGAAAACTACATGACCAAGAACTTTATGGTCTGTGCTATTCCTCACCAATTTTTTTGATGTTTAAATCAAGAAGATGGAGATAAGAGGGGCATGTAGTACGTGTGGGTGAGAGGAGGGATACATACAGGGTTTTGGTGGGGAAATCCGAGGGAAGGAGACCATTTGTAAGACATAGGGGAAGATGGGAGGTTAACATTAACATGGATCTTTAAAAGTGCGATTTGGGGGGTGGGGTGGACTGGATTGGTATGGATTGCACAGGAGGCTGGGTTAGACCAAGGTCCGTTTTGGAAGGGTGCGGAAAATCTCGCACACCACCATAATTCGATCCGAAGCGAATCGAAATAGTTATGTAATAACTTTATATTTTAGACGCAAGACTGAATACGGGCGTCGAAGCTGTCACCGAAACATACCTTTGTGTTGAATGTATTAATTGAAATACCTTAGATTATGGAAAAGACCACTCGTTTAAATGACTTCAGAATAGTGTCACAGGCCGGCACAAAAAGCACAGAGAATAATAATAAATTTGCCATTTTTTGTAGAAAAGTGGGGGTCATGTTTTTGTAAGCTGATGTCTTAATGACAAAGTGACAACTCTGTTTTATCCATGCGCTGTTCATTTTTAGGCAATACGTAACCGCTGTCTTTCGTTAAAGTACTATTGTGTTTAGCTAACGACAGACTTGTAGATGTACGTTCTGTAGGTTTCTGCACAGTGTGGCTGTAAGAACAGTACCGTATAAAAGTTAGTGCGTATTGATTAATTGCTAGATTATTTAACGATGCTATTTCAACTGCAATTGTCTTGTACCTTCAGATATACTAGGAAGATTATAAATAAAATCTTAGAAGAGTAATAGTCCACGTTCTAATAGCTTTTCATTTGGTCATGTAATAGTCCGCTCCTTTTACAACGTGTTCATTGTTGTGTTCACAACAACCCACAAGTCGTTCATATCCTGAGCTAAATTGATGCAACTCAGACTTTGATATCAAAATGTTTAGTGTCTGTTATGATATCATCGTCTTTTTTAGGCAACATCCTGTCAAGTGCATGCTATATGTGTTCTACTTTTGTACAGTACAACCCCGTCATATCTTACTCGATTTGGTCACTTTGGAGAGGCCGTAATTAAACATTCCTGATTAATTCAAGCAACATACGAGAATGATGAACTTGTGTACCGTGTTGTCATGTTGCCAGAACGTACTGTTATTCCATGTATGAGCGGTCTTTTGACAATACTTAGAAGGTGGAAGTGTAACAACATCGCAAAACATAAATGTCTGATTCTGTCGGCAAGAAAAGCCTTCACCTACCCAAGTTCTTTTTTTTAACTTACTGTAATATACTGAGTTTTAGAATGTCCTGTACAAGCATTCCGCTTTTTTAGCCGGCTTGCTTTATGGTATCCACACGTGATGATTAGCTAAGCGGGGTCCCCTGTTGTGTAATAGCACTACGCAAATTACACCAAATGTTCTCGTGATCTGTGGCCCTGCCTTGCTGCAAGAGAATTTATCGTCTTCGAATGAGAAGAACGAAAAAGGAAACAATATTTATTTCGGTAAGGTACAGGATAAGTTTCATGTGTGTAACATCAAGGCAAGTTAAAAGTAGTGCAATGGGTTTCAATATCGAAAGGGTCATGTGGATTTGTGAGATTTTCGTTTCTCACGATAATGTACAAATTTTGTACCGTTCTTGGGCCTAAATCCATGTACTTTGTTAGATATTTGCCGATATTTGTCAAGAAACCATCTACAGAAGTACACGGCTTCACATTCCAGAAGATCTTAAATATCTCGTGTACCCTACATTGTAAAAATCTTCCGGGATCTCTTACGAAAAATTTTGGCTGTTAAAATTTCTGACCATCCATATGCGTTATTATAGATGCCTCTGCATTGCTCTACGCTGCGCATTGTAAAGTGAATCTAGTATAAATTTGTCTTCGTATCGCTATCTATCAGCTGACCACCTTGGTACCCCAGCAAGTGTCTGCTGTGAATTACGAGCAACCTCGCACAGCGAAGAATTACTAGCGTAAAACCCTCGGAATTATGTTGGGTTCCTTTTGCCTTATTCAAACAACGGAAACATCTTCTGAGAATGGGCACAGATAAGAGTGTACTAACCCGTGAGATTGGAAGCAACAGGAAGATGTGTAGAATTATATTATGGAACAGTTTTTTTTTTTTGCTCAGAGGCGTACAGTAAATATTAACCAGTTGCGTGGCATCCTTCCCGCCTTGTTAATACCTTGCAACAAAGAAGATGGTGGATGCAGAAGAACCGGTTCACAGATGATTACTACTACGAAAAAAAATAAAAAAATCATTTCGGTAATGGAAGGAGGCTACAACATAAACCAAGTTTTTATCCTGGAGAAGATGCAGTCTTGTTTTGCAACTTCGTCACCCTTTCAGATACGTTAGGAATTCTACTTTTCAGCTGCTGCGTGGTAATGTTAAGTATCTAGGTCTACATCCGGAACTGAAAGTTATTTTACAGGCAATGGATTTAGAATTTTGTTAATTTAATTTGTTTTGTGTGTGGAAATTCGCACTGATTTAGTAATATAGCTAATGGTGCAGAAGCAAACAGCACATTAGCAATGGACAACTTTTGGCAGGCGTTTTGGAAGTTAAGGGGAAAGACGACATAATGCACAAGAATTATTACTTATACAATATTCGTTTATGACTTTTGTAGTAAAATTAACCTGCCATATTTTCATTGGTATTTAGTGTGTAGCCTGTTGATTTTAAATACATTTTAATATTATTATTGTTGTATCCAAAACTCTTCTTCTCAGGTGGTGTTTTTCCTTTGGGATTAATTTTCACTAAAATTTCAAATTCGTCACAAACAAAAGGAGTATAATATGCCCTTTATATTTTAATATTCTTATTTCATTACGCTAACACTACTGAATTGATATTAAATATGTTAGAACCCGCTATGACAGTATGAACAAATATTAATAGTCTGGGTATAAAATCCGCTTCAGAATGAGAAGAAGATCCCAGCAAAGACGGTTCAGGAAGTCACAGAGGTTATTAAAATATACCCGTAGGTCTAATCATGAAACATTGTTGCGAGCAGAGTTAAGTTTTGCGATTCAGTTATTTTCGTGTAACCAAACATCGCAAGACTGTGTTAACAGGATTTTTATATATTCCATTATTTTTTAGGCAAATTGCGAATTGCGATTATTAGCTTCGTCATGTCTCTCCGTCCGCACTGAACCATTCTGCTCCCACTGGATGGATTTTCATGAAATGTGATGTTGGAGTATTTTTCTTAAATCTGTCGAGAAAATTCCGTTTAATTTAAACCTGACAAGAATAACAGTTACTCTCGAGACCGATGCACTTTCATGATTGTAACTCGCTGACTGCTTGGGATAAGAAAAGTTTAAGTTGAAAAGTTGCAGAGAAAATCGAAACATATTTTAAGCCCAATGACGTTTTTCCGAAAAATCGTGCCGTTTATGTGATATGTGGAAAAATACGGTAAAGATAGATCGGCTACAGATTACAATATATACGGGGCATGCACTTTACATGCTGGGTAACTAAGGCTACAAACACACACTCATCCTACTTAAATATTAAAAATTTTCCGTGGCAACAATTATTAAGCGAACGCTGCTCGATATTACGTATATATTTACATTGCCTGTATTGTTTACTTATCATCATCATCATCATCATCATATCTTTCATGGAGTTGGGCCACTTGTTGACTCGTTCCGGTCTGACGTATTCAGAAGTCTCTTCAAAGGTCTACCATGATTCCTTCTGCTAGTTAGGGAGCAGTATTTCATTACCCTGGGTAATCTATTTCGAGGTGTTCTATTTACGTGTTGTATCCAGCTTCTCTTGTATTGCAGTAATTTGTCTAAATTGATGTTATTTTTAGCTCCTTTGCAATTTGTGCATTTGTTTTGTAATCTATCCAAGTGTATCCTGCTGTTCTTCTCATGTGTTTCATCTCTGCTGCTGTTATTCTTCTGGCTTCACTTGCTTTAATAGTCCAAGATTCGCTGCCATATAACAAGACTGGAAGGGCTAGTGAATTGTATAGTTTTATGCTTGATTTCTTATTTACTTATAATTTAAGTAATTTCTTAAAACCTCTTTTCTGTGATTAGGATTTTGGTTTACAGGAAAGTAGTGAATCTTATTAGTGTAATATTCAACTAAAATATTGTAGATTTATGTATAACTGGTAAATAATCTTGCGGATGAGATCTCTGAGCGTGGGTTGTGCTTATTTAAATTATTCCATTGAAGGTGTAGCTGAAGATTCTGAAGTCAGATTTTAATTCGCAACTCATTTTCCTGTTAGACTGTCTGTGTATTTACATGTTTGGCAGCTGAATGACTAAATGTACAAAACGCCTCTATTATGGAGTCTGTAAATGCCCTCGTTACAATAACAGGAATAAAGTACAAGGAAATAGCTCTTGCGAGTTTTAGACATGCAAAAATATCGTTTTACGTCATCTCTCAAGCAAACGTCATTGTCCTTACGAAAAAGGCAATTCATGTCAAGTCTTGAGAACGTTACGTAATCGTATGTCTGCTGTTGCACAATACAGCCTCCAGGACTCTTGGCGTACCCACGCCAGTTATCCTGCAACAAAACTCGCTCGCACAAAATTATCGGTCCTACTTACACGATAAACTTACGATATTTCTCTGAACAGTTTTTGAAAACGTCAACGAATAACAAACTTTTTAAACTATATAAAAACTAAATTGCTTTAGAAACTATAAATTAATGTTTTTTTTGAGTGTTTTGTGACCATTTCCTTCTAAAATTAATTTCACATCTATCCCGCGCGCGATTTAAGAAACACGACAAAAATAAATTTAGTCACTTTGTAACTCTCTAAAAGGCAAGAGTTCGTGGAATTTGGTGTCATTAGCTCGACGATTCTTATTGCATTTGTAACGTGCTTGGCTCGGTAAGGGCAGTTCGTTGCTCGTAGCAATTGCTTCGGTCTTGTCCCATGTAAGGTCTTTAGCATAGAAACAAATTCTTTAGTTCGAGCATAAGGAAGAATTATGTAAGGGGTGACAAAAGATGTAAAGAGAGTACCTTGACGAAGGACTGTTAAAAGACACAGAACTGACATGTTTGGACTCGGAATATATTGGCAAGTGTAACAATAGTAATTTAATGACAATGAAACATACGAATCGCTGTTTTGTACGTGGAAAGGCGGAGGTTTTAGAAAGAGTCTTGACTTACTCATCTAATGGCATGAATACGAACATCGAAATTTGTCCTCGAAAATAACTATAGTTACCAACGATTTGTGTGATATCCTTCAGTCCTTTCGAAAGATAAGAAATACTGGTTTGAAATATGCCCTTAGAACTTCTTCCCAATATTAAAGTTCACGAATTTCGCAGCTTAACACGCAACATTTTCAGTTGATGTAGTGCGGCTACATAATGTAAAGTTACAGTCGATATATAATGTTATTGTAGTAAAGGAATTTGACCCCGGAAGCTGGGTCACATTCCTCTTCACGCTACAAGAATTGTACAATCTAGTCTATTTGGACCGTGATTTAATTATGGATGAGTCATTCGGTATAACTGGACTGTGATCTAATCCATCGCAGTACTTCTGCATAGACAGAACTTCATACAGAAGAACACGAAGCTATGGCACACGGCGTTCCAAGACTGATTCTATCTCACATTTCCAGTGTTAGACCCGTAAAATAACAAACACTTTTTAGATCATCTGTTGTGCAGTGATTTTTTTTTCAAAACTCAGGCATAAAATATTTTTGTGTAATCAGCACATAGCCATGCCTAAAGCATAAACAATCTTGTGTCACCAGCTACGTATCTTTAGTACAACAATACCATGTTATGAATCACAGATCCGTAACTGGAATATAATAAAACTTTGCCAAGAGTAGAACCATAAGTCGAGTACTAAATTACCTTGTTACCAAAACTAGAACCACAATTCAAGAATCCAATTTGTAGCTTTACCAACATATATTTATACAGCAAATAATACAGGGTGATTCGAAAAGATGGACTCAATTGAATAGTAAACGGCGCCTCAACACACGCCAGACAATTGGTTGCGGTGTTCCAAGTTCTCTGCTCCCTCTACGGGTTGACTTGCGTCGGCTACGGTTAAAACTCTCTCGAATTCGTCTCATGTTCTCTTCTGATACACGTGGTCGGCCGGAGCTTTTGCCTTTACACAGACAATCTGCTCAAATGCTCTTACTGGTTGGAGGTTGAATGTTGAAACGAAGACGAAACGCACGCTGCACAGCAGTCGCCGACTCAGTTTTAATTAACTCACGAACGCAAAAATTCTTGTGCTGCCTAGTAGCCATTTTGCTCTCAAATAACACTGCTGCACGGCTTGCGCTAGGCGAGCATTCTAGCATTCTAGCGATGATATTTGAAAATATAGTACCTTCTCTTTCAAATGTTGTAAATTATTCACATAGCATTTATAGTTCAGGAAATATAGACGTACGAAATTGAATCCATCTTTTTGAATCACGCTGTGCAAGTGCGGAGTCACGGAAAAATAGTCTTAATTTCAGCTCCAAAATCGTTCTGATATCAAGAATATCTGTATTCTTTAACCCAAACTGAAAAGCTGTACCAATAGTAGCAGTATAATCAAAATCATACACACGTAATATCTCGCTACCAAAAGTATGTCCATAATTCAAGAATAAGGGATGTTCTCTTTCTAAAATATATCAATAATTGAAGCACTATAACTGTGTTGTTGTCAGCAGTGTACCCATGATTAATACTAGAAGAGAAATGAAAGTAAATAAGATAAATTTAAAATATAATACATTTTTGGATTATATGTGTTATGCTCAGAAAATAAATTTTGCGCGCCTACGTAATACCACTAATTTTCCAAGCTAATGCAAACAGCCTTCAAGACTGGATCCAATAAAAGGGAAAGGGACGTCATTATGACGTCTTGCCATCAGCGCCGAATCTGTTTCTAACTGTCTTGTCCTTCCCCAATAATCCTCAAGTTAACTCATTAAAGAGAAATCCTGTTATTGGTTAAGAAGAAAAGTGTCAATTTTTGTTGCAAGGTTCCTTGTGTGCGCTAATATCGCCCAGAGGTTTAGGTGAATGTGTCAGTGCTCCTTCGAAGTTACGTAAGCTCTCCACACTGCAGTCAGATACTTCGCACTGGCTAGGTCAGAGACCGCCAGAGCACAGGTGTTTACCTGACAGGTATCGGTTCGTTTCTACGATACGTCTGTGGTAAAGCGGATATGGACAGGCCCTTGGCGAACAGCGTATCCCGGTTTCTCCTACGTGTTTGTTTATCATTCATCTTCCCATAACTTGTTTTAACTGTATATCGAAGTAAATACGGAGAAGTAGGTACAGAAAATTATAAGCGATGTTCCCAGGACAAGTACTAAACCACAGTCACGTGACTCAATCCAACAATGTTATTGGTTATGCCAGTTCATCTATGGCAATGAGGATTAGTAAAAGTTTGCAAAAATAATGTTTATTCTCAGGATTTTATTCTCGAACGATTTTCTCCCTTGTTTTATGTAGAAACATTGCGTTGGTGGTCTCGCATAATTCATGTGTTATTTAATGACGCTCTCAGTTGCTAAGATTTTGTCTCTTCGGTGATGAAATGATTTATGAATGAGATATGATACTGGCAGGAGAAACCCGAAGTAACCGGTTGACAAAGAAACTTATCGTATTGTCGCTTTGTCCACCGCAAATCCCACTTGTGCCGACCTTAGTTCTTAACTCCGGTTCCTGCAGAGATGTCTCTATTGGAAGATGGGTGAAACTTCGACTTAGGTTTGTATGCAATATTATTCTTCTATTTGTCTGTTACTGATTCAGCAAGCATGTAAAGTTGAGATCGGGTCCATTTATTGAGTTCCAACCTCTTACGCTTGAATAGAAAGCTAACATTTCTGCCGGACAATATTCATACTTCTTTTACTAACTAATTCTCGTTACGTGACAAATTTAAAAACAGACTGACTGACAAGTCGTTTCGGCTTGTAAAGGATTCCATTCTCAGGCTTGACACTGAAAAGTACGTGCAAGAATTCATTGCTTACATAAATAATGAATGGAGGGACTTAAAGTCGGAATACTTCATAATTATTTATACACTACATTGCCAGGTTGAAGTTTCGTCTGTGTTTTGAGTTAACGTGTATATAATTAAATTTAAAATTCTCTTAATCTTTACCCGCGAATTTATTTTTATTTTTTTTTTTAAATCCACCCTATGTTGCCGAATTTTTGATAAAATATATTTGACGGAAGAAGTGATAAAAATATTTTTTCTACGCGTGAACCCTGTTTTGCCTACCACAGAGTTGTGGAATTCGTAAACCTTCAAATGTATTATACAGTGTGTTCATATCCACATTGCACATTGATTAATGTATTGAAATCCCTCTAATAAATAGTATATACAATACTTTTAGGTTTTTTGCGGGTATTTTTCTTTTTTTCTTTCTTTTTTTTTTTTTGAACATGAACTGCAATATTTCCTTGCATAAAAGTATGGAATATTTTGAAGTGTTACTTTATAGACTTACGTATGTACTATCCATTAGCTAAATAATGACGCTTGTGAGCACCGACCCACAAGTATAGATAAAAAAACCTGCCGTTATCCTTATATTGTTGGCGATTTTGTGAAAGGCACGGGGCTCGACTCAAGTTGCTTTCTCTGTGAGAGTCAATCAAACCCAAGACGTGTACCTTTACTCGATATTTTCGTTTTTCTGTTAGAACAATACTGGTCATCCCTATGTTTGAGAATCAGAGCGGATCATCCAACCTGACGCAAGGTATCTCCAGCAGTAGTGTCACATTGTTACTGCTGCTATGAGCAGCCGCTATTCAACAATTTCGAGAAATCTTAAGATGAAGACAGGGAATATTTTCTTACTTCGACACGCTTCAGTTTAACTCAGCACTAAAATGAAGCCATTTCGTGTCCACAGAAGTAAGAATCCGGATGATGCTCGGCCATTGTGTTTCTGCAGAGTGGTAATGGTCTGTTCACAGAAGCAACCACGTTTGATTATCCTCATTTACTGATGTAAGCATGAAGTCCGCGAAACCTAATTTATTTGTTAGACTACTCAATAGTATTTGTTTTTTGGCTTTCCTTAAACAGACTTTATTGCAATGCACTATGAGCCGGACGATTTAACGGAAAAGAGCGTTCTAATTTTCGTTGTTTGTAAGTCCTGTGTCCTTTTTCTGGTTAAACTTAACGGCTGTGTAAAAACGAACAAGTATTTTTGTGACCATGCAGGTGTGCTTTTGTTTCATACATTGTTATTTCTATTATTATTACGTTCTGTTGCGTTAGTTTGTGAAATGTCCCTCAGATTGTGTGCTGTTGCAAACAATGGAAAATTACCCAAAACTTCAGTTTACTTGGCCGCTGCCATTTTTGTGGCCTTAGAATAGCTGTCACTAGCAGGCTATTTAAATTTACACATTTTAGTAGAGTTGGTAATATTGTAACTGGTCCCCCCCCCCCAATTCCACCACATGTTCTTGTGGACTTCGTGGTCCTCCCTCCTGTATATGGCAGGAGTGTAACCGACTTCTGAGATTGGGACTCCCATGAGGCGCAGTTACGTTGTCCCGATGATGTGAGTGGTGATATAGGAGAATGTAGTGCCAGGAGGGGTATTGTAACTGTGTAGAATTGGGATTTTAAATAAGACATTTACGCCTACTTTCAGGAATGGGCTACTTGAAAATGCCTGAGGCAAAGACTTAACCTGTGGGGCGGGTAGCGTGGTCGGTATAGCAACTGGATACAGGCGGAAGCGACCGGGGATCGAATCCCGGTGGAGGCGAGATTTACCGCACCTGTCCAGAACGGCCCTGGGGCCCACCAGTTCTCCTGTACAATGGGTACCGGGTCTTTCCCGGGTGTAAAGAGCGGCCGGGTCGTGACGTTGACCCCTCACCCCCTTCTAGTGCCGTGGTCAAAAAAAAAAGGAGAGCTATACCTCTACTCCCCCTGCGGGCCGTATGACCTGAACACAGCCTCAATTCCTGGACAAGTGTGCACTTTACCTTTACAGACTCAACCTGCAAAATGGAACAAGTTAAGTTAAACATCTTTTTCATGTTATTACAGAAAAAACTGAGATTAGAGGGTGTTTCAATAAAATTAAGGGAATTTTCGCCCTTCTGTTTTCTATATAACATTCGGAAGGTAGTTGAAACAGCGACCGAAATACTGAGCATTAAGCAGGGCGCATTTCAACGTCTGTATTCACTCTGCCCATTATGCACTTAGGCAATAACTTCAGTCATCTTGAATAGTATTTTGAACACAAGTCATCATTGTGATGGAGTTTCGTAAAACTGTAAAGACGTAAAACGAAAATTTGCCCTCGTCTAGGTCGTGAAGGCAAATTAAGGGAGTTGATATATACCATCTCACTTTGCAACCTCGGCGTTAGACGTACCTATGTGGAAAACAGCACGCCCCGGTTACTTAAACCAGCAAAGTACCCCGGTAACCATTTAACAGGCTGCTGGTTAGGTGCCAGGGCTTTTTAGAGAGTTCCGGGAAATCTCTTGGCCCTGGCATGCTTAGAACCGCATCTTCCCCGTCCTGTAGCCTATACTCACTACTCTGCCCATTGTAGGTACCTGTTTTATTCATACTGTCATCCAGAAGTTAAACCAGTGGCTCTCACGTCGCACGAGACGTTCTAGAGTGAATTTTACGGTACTCTGTATCTTCAAAGGTGCAATAAATTAGATTGAATTTCTGTAGATATTACAAAGGCCACTATTATTTTTTTTTGTTGTGCACCATAATAAGAAAATAATAACAACATGATCCATGAAGGGGGCCGCGGTACTGGTTAAGGTGCTCTGCTACAAATCGGAAGGTCACTAGTTCGGTCCCAGCTGGTGTCAGTGGATTTTTCATTGACATAAAATCCTTCCGATCGCACTATGGCCCTGCGGTCGACTCAGCCTCTAATAGAAATGAGTACCAGGAGTTTTCCTGGGGTTAAGGGCGGCCGGTGCGTAAGGCTGACAACCTACCAACAGCCTGTTCCGTTGTCACGAAATGTGGGAACCCTAACTTCCTGGAACCCCCTGGGCACCTCCGGGCCTGTAACGGGGCACCTTTACCTTTACATAATCCATGATAGCGTAATATAATCTGTACCTGTGGTCTGGATGAGTGTCTCGGTATTGAGCAGGGGTATGTTTGGTGACAGGTCTGGTGCCGAAAGAGGCTCCTCTTTCAAATTTGTATCGGGGCCTTCTTCGGGGTTAAAGAAGCAACAGCGTGAAGCTGTCGACGTGTCTGTACCTACTCCCGAAGTAAAGTACGCATGTGGCTCTGTGTGCAATTTCCCATAAGAACCCATAGCGTAAAACTGAGGCTGGTGAACCTAGATACATACTCGTATATTATGACCTACAGAAGATTACCGCATGCTCTCTGCGGGCTGATGTTTGAGGCTCCTTGAATGTGTGTTAGGTGCTGCGAGTTGGCGTATCAGATACGATAATTTACAGCCTAACGGCTATGCTACTCTTACGGACTACTAACCTAATCTAAACGGATCATATTTTTCAATAGCATAGCGTCGTAAGGGTCTACCGGATTACCAGCCACACGTTCAGCGGTCCTTAGTTTTGCACTATGCATTACGAAGAACGGCTAAGACAGGACAAGCTCCGTGCTGTGCTCATCTGTGTAGGATGCACGTCGAAGTATTCATGAGAGAAACTACAAATTCTCCCAACATCTTTGCACAGTATTTAAAAATTTTACGAAATACGTGGTCGGACAATTAAGTTCGCGAATTCGCCACCGTGTGCTTGCTGTGGCAGCACTGGACAAAAACCTTAGTATGGTTTGATGACGTTGACATATCAGCGTTTCACAGCTGTGTTGTTGTTGATCTATGGCAGTCTCTTTCTGAGTGGCATCTATTAATTTCTGCATGTGTTTTGGTGTGCCGCCGCGAGAATGCCGGAGCTTGAATTAGAGTAGCGAACGAACATTAAATTTCTTGTTAAACTTAGAAATGGTGGAAATGAAATCAGAGAGATGTTAGTGCAAGTTTACGGGGATAATGCTGTGACGAAAACAGCAGTTTACAAGTGGGTGAAAAGTTTTTGTGAGGGAAGAGGAAGTGTCACTGACGAAGAGAGATCAGGACGGCCAGCAACAAGCAGAACTGAATAAAACATTGCAAAGTGCGTCAAATTGTGCATGAAAATCGTCGGCTGACTGTCAAGGAGCATATTAGAGCAAGTGAACATCGACAGAGAAACAGTTAGGAAAATCTTAACTGAAGATCTTGACATGAGGAAGGTGTGTGCATAAATGGTCCCAAAGGAACTCACCGAAGAACAAAAGCAAAGAAGAGTCACAATTTGCTAAGACCTTTTGGAGAGGCAAGATGACATTTTGGGCCCTGTCAACACAGGTGATGAAAAATGGGTCTACCAATACGATCCTGAAACGAAGCGGCAAATTGCACAAAGGAAGACTGCCAATTCCCCACGACCAAAAGATTTCTGTCGGTCCAAATCAAGAGTCAAAACAATGTTGCCGACTTTTTTTGAAACTATAGGCATTCTTCATTATGAATTTGTACCAACCGGACAAAGAGTCAACTAAGTTTACTATTTGGAAGTACTGGAAAGGCTGCGTGAAAAAGACGGAAACAACCCGAAATTTTTGCCAACAACTCATGGATCTTGCATCACGACATTGCACCTGCTCACACGGCACTGTCTGTGGGGGAGTTTTTAGCTACTAAACAAATAACTGTGTTGGAACACCCTGCCTATTCACCGGATCTAGTCCCAGTGACTTTTTCTGTTACCGAAGGTAAAGGAAATATTGAAAGGAAAGCATTTTAATTATATTGATGACATCAGGACCTCTGAAGACCATCCCACAAAATCAGGCCCAAAATTGTTTTTAAGGGTGGACTAGGCGCTGGCATAGGTATATAGTTTCCCAAGGGGAGTACTTTGAAGGCGACTATTGTGGTATTCAGCAATGAGGTATGTAGCGATGAGTTCGCGAACTTTATTGTCCGATTATGTAAGTATTACGTTAAGTTGTGTTTTCTTCGCCACTTTTTGTGTTCGGAAATTTAAGAACGCATTCCTTTTGTTCTCAATATTTTAAGTTTGACGATAAGGCAATTTTGGGCTTCACTCAGAATGATGAGAATGTGTATCAACGTTTCACCTGCTTTCTGTCTGTTTAGCTGCCTCGATATACATCCTAGATATACTTCACTGTTCATCCGTCCACACGTATTCCGTTTTGCTGATCTCATCAAACTCGTATCTTTCAACGGATTTATCTAGGTTAGAGTAAACGTTGTTTAAAAAAGAAGAGAAATGTTGACAATCTCAGTGAGGAGAGACGTAAGGGGAGTGTACTAAAAATTATATTTAGTGCGTCATGTATGTTGGTGTGTGAAACTTGGCCGCTTACATTGAGGGAGGAATATAGGCTGAGGGTACACAACAATAGGGTGCTGAGGGGAATATTTGGGCCTAAGACAGACGAGGTAACAGGGGAGTGGAGAAGCTACATAGTGAGGAGATTAATGATTTGTACTCCTGACCAAATATTAATCGGGTGATCAAATCAAGAAGAATGAGATGGACGGAACATATGGCATGTATGAGGACAGGAGAGGTGTATAGTTTTGGTGGGAAAACTTGAGGGAAAGAGACCACTTTGAAGACCCAGGCATTGATAGGAGGATAATATTAAAATGGATTTTCAGGAAGTGGGATATGTTGGCATGGACTGGATTGCTCTGGCTCAGGATAGGGACAGGTGGTTGGCGCTTGTAAATGCGGTGTTGAAACTTCTGGTTCCATAAATTGCGGGTAATTTCTTGACTGAGAACCGGTTAGCTTCTCAAGAAGCCTTGTGCACCATGGAGTAAGTAAGCATGTTGTTGATGCTGAAAGTGCATGGATTATAGGAAAATGTTATATGTGCATTCAGTTTTATTGGCTTTAATCCAGGTTTAATGAGTCCATTCGTATCAAAAACGTGATTGTAAGCAGAGCCGGAAACTAGGAATTAAAAGGCCACTCTACAGGGTGCAAGTTCACTGTGCGGTGAAAGAGGCTGTTTGCACAGATTTCAACAATTCCGGGAACTTCTCACTTTCTAGCTGCCCACGTTAGAATTCGACAAGTTGCAGGAAATGTTAGCATATGGAACTGAACCCAAACCTTCGTAGAAAAATCTGGCAATACCTTAATCCGTCATGTTTAGGACTGAAGCCAAGTAGAAATTGTCAAACCAGAATAACAAGTGCCACATGGAGTATATTTTTCTCTCTGAATCTGTTTGGCTAGTAACATTTCCTTGATCAAGTTCTAGTGTCCGCAGGTTACGGGCGGATTAATAAGCACTGTGAAATGTCACAGATTTTTAAATTTGTAAGTTCCTCAAGTGAATAAGAAACTAGTTTCACTTGCGATTTTTATAATTTCAATTACTCGTAATGAATTTAGATTAAGGTTATAGATAACCTGACTAATGCTCACCCAGCTAGTAGGAAGTTCTCGAAGTATCTGATCCTCCATACAGGTTATTGTGCTCATTACAGGAATCACATGAACATGAATAACCTATAAATTTTCAAATGGGTACTGTTGATTTCCATATATAAGCAGCGAACTAGAAATGTGTGGTTTCTCTTCAACGAATCCGATAGGAACTCCGCCAAAGTAAAGACTTGTATATTTTCGAAGTAAATCCGTTGGCGTATTAAATAGGTCATCGACTGTGATTTCTTATATTGCAGCTTCTTACAAGAATTTTTGTTATGGCAATTTTAATTGTTTGTAATAACATTAATGTTTACCTATACCTCTCTGGATATACTCTTAAAATTATCCTGAGGTCCTGAGTTTCCTGAATTATTCTTCGTTTTTATTTGTTTATCTCGTATTCGTGGAACGAAAAAAATGTAACGTCACATTCAATACACCAACCAACAAAAACATTAATAAAGTACAATTTATGTATAATTTCCTGCATGTTTCGTCACCGGTTTGCCATCCTCAGGACGTCTTCTCGAACAAACGAATACAAGTCTAATACGCTAAACTTAGCATCGCTTCGCCATTATTGGAATTATACAAATATTAAACTCCGTGGCCTTAGTCCGCACGCGAACTATACTGACAGAGCGGCCGCCGCCGGTCGGCGAAGTTAGTGCCAACTTTTGCGGATAGAGGGGTGTCACGTGGTCAGCGCAACGGGTCCCCA
>Ga0123354_10006897_pt1 | contig 16959 bp, 12 predicted proteins | sample TergutLab28metaG_2_FD_97872 | JGI IMG/M metagenome (GOLD analysis project Ga0123354, IMG submission 97872) | Labiotermes labralis P4 segment gut microbial communities from Petit-Saut dam, French Guiana - Lab288 P4 | ecosystem: Host-associated > Arthropoda: Insects > Digestive system > Gut ...
CCTCCCCCCCCCCCCCAACCGCACCATGTCATCTTCTTTACCACCCCAGTAATACTTGGTAAGTAGGACAAATTATGACGCAACAGTGGTCCACTGTAATTACAATTATGATTCCATCTCTGAAAAACTGATCATTTACAGTGACTGTACTCGAGACATGGCCGGTTCGCAACTCGGCCGCGTCATTGGCTAACCACGCTCATTTTCGTGGTTTTCCTCGCATACTTCAAGCGAAATACCGCGATGGTAGCTCAGAGACTGATTCCTTCCAAATTCTCTCCAATTTCCCATTCACAAATGATCCTGCCACTAGACTCTACTGACGCCAGTCACAAACAAACGAAAGGCAATGCAATGTGATGCGTATCAACATGTTGCCCCCTAAACCTGTAACAAAGTATGTAACACTCACAGTGAACGTCGCGGACAAATTGGCAGCACTTCTACTCGTATCCATGAGTCTCAGGTTCCCACCTCGGACCGGCGACCAGCTACGCCTATTACTTATCGTAATTTCCTGGCTTCCTCCTTGCAAATAGTACTATAAATACCGCCAAGGTGCTGGAATTACGGCAACAGTACCTAAAAATACCGCCTTCGTGCCTCAAAATATCGTCACTGCACGTCAAAATACCGCCAGAGTACTTAAAATATCGCCTCAGGACTTCAAAATACCGCCACAGTACCTCAAACTATTGCCAAAGCACCTCAAAATACCAACACAGTACCTTAAAAAACAGTCACAGTACCTCAAACTACCACCTCAGTACCTCAAAATTCAGCCACGGTACCTCACAATACCGCCGCAGTACCTCAAAATTCAGCCACAGTATCTCAAAATACCGCCACGATACCTCAAAATACAATAACAGTGCCTCAAACCTGCCACAGTACATAATAACACATCCAGAGTGATGACAAATACCGACACAGTACCGCAAAATACCAACACAATACCTCAAAATACAGCCACAGCACCTCCAACTAACGCCGCAGTACCTCAAAATTCAGCCGCAGTACCTCAGAATTCAGCCTCAGTACCTCAAAATACAACTGGAGGTTAAACATGCCGCCATGGCACCTCAACATACAGCCATAGTGCTTAAAAAATACTGTCACAGTACCTCAAAACACCGCCACAGTACCCTGAAATGTCATGACCGTTTCCTTCCACATCCTATCATTCGATGCCATGTAGTCTGGGCTACTGTCAGTGCGCTAAACAATATGTCCTTAATTTGAAAAAGCGAAATCAGAGAACTGACATTCATACTCTGTCACCGCGTTCATCGGAAACGTTATGTCTGTCCACACCAGTTTTAGACATCCCCACCCTCAGACAAAATCTGATACAAATGCTAAATACGTTCATCCGGAACACATTACTGTCTGTGACAAGCGGTTGTAAACAAACGAACAACCAAGAGCAGCCCCACGTTTCCATACGGCCGCAATCACACAGCACCTGGCTACACAAAATGGTGGCACTTCCGAATCTTCGGGTCTCTTCAGTTACCAACTTCAGTCCGCAACTCACCACAGCCGTGTGGACGTATGCACAACAGGCCAACACGACACCGTCCTTTCTTGTACTACAGATGTAGATCCGATGTGGAACATCAGAAATATCACTGTGAATGTACACAGTGGAGAAAATTAGACCAAGAAATGATAAGTTACGTCGAAGTAGGTACCTAAATTGTGTTCATACTGCGGAAGTGAAACACGAGCTATAAGAAGCAATGATACAACAGGACGAGGACGAACTAAAAATAAAATTCCTGTGATCACAACTGGAAGCAATATGGACACAGAAAGTACTTGTGACGGCATGCAGACAACACCATTCACCCTTGGTATACTGAGTGGGAACTAAAGGTACCCAGGCTTGGTCTTTCCTTCAACAGTTCTCGGTGGTATAGAGTTAACAGCCTTACCAATTTTTGTGTGTTTTTTGAAGCCTGCTTTACAAAAAATTAACATTATGCAGCAAGTATGTCTTTTTTTTTTAGTATGCCATATTGTTTTCAAATCCAAGTGGACAATTTTGTACCCATGTTTGTTCTATTTGTCCAACACCCAAACACAGAAAAATCAGACCGGGAATGTTGCCAGTGCTAAGAATGGGTGTGCAAGGACCACTCTAACAAGATAATTCAAAGAGCATGCAGCAATTGCAAGAAACATTCATAATGAAAATTTCATGCACATTCCTGTCCTGTTCTCAACTGTTTTCTTGTTATCAAAAAATTTTGGGTATTTCATTCTATGTAAATGCATAAGAAATTAAAAACCGAATAAAAAAAATTTTGTATTTAGTGGACTCTGAGAAACAAACTTCGGAAAAAAAACAAAAAAACAAGTGTTCTGAAAAGAATTTTAAAATATGGGTACAAAATGTACCCAGAACAGAAAAAGATGAAGTCTTACTGCTCGATAAACCAAGAGTTAAAGTAACTAACACACAGAGAATGACTCAGTAAGACGTCAGCAGATATAGGGAATATCTTTTGTCCTCATAACTGGCCACAAGCACCCAATCAAAGCAAAGACTGCCTTTCTAAGTTCTGCACAGTGTATTATGAATTACTTTGTTCCATGCCAAATGTAATTTTGCATTCCTTTAAGGATCGCAGTTACCAACAAAAAATATGACAATGTACACTAAAAAAAGCTTATAATTCATTCAGTGACACTCGTAACTACACACTATGTATACCTGCCTGTATGACTAAAATGTATGCTACTTGTTTACTTCCAATGATAAAAACTACTTTGACAACCAGACCAGCTGTAACTTGTAACTGTGGGTACCAAGTGTTGGTCAGTAAGGGTGCTCCCTTAATTGAAGAGCCAGAATGTTCTTCAGAAATAGACGAACAACTGCTGCACACTTTCTGGAACACAGACTGACTGCAGCTACTGTTAAGTCCTGTAGGAAAAACTCCTGTCTAGGGCTCTCCAACTTTTACTGTTTCAAACCATATCAGGATGTGTAATCCGTCCCCTTCTATATGATTTATGGGCCCATTACAAGATAAATACTAAATGAATGGGCACAGGTGAAGCCAAATACTCAACGAATTTTCATTTAGTTTTGTATTTCAGTGGTGGAGTTAATTTAAATTTGCAATAAACAACTGAAAAGAACTGTACAAGTAAATGTACAACAAGTAATTAATTTTGCGGTGATGCCGGTATCACACCACACAGTACAGTGTCTACCTGTAGAAACCCTGTTATGTTCACTTTGTCAATATCTGAAACAGGGGATAAAAGTTATCACACAAATTTACAGCTGCCTGTCATCTTGACAACAAACTTATGCAAAGTATTGACAAAGGAGATAAAATACATCTGAAAATTTTGTGTGATGAGAGAAGTGCATTGCCCATAACACATATTTCACTTTCCTCTACAACTTCTATTCAAAATATTTCTTGCCTCAGTAAGACATCTAGTCAGTCATGCTCGAGATACATGCATTAACACATGCAGTTCTCATTTAGCATCCTTCATAGCCAGTGAACTTCAGGCAAAACTGGAATGTGTTAATATGTCAGTGCAATTACCCAACATCGAATGTTGTTACAATCGCCTAGCCGCTGCTGTTTTGTAACCGTTAAGACATATTCTGTTTACTCATGACATTTGTCAACTGCCCATGTGTACGTATGTGACACCGTATGCACGACCTTGCTAATCAGACAGACAACAGTTGGGTGGTATGGCTATTGCAGGAAGGTGAAAATACTTCTGATGGTGCACAATGCAGACGTACTGTTACATTCACAGCTTTCCAATAATCGCTGAGTTTTATGAATATATTACCTGAGGATCGGTGGACATCCATTTAATCAAGAACCTTTTCTTGCAGAGGAATGCCCATCTAGAAATGTCAAACATGTATTCAGGTCCCTCAGTAAAGTAGAACCTAAATGGGATTAAAAGTGATGATGACAAAATTTCCCCTACCCTATGCCACACTGCATTACACTACATATAGGAAGTTTGACCAGGCCAAACTGCACAATTTTTATGTTCTAGCTGTGAGCTGGGATGACAAAGCACAGTGTACAGTAAGAGGAATTCCAGAATGTATCCAACAATGTGTTCTGAGCTGGTCACACAATTCTGGGTTAAAGAGCCTATATATGTTAAAAAATTTAACATGAACACCAACTTTGCAAACTGCAATAATTATTTATTATACAGTTTTTACCACAACTACTTCCTTCAAAATGCGAGTGCCATATCCCAACTACAGCACAAATACTTCCCTCCAAATGCTAGTGCCATATCTCAACTATAGCACAAATACTTCCTTCCAAATGCCAGTGCCATATCTCAAATACACCATAACAACTTCCTTCAAAATGCCAGTGCCATGTCCCCTACACCACAACTACCTCCTTCCAAATGCCAGTGCCATTATCACAACTACATCACAAATATTTCCTTCAAAATTCCAGTGTCACATCTCAACAACACCACAACTACTTCCTCACAAATGCCAGTGTCATAATCAACTACACCACAACTACTTCCATCTCACTGCCAGTGCCATATCTGAACAACACGACTACTTCCAAATGCCATTGCCAAATCTCAACTACACCACAACTATTTCATCGCAAATAATTTTAAATTCACTGATTGCCCTATAAGTTACTAACTGAAAAGGAATTTAATCAACATTCCAGGTGTTTAAGTTTCACTCGATTTTTTAAACTTGTACTTACTCTTTCACTCTTCCTTTAGAGTTATCACATAAGCCAAAAATTCAACTGGATAGGTAACAATGGACTAGGTATTCCCAGCAGCAACAAAACGCAGCCTTCAAGTCACATTTTGCCTCAAGGCCATATTTTGCATGCTGTGTATGCCTATTGGGAAGGCAAGCCACAAAAACATGACAAAGTTATATTAATTTTAACTGTATTCATGTTCATCAAGTGCTGTGTATCAAGTTTTATGTATATCAAACACAGAAAATAAATTAATAAAACACTATGTTCAGTGTTATAACATAAAACTGCACACACCATATGTGGATGATATGTTACATCTACATCACTCCATAAAAACAGTGCAAGTAACATTACAGGTTTCAGTAAAAGACAAATATCTGCAAAACACACCCACCCTTGGAAAATATAACAGAATAATTTTCTTTAATTTTTCCTTCAATTAAATTTAATCATAACAAGAACACATATGGATGTAAGATGTTCAACAGAAACAGAAGACAGACCCACACATAAGTTTTGTACCTACCCAGAAAATAAAATGACTGCATACAAATATCTGATAAGCTAAACCTATACCAAATAGAAAGCGAACATCAAAATATCATATCCATACCAAATCTAATCATTCCTATCAATTACACAGGCAAAGCAACTTTATAACAAATTACTGTTTTGTTTACACAGTCAGTCCAAGTTAACAAAACCCAGTTACAATCCCTTCGCCTATCTTGGTATGCACATGAGGACTATCACAACAATTTCAGAGACATATCTTACAATAATATTCTATACAAACAACGCCCCTTCAGAAAATATTAAAACCTAAAAATACTACCCCAAGAAATTTAATCACTTGAATTCACAAACTCCAGTGTCCCAAGTGCAACAAGGTACAAATCTGAATGTCAAACATAATGACAACATCCAGTACAAATATTATATATAAACAGATCCAGTACATATATCCCAATTACATTCTGTATACACAATCCACACTCCAAAAAATGGCAATTCTTACAGAACTATAAAAGACAACAAAAATATCAGCAGACGCAAAAAATGCGGTGCCTATGAATCTCTTATACAATCCACATATATATATTTATAACAGACATAACACCATCCTTCATTAACAAACAGGTGATAAGGAAAACCCTACCCTTGATCTTAACAGAGGGCATGCCACTGTGTTTCACAAATTAAATATGAAGGAGTAATGCAGTCTACACAATTTAATTTGAAAGAAACAAGTGGGTGTCATCTGTTAAGTTGCACAGACTGCATTACGCCTTAGTATTTAATTTCTGACACACATTGGGATGTTTTCTATTAAGGTGTGTATACTGCCTTACTCCCTGGTATTGCGAAACACAACAGGGCAAAAGACTATTCTCACCAGTCAAGCCCATATCATCAATAAACAAAAGAATGTTAGAAGGAAGGTGCTTCACTTGCAATGCAAATATGTATTTCAATAAGCTATGTAGTATAACATAGCTGTATAGCCTGCAACACTCCTTGGTCTTAGTCTCCTTAAATTGATACACCAATCACACTACACGTGTCTATTAATCCCCTGGAATAAATATGTATCTTGAAGGTCCATCTGCACAATTGGACTTCAAACAGCGACCACATTACTACTTTTTTTATTATCACACAACCATGAACATAGATTAAAATTAGTATTATGAACGTCAAAACATGAACCAATATATATATATATATATATTTATATACACACACACACATACACACAGTATTCATCAGTTACCAATTTACATGCATGTATGAAAACAGAAAGCATCTTATAACTTACAGAATATCACAATACATCTATAAACACCTACAACTACAAAAAATGTGTGATACTAAGTGTATTTTGTCAAAACAAATTACCACACATAACCCCCACCTGAAACCACGACAAATCTAAACTATAATTTAATAGCTTATAATTTCACTGTTTCTGACACATTATGAATTCTACATAGGTAACAAGGTTACACAACTAAAGTGCATAAAGCTACCTTCTGTAACTACTTCAAATACATCAGTATTATGTACAGCTCTACAACCTCTTTTTAAGAAAAGACTAAATATATCGTAAATATAAATACATCGGCATTTTTTATTCAACGGTGTTTCTTTATGCATTACGTGATATTACTGCACCAGATCATAAAAACGGTTTAAAAAATCAACTTTGAGATGTAACCCCTGAGTATCTGAACATGTGTTTTGAATAATAATAATAAACATTTTTTTAAAACTATGTGCTTGTGATGTAAATTAACCTCGTCTGAAGTTAGGTTAAGTTTGCAAGTAACAGAAGCAGAACCATGTTCTGGAATCGAACAATCAAAATGTGTTTCGGAGTAGCCCAAGCATTTCACGTTTCAATAATATTACTAGCTTTAGTAAATATAACATTGGTAAATCCTACCTCATCGCTGCTAACCAGGTTTTCTTTCCCACCATTCCTCCCATTTCCAATCTTGTTTTTCGTTGGCTCCTGAAATCATGGCAAGATCAATGAGCTCCAAATATTCTTTATTAAATAAAATACCATAATAATTCTTTACATTTTATTTCTACTAAACAATCAAGTTACACTATACGTTACAGAAATTCTTGAAGCCAAACACGACACGGCGTCAAACGTTACACCCTCATTTTCCCACAACGTATTCACCTTCTGCGCTAATGTTTATCACATCATACCAACGAATAACGCATTTTATTAACCAAAATGTGTTCCAGTAACAGAAAATATTACGTACCTTTTCCTTTTTTGGCTTGTTAGGCATTTTTCTATGTTTTATAGCATGAAGACAAAACACCACCACTTACAACCTAAAAGTACACCACCATTGGTTGATTTAGTCACGTGGCCATATCTAAGAGGTCATGAATGTGAAGAATAATAAGTTTTTATAAAAATGGAGCAGACTTGTCTTAGTGACATGCAGCCATTTTACGAAGGTACATTAATATGACAATTGAACATGTTCACCACGCGTTGACGCTGAAATGTATCAAAGCCACTCTGTAATGTTCTTGTTACGTTTAGTCTCAATGTGCCTCGCAAACTGCATCTATTTCTATGTTTCAGAACTAGGTTCTGAAATTGAGGAGCCTTTACCTGTTACCATGGTAACAAATAAACAACGTGGTGTCTCGAGGCGTACTGTCTGAAAAATCCGTGTTACGGTGTCGAATTGGTGTATAAGGTGGAAGCTTTTATTGGCACCTTATTTATTAGCCAGACAACTGACACTGAAATTTTGTTCCATAAAAGCACCTGTTTTCTATTGCCAGCGTTTAATGAATAGACGCAAATTTAGTGTTAAGGTAGTATCTTCAGCTTAAGATCCATCACATTGGCAAATACAATAAAAAAAATAACGTCAAAAAGGTAAGCCATGGTACAAAACTTTTGAACCCATCTCAGTTTCTTCTTTCCTCTTGACACATATTCCTGTACCAATTTTAATAACACAGCCAAAGAACATAGGGACATAGTCATCAAAACCCACAAATCCTCACAAAAATTAAACTACGTAAAGCACATCAAACAAAACGAAATTAAAGTATTACTTGCACACAACATCTGAGTACCATACGTATATGAACTGGCACCACTAGTAGCAGAAGATGCACTACCAAATAACACAGATGAATAAAAAGAACTCTTTTAACATGAAAACAAACATAAATAATAATGGTAAGAATAAAGGGTATATGATTTCCAGACATCTGATCTGTTTAAAATGCCATGTGGAATAAATAAGTCATGAACTAGCACATGGACCAGAGTTGTTTCATAAAAATTAATAATTGCTTGGCTGGTCATGAAATCCCTCATGTTTTGTGGAACCTAAATATTCATTAATCATATTCACAGGAGCCTGCCACTAGTCCCTGTTGAACCAACTAATACTGTCCACACATTTCAGTACTGTTTCCTTAATGTTACTGTTAACATGATTCACCAATCCATACTGAGATCTTCCAAGCAGTCTCTTTTGTATAGAATTCTACCCAAATGTTTGCATTGTGTGTCTCCTATGCAGGTACAAGCTGTGCCCATCTCAGTTTCCTTGAAATGTCAACCTACCAATGCAACTAATCTCAAATATCATAGAATACTTATTCACTTAGGCACTATAACACTAACCATGAGGTGAAGCATTCGTCAGTGAAGAAATATCATGTAACTTATGAGACCAGTTAGTTACAAAAACCTTCATTATAAGTGTGTCCTAACAAATTAAATAACTCCATGGGGCAGCAAACAAAAAATTACATGCATTTCATGGAAACCAAAGGTTTGTGTTCACAAGAGTCCACCACTGGTCCCTGTCCTATGCCAAATTAATCCACTCCAGCCTTTAAGATTCATTTGAATATTAGTCTCACAAGTGGTTATTTTCCTTCAGGTTTCTCCACCAAACCCTGTAAGTATTTCTCTTTCCCCCCCCCCCCCCCCCCCCCCCCCCCCCCTCCCCCCCACCCCCCGTATTTTTTTCTCTCCCCCCCCCCCCCCCCCCATGCATGCCACATGTCCCACCCACATCTTCTGTGATTTGATCACTCAGATAATTGGTGAGGAGTACAAATTATGAAGCATTTCAATATGCAATATTCAAAGTGTCTTCTAGAATATTAATACTCTGCACAAAGTGTTAACAGGAGATTCTCCAATTACTCAATTTACTTTCAGCGTTCTCACATGTGGCTTGGAGTACACAGAACATAGATCACTTTCCCTTTTTTAAATGGCTTTAGGCACTGTTTTATTACATTACATTTCAACGGAGATACGACTATAAGATTTGAAGAGGACCTAAAGAACGAAATTCTGCAGTTTTGTCAGGGGCATGATGGTCCATATTGTCCAATCTTGTATTGGTTTTTAAGAAGTGTACAGCACTAGAAGTGATTTGATACAGGCAAAGAGCTCATCTATTGTAAGGTCAGATCTCATACAAAAAAACAATTCACATCTAGAGATGCTAAAATAAGAAGTAATCACATACCTTGGTACAGAAATTACTGTTGGTCTCTTACCTTGTAAATCCTTTGTACAAAACCTCTTCTTCACTCTTTACACAATGTCATTATAAGGAAAGTTTGTGGAAAATTTATGACAGCCATTTTTGTCCCTGTATTTCAGTACATGGCTACATCAATAAAAGAGGCCTTAAGAAGATGGGAAGAAAAATATAGAATGAGTGCAACAGATGCTACAGAAGTCCACCTATGTTTTCAGTGGCCACCAATAGAAAAAATGGATAATTCCCTAGCAGCATTAGCTAAGTGCGAGTAGGTTACAACACATTAAAATCTGTCAAGAATTGGAAGCTGTTACAGTGTGTATATGTGTAAAGAAAAATAAATATAAATTATGCTCAGATTTGATTTAGCACAAAGTATATATACAACATTTTTCATAAAAACTTCAATACCAACAGTGTCTACAGATGCTCCACACATTCCATATTATTAATATTAATTGAATAAAGTTTCAACTAATTAGATTTTGTCTTAACAGGAAGTTGTCACTGTCAACTAATATGATTGAAAAGATAACTGGAATTAGTAGTCTGAAGAATCTCAGAATCCTGTCAGTTGGGAGAAATTACATAAAAAATTTCACTGGTCTGGTAACTATCCTGTTTTGCTGTTGCTGTTGACATGCTTTACAATACTACGAAGTTCAGGATCCAGTAACAAGCTTCTGAAATTTCACATTCAACACTTCTGGCATGAGTATTATGGAAACTGATGTTAGTCTGTACTGGTCATATTCTGCACAACTGCAACTTTGAAAGCCTTAATTTTATGAATATGCCTTCGATGTTAGTTCGTTTTGGTTGTGTGCCACACTGCTGCATCTCTGCAGCTTGCAAAGCCTTAATTTTATTAATATGCCTATTACGTCCGTATGTACTGGTCGTGTGTTGCACTGGTGCATCTTGCTAAGCCTTAATTTTACCAATATTCTTCTTATGTCAGTTTGTATTGGTTGTGTGCCCCACTGCTGCATCTCTGCAGCTTGCAAAGCCTTAATTTTATTAATATGCCTATTATGTCCGTATGTACTAGTTGTGTGCTGCACTGGTGCATCTTGCTAAGCCTTACCAATATTCTTCTTATATCAGTTTGTATTGGTTGTGTGCCACACTGCTGCACCTCTGCAGCTTGCAAAGCCTTAATTTTATCGATATTCCACTTACGTCAGTTTGTATTGCTATTTGCCGCACTACTGCAGTTTGCAAAGCCTTACTTTTTTTAATATAAATTCTCTTACACCTGGGATAACATTGGGCTGCCAATCCTGTGGTATGGAGAAGGGGCTATAACTAATGGATATCAAAACATCATAGGTACCAGTGGTTCCAGTTCTCAGTCCAGCAATAGTAAAACTGGTTTCAGACAGACTGGTTATTTGAAATAATCTTCTTCTTCTTGTTCTTCCTCCTCTTCTTCTTCTTCTGGCTTTACAGCCCTTGGTGAACCTTAGCCTCTTCCAAAATTGTACTCCACTGTTCACAGTCCTGCTACTTACATCTACACGTACTTTTTCACAGTCCTGCTACTTACATCTACACGTACTTTATATCTTCCTCAGCTGACTCAAGCCACCTCAACTTATGTTTTTTTACATGTTGGGTGCCTTGTGGCTTAAGCAGAGTTAACTTTCTGCAAGGATCCAGTTCTTGCATTCTGAAGAGGTGTCCCAGCCATCTTAATCTTCATATTATCACTTTAAATATGTCCAGTTCATTGCAGAGCATATAGAGCTCATTATTGAATCTTGTTATCCATATGATATTATAATTTATAGGACTGTAAATTATTATTAATAATCTTATTTCAAAGATTTGGAGCACATGTCCCTTCCTTCTGTACCAGGATGTTACACAATAACCTCTAAAACAATAAAGGCCTAAATCAATAATCAACTGTGTAAGAAGCATGTACCATTCTTTAGGACGTTACTAACACAATAATCACTGTTTGTGTAAGCAGCACATATCATTCTTAAGAATGTTACTAACCCAATAATCACTGTTTGTGTAAGCAGCACATACTGTTCTTTAGGATGTTACTAACCCAATAATCACTGTTTGTGTAAGCAGCACATACTGTTCTTTAGGATGTTACTAACACAATAATCACTGTTTGTGTAAGCAGCACATACTGTTCTTTAGGATGTTACTAACACAATAATCACTGTTTGTGTAAGCAGCACATACCATTCTTAAAGATGTTACTAACACAATAATCACTGTTTGTGTAAGCAGCACATACCATTCTTAAAGATGTTACTAACACAATAATCACTGTTTGTGTAAGCAGCACATACCATTCTTAAGGATGTTACTAAAATAATAATCACTGTGTCAGCAGCACATACCATTCTTCAGGATGTTACTAACACAATAATTTTCATCACCACATGCATTTTCCCACTACAACATAATTTTCCTGTGGCAAATTCTTGCTTTGCCTTCAGCAGTTGTGTCACTGGCACAAGATATTAAAGGAGGTCCTAAAGGTCACCTTGCTAAATAATACATTCCATGAAAATATTGCTTTAGTCACAACCAAACACCAGCAACAAATTACAATGAGGTGCTACAGAACTTGTTCAAATTGTTGTCAACTGTCATGTTCAGTCCACATTTCAGGTCTCCTAAGTACTGATTTAGCGGAATGTTACCATCTCAGCTTAGCAATTTCTACAACTTTTGCTATGGCACACTGTATGAATAATAATACAGGCTCTCCCTGTTCAGATCCATAGCTAATTAAGACTAAACAAGGTGACCATTTGTAAAACATCATAAGAAAACATGAATTTACAAGATCAAGGAACACCGAACATTGTATATTCACTATTCATTCCACAACAGTACTATTCTGACTAACACAACTTGTGATAACATCCTAGCCCCGACACAGTATGTAGGAACAGGCTCGCACAGCTGTAATGATAGTCCTGTAAATAACATGATTTATTTAAATCGCAGGAAAGTTTGGGTGATACACTGGAAGAGTTGTGGATCTCATACAACTTAATTGAAAAGTTAAAAGGTGTTGGTGTTTTGAAGAAACTAAAAGTACTTTATATGTCAAATAATCTTGTCAAAGAGTGGACAGAATTTAATAAGCTGCAAGAAATGCCAAACCTTGAGGACCTGGTTTTTGTAGGTTTGTAAATGATATACTTTATTTGAGTGCTAAGATGACTGCACGCATGTGCTTGTTGTCATGGAGTACAACATTTCAGCCTGATTGATTCTGACAGAAAACAGCTCTTGATTAACTATTTGAAGTGTACCTTGATAGTAAGTTACTAAAATATTTGGATTTTAGTTTAAGAACTTTATGCAATCTGCACCTTCCAAGTCTTGAATGAAAAGACACAATCATATTACAGTACTTTACTCTTAATGCTAATGGTATCTGACACCATTTCACTCTCATTGCATTTTGAATGATATAAACAATATTCTTAATTGATCAATTAAATATAAATTCATCAAACAAAATTCTTCCTTAGGTGTTACAGTACAGACATGCTGAGCATATCAGAGCAGACCAGACTTTGTGGAAATCTGGTAACAGATCCATAGCCCAGTACAGTATGGCTCATCTTGTTTCCTCTGAAGCATGATAACAAAATCATGACCATTGCAATTAGTGCAGCCAAACACACATTGCAGCCAACAGAAATGGGGCACCAGAGTGGCCTGCGCTGGATCATTGCAACTAAGGCCAACTGTGATATCTGTCTTACATGTGTGATTTGTCTGGTCTGGTTTTGTCTGTTTTAGTGTGTCTCTATTATTCATCATTCAGCCACATTGGAAAATCCCCATCTTTTATAAAATATAAGTTTTCCTGCCATGTTAGCATGGATATGCCATAAAATGCTTATGTACAATTTCTCTGCATCCATGCATTACCCCACACGGAGACAAAGGTCTACAAATTATCCGGCACTAGCTGGCAAGTCAGTAATCAAATTCACACCCTAGCCAATGTATCTCTGGGGACAGAATTCTTTCCACATGAATTAGGAGACAGACAGAAAAGTAATAATGTGGACTCACTCAAAAGTGTGAACGAACAGTACTACTGCATTTACACTAAAGTTCCATGGTGACATTGTTTAGGTACTTTCAGGAATTTTTATTATGGTCTTCTGAGATGTGATGCCATGTGGTTTAGCACATACAGTTGCTCCTGCATACTGAACTGATGCCACGTACCAGATGACCGTAATCTTATTACTAACTGCTTATTACTCAAATCTCAGGAAGTTTCCAAGCAAGAAGCAGCCACACAGACCACAACAAATACACTGGTAATACCTGCATTTTAAACTTCACAAATGTTGACCTCAAACTGTGTCAGGTTGTACGTGAAATTGTGTGATAGGATAAAATTTAGGATTAGTGATCCTTGATTTCTCTTATCATCTCCTGTTCTGAACAGATCAAAATGTTGTATACATTGTGCCTGATCTACTGCACTGCATCTTCTATATTCACTAGCATACTGCAATACTGTTGAATAAAGCAACACTGTTCACTGGCTAATATTGAAGGAGAGCTGTATTACTGATTAAATGGGCAATGTTCACTGTCCAGTACTGACAGACAGCTGTATTACTGTTCAGAATATAACACTGATGTACCACTGTACTGCTGAAGCTGAATACAAAGGCACTGTTTACCACATATGCCAACATGCCACTGTACTGCTGAAAAAACAGGAACTATTTTCATTTAGGTACCAACTAAATGCACTTATATTATGTGAAACAAAGAGTCAGTTACTTTATTCTGACATGTTTTGGCATAACCATGCCATCATCAGGGACTACATGACAAGTTTAAAACCATTATCAATAAACTGGATTACTGTTATTGGTTTTACACTTGGCATGTACTACCTGATGTTAGCATGGTTATGCTGAAACATGTAACGTGACTGTGACTATTGTATCACATATTGCAAGTGCATTTAGTAGGCACTTAAATGAAAATAGTGATTCAAAATGCAGGGAATGAGTAACTTTAAACCAGTAGTTTTGTTACACTATGTCTGACATGTTTCACACCATTTTGTTCATCACTACAGGCTTCCTTAGGTTCTTGTTGAGGTTTCTTGCGACAGCATTTCCAGTGCTGTCATACAAATTACCCTTGTTTTATGTTTCTTTGAAATACTTCAGTGTAAACTGCAGTACGTATCAGCATGTCTCTTAGTCTGCACCAGTTGTTTTGTTGTGAACTGGTTATGATTTTGGTGTGCTCTTACTTTATAGTAGAGGGAAATGTTCCATATCATTTTGACTCTGATCTTCTCATACATCAGGTCAGGTACTGCATACCTTACAGTGCTGTTGTTACACAGTGGATGTGCTGGATATTTGATGTTGATATTCTGATATTGTCTATTATGTTTTGTCAGTTGAAAGAACTGAACTCACCTGAGGGTGATATCAGAACAAGTTTCAAAAGCAATGTGTACTGTTCAGAACAGGACTGAGTCCAGACACTCAGTGACCCCTATTCCAACAGACCAACATCCAGACCTGTCATGGTGATATATAGGGTGTTTTATTTTCTGATTGACTGATAAGCACTGGCCCAATGCTCTGCCAGCGTTGTATTGTACACTGCGTGTCATAAGTTTTAACAGCCGACGACAGGAGCTAGAAAAACAAACAAGTCTAGTAAAAACTCAATAGTGTCAGGTAAGCGATTATAAGTCAAGCAGCCAAAAAAACACCCTATATTTAAGCCCTATTCCAACTATTGTCCATAATTCCTTTCATAAAGTTTCATTTTTAATTCAGTGAAGGAAACATACTTTATAAGAGATCTAGGCATATATATACAATTTTCTGTGTTATATAGGCAACCCACTGTACGACAGCCTTGATGAAGCTACATGGAAGGCCGAGGCATGCAAACGACTTCCAAATCTGAAGAAGCTGGATGGTGAACCTGTTATCAGAGAAGTTCAAGAATGAATATACTGCAGTTGTTATTATGTTGTTACAAACCATGTCTATGGGAACTATTAGAAATGTTTTCCTTCAGCTCACAGACGTGCAGCACATCAAAGTTCTGCTGGTGAAAGTGAAGACACTGCATATTGAATGCTTTCCTAATGATTGTTATCAGCTGTGTGAGCACTATTACTATACACTTCATCCTTCAACATGCCTCACAGATAAAAACCACAAGCACACGTATCTGGTGAAGGAGGGATGCCACAATCCGTTGCTCATTATTCAGTCACCAGCAGCACTCACTGAACAATGCACAGAAGTGTAAGCTGTTGTGGCAGCTCGCTGCAAAAAGGTGTTGGCTCTCTCACACCAGACAGGTGTTCAAAGGATGGTGTCAATCCGTGGTGTTGTTTGTGACTCACTGCAAATGTGCCATCCTCACCACACTGTCCCATCATATGACATTCCACTACTGAAAAGGCAAAAAGTGTGTGGGCTGGCCAACTCAAGCAAGCTGGCTTTATATGTTCCTGTGGCCAGGGGTACAAATGGAGGCACTCTGCCTATTAAACTGAAAAAAAAAAAAACTCAGTATTTATGTTAATGAATGTGGGAGTGTGTTCTTTTTGTCGAGTGGCAGATGTCTAGCTGATGTAAGGCGTTACAATTACAGCAGCTGCAGTAGTCCATTGCTTCAGTGTGTCCACGCTGTCCACAGCATATTGCATAAACATACATATCTTTCAATTAACCACAGAAAGAAAAAGCTGTGGGATGTCAGATATAGTGGTCTATAACAGAAGGTGCCATAGTGTGGTCAGTCTATGGGTCCACGAGGCCTGGTGAGGGGATCCACAAGATTATTTTTCTTCCTCCTATAAATTGGAACCAAAAAATACTTCAGTGAATATTTTTAATACTCAACAAAAAGTGTTTCTCTGGAAAAATGGTGTAGCAGTGTAGATTTGTGCTCAGTGAGAAGAACATCCTGCCCCCCCCCCCCCCCCCCCCCCCCCCCCCCCTCTTCTCCTCTCTCCCTCTTTTTCCTTTTTTCATTCATATTTGTTTTTTTTTTGTGTTTTTTTTTTTTTTTTTGTGTGTGTGTGGTTCCTTTTTTGGTTTTTGTTTTGTGGGTTTTTTTTTTTTTTCGGCTTTTATTTTTGAGCG
>Ga0123354_10006899_pt1 | contig 16958 bp, 5 predicted proteins | sample TergutLab28metaG_2_FD_97872 | JGI IMG/M metagenome (GOLD analysis project Ga0123354, IMG submission 97872) | Labiotermes labralis P4 segment gut microbial communities from Petit-Saut dam, French Guiana - Lab288 P4 | ecosystem: Host-associated > Arthropoda: Insects > Digestive system > Gut ...
AACGGTCATAACTCCGTAACCGTCCAAAATCGGACACATGTTTATATGAACTTTTTTGATCACAAAGACCTAGGAAATCACCTCCTGCAGTTATGCCCTAAAGTCGTGAAACACTCTGTATAACCATCGTGGGAATTAGAATATCTTTGAATTATCGGTGGTTCGATTGAAATCAGATACAGCTTACCTCCATACGTTACTCAAGTCTATAGTGCAACCTAATTGGATCTAGTAATTCTGAGAGTAAATTGTGTATGCGGACACAATATAATGAATTGCAAATTCAACAGCTTCCGCCACACAACCCACACACACGCGACTGGTCAATTCCTGAAGTAGCTCTTCCGTCCACGACATGGCTAGTTTCAGTGATAATTCTTGGGGTGTAAGGTTTCGCGTTGGAATTGTTTCTTTTGCTTATGTGAGGTTCAACCATAAGAAAATTATGGAAAGAAGTAGATATTTTTGGAATTCGGAAGGAAAAGAAGGGCAGATATGGTAAACATCAGAGTGTAAACTTTTTGATGTTCTTCCTGCAATGACTCACGAATGGGTTTGGTAGATGAAAAAGGTTGTTTATCTTATGTAGCTTTTATGTAATTAATTACCCACACAGATCTTAATAGAATACATACATGAATATAAGCATTTATACATAACTATTTAAAGTTTTAAGTACAAATTCCATCCAAAAATGTCACAAGTAAAATAAACTATATGAGACAACAAAGGGAAAATGTTTATAATTTTAGGTTGTGTTCGATGGATATTACTTATTATTACAAAATTTATGACACATCCACGGTAAAATACAACAGTGACCTGAGAAATGTGTTCTTCTGGGTTATTACAGAGTGAGTAGTGGTAATTTCGTACCTAAGAAATGACCACTACTCCCTGCTGAAATCACGCACAGCAGTGACCTTTTCAAAGGACAAAAAAATTCAACTTATAACTTTGAACCCATATATAAAAACATGTTATTAAGGGCAAGTCATTACAAAATGCAAATTCTGTGAGATATGAGGTTCTCTCGGCCAAGATGATGACGGTTCTAGTATTCTGGCGTATGACTTTGTGTAGATGGATACATAGGCACAATGTTCCGGTGGAGCGTGCCGCCTCGATCCACAGCATATTCTAAATACACCGCACATCCCCCAGTATCCTGAGGATGACATTAGCACGCTTCTCTAAAACGTTGATATATGCACCAGTATACACGGTGTCATAACTCTAAAGACTCTAATCCACAATATAATATTTCAATATCGCCAAAATTCATAATAGTGAAACACGTCTGGAACAGTTCTCATATACACTTTCATAAAACTAAGGGACTAATTACTTAACTAATAAACTCCACAGAGCGGAGTCTTTCTTATAGAGCTAATAATTGCTCAGCAAGTAAAGACATTCCCTTATTGTGAAGAGAGAGAGAGAGAAAAAAACCAACAAGATGCAACAATCAGATGTTTATTATCAACTTGTGTCTCAACATGTTTCGGGCATCATTATGCCCATCTTCAGGAGAACAAAGACCGTGTGTTACTGCATGTGGTGTGCTGCAGTGCTCACATCCCAAAACGCAGCGCCCCACAACCGCTACCAACCACAACCAGCAGAACCAGCGCAGCACACCACATACAGTAACACACGGTCTTTGTTCTCCTGAAGATGGGCATAATGATGACCGAAACATGTTGAGACAGAAGTTGATAATAAACATCTGATTGTTGCATCTTGTTGGTTTTTTATCTCTCTCTCTTCACAATTTGCTCACGATGCACGGTCACAGGAATCTACAACATTCCACCAGTTTATGGAAAATGAAATTTCTCTCTACTACGACATTCACAAGAGCTCGCCACTTGTTCCGATCCTGAACCAGATCAGTCCAGTCCACGCGCTTCCTGTGCCTTCCTTAAAAACGCTTTTTAAAATTACTCTCACATTTACGTCTAGGTCTCGCAAGCTACCTTCTTCCTTCAGGTTTCCCCATCAGAACCCAGTATGTCCCTCTCACCGTTATGTGGCACACGACCCACCCATCCTATTCGGCTTGATTTGATCAGCCTAATGATAGGCCTATTTCGTGCGGAGTTCAAATTACGGAGCTCCTCCTCATGTTACCTCCTCCTCTCAGGCCCAAATATCATTGGACCCCTATATTCCAGCACCGCGGACCTCTATTCTTTCGTCGATATGAGAAACCACGATTCACATTCAAATAAACTAGGCAAAGTTACGATTCAGAATATTTCATTCTCTATATTATTGGATAGCTAGTGGGAAGTGAAGAGTGTGCGGACACAACGGTAGCTGATACACCCGAACTTCAAATGTTCTTAATTTCGTAAGGCATAATGCCTTCATCTTCAAGGGTCTATTGGTCATGAATGTCTGAGCACTGTCAACGAAACAATTTCAAGGGAAGCAGCGCCATATTCCAGAAGGGCGGAGTCCTCTAAGCTATAACGCTGTACCATTAACTGCTTACGTGTTATAATACTCGAATACGAACATTAGAGTAAGGTAAAGTGATCCCGTTAGAGGCGCGGTGTGGCCCAGAGAGTGGGTAGAGGTATAGCTCTACTCTTCCATGACCGCGACACTAGAAGGGGATGAGTGGTCAGCAGCACGCCCCGGCCGCACTTTACCCCCGGGAAACACCCCGCACCCATTTTACAGGAGACTGGGTGGGCCCCAGGATAGGTCTGGACGGGCGGAAAATCTCATCCCCACTAGGATTCGATCTCGGACCGTCCAGCCCTTAGTCAGTCGCAATACCGACTGAAACATTACATTAACAATCAGAACTACTGTGTGGCAAACCTATTCTAAATTGAATACCATATCTCTTTCCTTGTTATATCAGTACCTTCATACAAAAGCAACCATTATCTTACGTCAAACACAGTACAGCCAGCGACATAAAAATGACGGTGAAAGCAAATTGTAATAAAGTAATGTAATGAAAGCACCAGCATAGTATCAGATTCGAGAATTTCAAAGTCCGAATTCAGCTTGGAGGAGGAAAGCGTAATGGGAGGTAAGCCACGGAGTAGCAGCGGTACAAGCCAATAGGGCAGTGTCAGTCACTGACATACACACCGTGACTGTCATTAATGGTCATTGTTCATACACCCCGCGCAACGATTGTTCGCAATCACAAGTCGACAAGTTGACGGACGAAGTGTACGTAGTCCGTAGTACATACCCAGTTCAGCTAAACTGACCAGAATCATCCTGCTGCTTTTCATGCATTCTAAATGGTACGCTATATTGAGTTTCCACGGGATAGGTCGAAAATTTTTCAGCGTTTTATGGTCATAACCATAAAACAGAATTTGATTAACTGCTGCTAACACAATGGCCCAACCTGCTGTAGTAATAAGAAATTATGGAATTTGTTAAAAGAATGTGCTTTTGTGTTTCTATGGTTTTCACAATACATGCCGATTATTACCCTAAACCACATTAAACGACTATTCTTTCTGAAAGACATGAAATCTTTTCTCTTTGAAGAGCGTTCTGAGGTTTTTATGTGTGATTTAGAAACACAGCATACAGCTCTTCAAAAGGTGACTGTAAAAAATTGTCTCCCCAAAGCATACGCTCACCATGTTACCAAAATTTCTTCATAATTCAGTCCTCCAAACATGAAATTGAAAACACCAAAAAATCTAAATCAAACTCATATGTTCAGCTTCTTTCTTCTTCTTCGTACTGCGACGTCACATACAGAGTCAGGCGAAAGAACGGAAGTGTGCAGTGGCGTTGCATTGTACACAGACCCGCGCCGGATAAAACGGTGTTTGGCAATTCCGTTTCGGATTCCGTGGAGAAAAACAGATCTTTCAAACGCTAAGTGCCGTTGAAAGTAATCACTGGTACTCAATTATTTTACCAACCACTGCACTTATACAAATTTATAAAATTTACACATTAAAACATTAAAAACACTCCAACATGTTTCGGTCCTAGGACCATCATCAGGGAGCTATATCATCCTTGCTAAAGTTACACTATTAAAAGTAATATTAATTCCACTATTCCAGTTGGGTATTGTGGCAGCATGCCGTGTTGTGTTGTGTTGCCAAGAGTGCCCTGTTAGGGATGTGCATTCTGTGTTTCGTTGCGTGATTGTGGCAGCATGCCGTGTGTTGTGTTGTGAAGAGTGCCCTTTTAGGGATGTGCATTCTGTGTTTCGTTGCGTGATCACGCCACGAAACACAGAACGCACATCCTTAACAGGGCACTCTTGGCAACACAACACAACACAACACGGCATGCTGCCACAATACCCAACCGGAATAGTGAAATCAATATGACTTTTAATAGTGTAACTTTAGCAAGGATAATATAGCTCCCTGATGATGGTCCTAGGACCGAAACATGTCGGAGCGTTTTTAATGTTTTAATGTTTCAAGGTGTAAATTTTATAAATTCATATATGTGCAGTGGTTGGTAAAATAATTGAGTGATTTGACAACATGCACAGTATAACAACGAAAATAATCACTGTTACGTTCATCGCATTTTTCCTTGTTAAATCAAGTCTTACCCTGACACGAGAATCACTGATTTAAATTTTCCATTATTCGCCCGAAAATACCCAAAAGAAACCTTCCCTCATGTTCTATTAAATCGGAATGTAACAACAAAATTCATGTGTCATTCTTTGTTGCAGATATTATGCAACCGGAATCTTCGTCTGTATTTCTTTTGTTGAGAACTACAAAACAATTTTTTTTTCGCTAGTTACAAACATGCAACTAATATAAATTAGTCGTCCCGTGTGCGAAAATCCGATGGCTGTATTCGTACTCAATACAGTGCAGTACACCTTTCTGTCCGATGCTGTCCATTGTGCGCGTCACCCAACAGTACTCTTCCATCACCTTACCCTCTTCACTGCCCAAATATAAATCTCTTCTCCAGTCTACCATTACCAAGAGAACGAACAAGCGTTGTCTGGAAATTTTCAGAGGAGGAGATGAATGAATAATAAGAAACGTGATTCGTGACTACATTACCATTATACGTACACGTACAGCGTGATTCAAAAAGATGGACTTCAACTCGTAAGTCTATATTTCAAAATTAGTAATAGTGCCAAATATAATGTAAATTACATTTGATCATACTCATAGTGAAGTTCGAAGATTGGAGGTTGAATGTTGAAACGAATGCGAAACGCTCGCTGCACAGCAGTCGCTGTCTCAGTTTTAATGAACTCACGAAAGCAAAAAATCTTGTGTTTCATAGTAGCCATTCTGCTCTCAACTGACGCTGCTGCACCACTGTGTAATAGACGAACACTTTAGCGGTGATAATTGAAAAGTTTTGATCCACTCTTTTAAATGTTATGTAGATCTTTCACATATCGTTTATAGTTCAGGACATATAGATATACGAAATTGAGTCCATAGTTTTGAATCACACTTTATTTTATTGTTTACAACGTAAAACAGATTTCTTCTTTAATTTTACGCCATCATCAGGAGCTGTTAATAATACGAAAAGAAAGAATATTAACACGAGCACATTTTTATTAAACTGATGGAGATCTAAACTTTACAAAGTTTACAAACGTTGCATTGACTAAAACCGAAAGAGTGTAAGTTAAAAATCAATATATATTAAGTTATGTTAGAAGTTTTGCTGCAGTGTTCAATTAAATATATTAATCGAAGTGTTTGTTTGTATACGTTTAATAACACGGAGTAATATCTGAGCCTCAAGGGACGATAAACTGTGTAATTAAAACACGTGATATTTTAAATGTCTGTGTGTTTAATGGAGATGTGAATTAATGTTCTAAAGACTGCCCTACTGTCTGGTGATATTGTAGTTAATAATCACCACATAGACAGTTATGGTATTTTCGTTACCTTTCTTGTTCCGTATGACTTAGAACTTGCTTGGGCACAATTCCACATTCCACTCTGCAGACGACACAGTGGCTCAGCCCAAAGATGGAACACTTCAGGTGTAAGGGTCTTTAATATCTACCCATCCTGTTGTTAATGTTTCAACACTGCTTACCTATCCAAATGGCTCAATAAAAACAAATTTTAAAGTGCCTGGAATTGGAATTAAATTTAATTTAGCATGAATCCGAGGACGTACGAGGCGCCAAAAATTTAAACCTTATTAGAAAGTTGCTGGGGGTTGAGCCCAACATCTTGTTGGAAAATTCCTACTTCATTTCTTTCCAGGCTTAGAGAAAATATTTTTCCAGCACATTGAGTTAAATAGAAACTGTCGATGAATTCTCAGCAAAATTTAAAAAAATCTCGGTATTTGTTGCATTATAATACGGGTGAGTGTGGAAATATTTTGTCATACAAATTTCTTTGTATTTTAATAATTTCCATCTTCCGTACATTAATCAGTTCCATAATATATAAATAACCAACACAATGCATTTCAATGTTCATTATGTATTCACATTTTTCTCACCAACACGATTCTTCCGTCATTGCGGGTATTTTCAGGTTGATATTACAAGAATAAAAAAGTACAGTGTGGTAAGTAGTGTCGTCAGCACTCCAAAAAAATTAAAAATTACCCTTATTTCAATTAAAATTCTATATAATGTAAACATAGATTAAAAATTGGTAATGATCAAAATCTAGGTAGATAGAATTATTTAGTCTGTGAGGCGTGATGCTGGATGTAGTGATACGGTAATTGTAATTGTAATTGAAATTCAGCGTCTAAGTTATGTATGAACGGTGTGGTATAATGGTTGGTAGGGGATGTGACTACTCAGAAAACTGTACAATAGATATATTTTCTATTGACCTTTCAATTCGATTTATGTGTCTTACGGTGAAAGAAAACTAAGAATCTATACCTTTAAGTTTGTATTTTTTATACCAAGGAAATTAAATGCAGCTGTTGGAAGTTGCGTGGCGTCAAGTACATTGGCCTGGTCACGAAAACCTGCGTGTCTGTATGTCAGGGTGGTCGTGAAGCTTATTACGTTATGAGTTCCACAGTAAACTTCCATTCATAACCTCCTTCCACACCCAAAACATCAAACCCTAGATGAGAAATGGTTCCAAAAACGAGAGCCGCGGCAGCAAAGTGCTAATATATACAGAAACACGAAACACGGATACAAAAGAAATTGCACACCATTACAGACTGATATATTATCTGAAATTCCCATGAAATTTGTTTTACATATGAAACATAATAATACGTGTGTATTGCTTTGTACACGAACTTATCTAACCCATTCTTTAGCCCCTTTCTGTTATTTAGTAAGATATATAAGCCCTGTAGTTTAATGAGTGCTTGAATATGTGCGCGGGTGCGTGCGTGTGTGTGTGTGTGTATTTGTGTGCGTATTGAGGAAATTAAATGCAGATGCTGGAAGTCACATTCGTACGCATATATGCATACGTTCAAACATTCATGCACACATACGTACATAAACATACACACACATACATACATATATACATACATACATACGTACATACACACATACATACATACATACATACACACACACACATACATACATACACACACAGACATACATACATATATATATATACATACATACACACAAACACATACATACATACACACACATACATACATACATACACACACAAATATACACACAAATATACACACATATATATACATACATACACACATACATACATACATACATACACACACATACATACATACGTACACAAATACATACATACATACATACACACACACATACGTAAATACATACATACATAGATACATACATACATACGCACGCACACATACTTACATACATCCACACACACATATAAATACATAAATACATACATACTTACACACATACATACATACATACATACACACACACACACAAATATACATAAACACATACACACATACACACATACATACATGCATGCATACATACATACATACATACATATATACAAATACATACATACATATACACATACATACATACATACACACACACGTACATACACACATACATACTTACACACACATACATACACACACATACATAAATACACACATATATTCCTACATACATACATACATTACATAAATACATACATACATACACACACATAATTACATACACATATACATACATACATACACGCACGCACATGCATACATACATACATGCATACATATATACATACATACATACATACATACACACATACATACATACATACATACATACATACATACATACATACATACATACATACATACATACATACATACATACGTACATACGACGTCTGGAAAGGACACAGAGCAAACATACATAAGATTGACCGAGAAGTTGGACTCAACCAAAGGCCGCACCCTGCTGACTTCATCAACATCCCAGAAACCAACTGATGCGACGACCAAACGATTCCGATCTACGCAGACGGTAGCGAGCGGTGGGAGCCGGGATGGTGATCTTCGTCAACAACGAACTGATAGCACGTCACAAATTTAGACTAAACCAGAGATGCTCCAACAATCAGGCGGAGCAACTCGCAATTGTTAAGGCGCTGGATTTAATAAACTACTTAGAAATCGCGGACAATAAACCCCGCACGATAGGAGTATACACCGACAGCAGAATTACTACTGACTGTCTGAAGAATGCAAGCAATCATAATTACCTTATTGAAGAAATCAGGAATAGGCTAATTAACCTCAGAAGTGCTAAATGGACGATTGAGTTCTCGTGGATCAAGGCCCACGCAGGTAACTTTGGTAACGAACTAGCTGACCACTTAGCCAAAGACGCAGTTAGCGACAAAGATATTCCAGTCTTCTTCGACAGAATTCCCAAGACCACCCTATACAGTGAACTCGAAGAAGAAGCCACACTTAAATGGCAAGAAGAATGGGAACGTTGTAATAAGGCTGCCGTAACTAAACAGTTCTTCCCAAACGTACGGGACAGGATTCACCGCCGAATAACAATAAACCCGAACTTCACGGCACTAGTAACTGGTCATGGTAAAATCAAGTCGTACCTCTACAGATTTAAAATAACGGATAACGCAACGTGCCCCTGCAACACGGAGGATCAAACTCTAGACCACTTACTCAACAACTGCACACGCCATAAAAAAACAAAGAGACTTACTTAAGCAGGAAATTCTAAAACCGGGACCTGGCCAGTTAGCAAAAAGTGGTTAACAAGTAAACATTTGAAATCATTCCTCATATTTACCAAACAAATAGACTTGTAACATTAGTTAAAAGAACCACTGCAACTGTTACCTTTATAATTCTGTTAAGTAGAGCCAACGAGATATAAGCTACACATGTATTATTGACAAGTAATAGTAATTCTAATACTGTAATAGACATGCCGTACAAACAAAAGTGTTAACATCGGCACTTCCTAGTTTTAAACAGGAAATGTAAACCTAGCATGTAGTATTACTACAAGTAATGGAGCATGCTTATATTACAAATTTAAAAAAATACATACATACATAGACACACATACGTACATACATACATTACATAAATACGTACATACATATATAGATATATTACATAAATACATACATGCATACATACATACATTACATAAATACATACATACTTACATACATACATATATACATGCACACACATACAGAGTTGCACTGAAAAAGTAATATTTAATTTCCTTAATTTTTGTGTTAAAAATTTCATTTTTCGGTAGGAAATATTACTTGTGATAGGGGCAAAATGAACAAATCCCACAAGAATAAGTGCATCAGGTGTCACTCAGGGAACAGACTGAATGTAGAAGGACAATAATCCTGGAAACTTTGCCCCGGGAAGAAGTTCTTGATGCAATGCCACTTTTATGGGCGAAATACTACAGTTGCCCCATCGAAATTCACCGTCTGTTAATAGAGATATAGGGTGAAGACGCCAATGGGAGTACATAATAGCAGAAAATGTGGCATTGATTCCGATGTTGTCAAACGAACATTCATGACGATAAACGCACCATTCTTCCTAGCACATAAGGACAGATGTGAACTCAGCACAAGTGGCGGAAATGATACAGGGAACTGACGAGTCACAAGTCAAGATTTATCTGCTAGCTTCGGAATTGTTCACTGAAATTATACATCGACTGTTCGCGTATGACAGGAACAGTATTAGTCAGATTTTTTACAACGCCTGAAGTTTTAAGCTTATATATAAATGGCACAAATTCATCAAAATATTGTGGAATTATGTTCACAAATAATGATAATTCAAAGAAATATCTGAGATGCAATTAAATCTTTAGTAAGTTTTCAAGTAATTTATATGAATCTCAGAATATAACTTACTGATCATCATTTGAACCTTTCGTACATGAGGGATTCCAATTTCCCTTCACAATTCTGATCCCAACTCGGTGTATCTAGCGATAAAAAGGCGAAACAAATTTATATATATATATATATATATATCATATGGACAAAATTCTTAAACTTTGATGGTCAAAGTGATGGCAGAACATAACCGTTGAAATTTAAATGGTAAATTATAATTATAATTTTTTATGTTTTGCTGACCGTGCTTCTCAGTATATTTATCTCAGTATTTAACCAACTTGATGCACAAATTTTTTTGTTTTACAATAAGTTTATTTCATGCCTGTACATGTTTCGAGCACATGTGCTCATCATCAGAAGGTCAAAATTGCATTACTCAGCATCTGGTATCATCATAAATCTCTCAACCTGAGCGCGGGATGGCCACCTATAGATATGATGATACCAGGGGCTGTGTAATGCAATTTTGACCTCCTGACGATAAGCACATATGCTCGAAACATGTAGAGGCATGAAATAAACTTACTGTAAAACAAAAAAGTTTGTGCATCAAGTTTGTTAGTTACTAAGATAAAAAAGATTATTATTTGTTAGATATAAGTTTATTTATAATGTGCGTTTTACACATAATGATAAGGAGAGCTACTGACTCGTGATTTAACGTTTAAACCATCTCAGTTTCGCTGCAATCTACACACACACACACACACATGCAAATGTTTGTAACATATCTAGTACAGCCTCTTGTGTAGGCCTACCATACTTCTAGATCCACGTATCTCAGACAATTTTGGTTCAAAGAAACCTAAAATTAGCTACAGAACTCGCTGAGTATCACTCCCTGTTCTCAATAAGTCATTGATAAAATTATATCCCAGAACTTGTTTATACTGTACGTGTATGCACATTACGCTTAAAACTCAACGACGAACTTCACACTGATCGATAACTGATCGTTTCGCCTAACATAACGACCATGTCCATGGCGAGCTGTGCTGACTGGCTGGATTGCAGAATCAGGGAGCTTCTGGATTGAAGCTGCGACTGATTGTCTGCGTGTTATCGGTGACGGAATGATAAGTGTCTAACGGCACTAAACAAATGTTAATTCATAAAAACAAATTTAGGACCGCTATTAAAACTCTTCTACCGTTACACATTTTTGTTTTATTAGAAACCTGACACCCCGTTGCGGAATCCTGGGGTTCCGCGGAACTCAGTTTGAGAAAAACTGGTCTATATTTCTGAAATGTTGGACACAAACACGCAGTTTATATGGAGTACGAACTGACTGCCGAGTGAAGCACAGCAATGACTGAACGCTTTAACAGTGATGGCGCCAGTGGCTAATGGCCTGAACAGGCTTGGTGCGGTGTTTTGCAATGCGAGCAATATTATGCATGCATGCGGCGGTGGGCAGACAGAAGTGTGGACCTTTAAACGGAAACAAACCAGTGAATCTCTGCAGTCTCAAAACTTATGCACGTACAGTTGAACTGAATACATCAAAGCGTGTGAGAATTCTGTTACAGAGCTTATGGATAGGCAACAGCGAACAGCGAAATATTCACACCATGAAGTGGGTATATGCCGTTTGGAGGAGACGCCTGTAGTATTAAACTCTATATGTTACTGTGTTCAAAACAAAAACAGCCCACGTAACGAAGCGAATATTTTCAAATTAGACACTTCAAAATCTCGTTTTCTTTATTTCGTACAGACAAAAAAATTACTTTTTCTATCACAGTGAGGGAAGACCAGATATTTAGATTGAGAATTTTTGAAAATGATAGGATGGAAAAATTACTTACTGAATAGCTGATGCGTAGTTTGTTCTGTTCAATACATACTGTTACTTTAACAAATATGACCCTGGGGTCGACTCAGCCTCTAACAGAAATGAGTACCAGGAGCATTTCCTGGGGGTAAAGGCGGCCAGTGCTTAAGACTGACAACCTTACCACCATCCTGTACCGTTGTCATGAAATCTGGGTACCTTAACTTCCTGGAACCCTCTGGGCCACCCCAGGCCTGTAACGGGGCTGCTTTACCTTTACTTTAACAAATAAAGGAGAAGAAGTTGAACAGGCTACGCAATATGCATTCGGATAAATATGCACAATTCTGGTCATAAATACCCATTTGCAGAGGTTATTCCAAAGATGCAGGCATAAACCGAAATATCATATTAAAGTGGTGGTAGATAAAGAGGCTGTTCGTGACTGGAATAGACTGCAGTAACGTAAGATAAGGCACAAAGGACTTTTTGTGACCGCGCCGTTCAGCAGAAGAAGCTGTAGGCTCCGGACCATAAGTGTGGATATTCATGATTTCACTCAGGCCTCCCAAATAAAAGGTGGGAAACTACCTGCAGCTGCACAAGACACGGTTCGTGTCACACTCCTCATGCACGGAATCGTCTGTGAAATGATCCTGAGTAACCAAGAAAATTTGAAGAATTAATCATTGCTATACGCGGCGATAAAGCGCCTGGTTCCATAAGGGAACATAATTACTGGAGCAACTGTTATTGTTAAGTTTTGATATAATGACCTGTGACGTGGATTTATGTCATGCTGCACTTAAAGAAACGGATGGAATGAGCCAAAAGTCTCTGTGCATCTACACCATAAAAGATAAAACAGCCAAACTCTTAATACTTAATGTTACAACAACGAAAATTAAAACAGCATTGTTTGAGGGCGCAAAGGTTGGTCACCGTGCGTTTCAGAAGCCACGTAGTCCCTAATATTAAAAATGAGGCGCTTTTATCATTTGTAGTACATGAGTACAATATCTTTTGAATCGCCACTTATAACCCTATATTTAATTGTGATTGTACTGTCTTGCACATTACATAATCATTATTCTATATCTCCTGCAAGTGCAGCTCCTTCAGAGAAGTCTACGTCCTTAACGGGGTGGCCGTTGGTCTAAGTCATAAGACTGTGGTCATCCTATTGCTAGGATTGAGGGTTTGAAATCCTCCGAGGTCATGGATGTCTTTTCTTGTGAATGTTGTGTATTGTCAGGTAGAGATCTTTGCGTCGGGCTGAACACTCTTTCAGAAGAGCCCTACCGTGTGTAGGTGTCTAGATGTGTGTGATCTGGAAACCCCTAGAACGAGGTGGTCTAGGCTCCAGTTGTACCACAGAAGGAGAAAAGCCCATACTGGATCATATCTTATACTTTTATGTCTCACGCAAACTTGTATGCTTGGAGTCTGAGTTCCGGCTGTCAAAATTAGCTGCAGGAATTAGCCGGAAATGATGTAACCAGGAAATGCAGAAGTAGTGCATTTGGCCAATCTGCAATTAAAAATAAGCGCGATAATGTAGCTAAGATTGCTGTAATTCCAATTTAGTAGAAGTGATACTGAAAGCTGCTTTTAGTTCAGCCAAGAAACTAAAGATTTTTCTTCTGGAAATGCAGCCCCAAGCGATGTAAACGCGGAATTCGTTCCCGCTAGTCGTTACGGACGAGATTCCGGCAACACGCCATCTTGTCTCATTACCATACACCACTACGGCAGCATTCCTTTACTTGCTCTGCAGTGACGTCACTCTTTTCATCACCTCATAAAAACCGCTCATTAGTCGCGTTATTATACCCCTGCACTTCTTACTTCACTTCCTTCTTTCTCCTCTCGTCTCCGTTTTTATCCTCCGTGCAAGCGTTAACTTCTGCTTTTTTACTGGCAACTGCAAACCACGTTTCCCTTCACTCCTTTCGTAACACTAGGATGCATATTCAAATTTTCGCTATAATCCACATGAAATATATCAGACATGACACTGAGCTATGTTAGGACTTCACTGCAACTTGACATTATAAAGTAATAATTTCTGTTCAGCCTTCATTGGTGCAGAAACCATGAAGTTGATATGTGAATTATTATTGTAGACGTTGACTGACTAGGAATAGGCGAATTTCTCTTGTAGTCGAGGTAACACTGTCACGTTATTCAATCTTCATTCCACAAAATGTCTAGATACTTCGTCCGTAACTGAACATTTTAGTTAAATTAGGTACAGACAAGGAAATTTGGAACTGTAATTACTTACGTTCTACATTATCTAATATTTCCATGTCTGCTGGCCCGCTGGAGTTTGAAATGGTGTTGTCACAGAAAAAAACATACATTTGACAAATTAATACATAAATTAAATAATTAATTTCAATAACAATAACGTAAATAACAATAAAAAGAGAATTGATTTAGTTAAAATAACAGGAACATGACAGGCTCTTATACGTATACTGTACGTCTTTATCAGGAAACCTCAAGGAAAAGCCATTCTGGGAACTCGTATTAGGAGGCGATTTTATTAAAATTGATCTTTGGTGATGTGGCGTGAGATTATGAAGATTTTCTGTTGTTAAATTTGCCGCTTTAATAACAAGTGACCGAGTTTTAGAAAACTGCCAAAAAAGAGATATTTATAGTTCAAAGTGATTGCAGTACTGCAGTAGCAATTCAGGAATTAATCTAGGCATTATTCATTCGTAGAATCTTTGAGATGTTGCGGGAAATTTCATATACCCTACAATTCTCTCCTTAAAAAAAATCAGAATAGAGTTAAATAATTCTTCTGCATCGAAGTGATCCAAAATTCTTCAAGATTTGCAGCACGTTTATTGAAAATCATGTCCTAGTTTGACGTGTCGACGTGTACATCTGTGCACTCAGGTCAGGACAGTGATGTTCATTACAGTTGTCTTGTACTAACATGTCGTCATATATAAATCTTGTTAGGTGGTTTTAGTATTATCTGATGGCGTCATGTAACACAAGCTTAATTACTGAAAAAAAGAAATGAAGAAATCAAAATTAACTTCGACATGGTTCCCCCATTTGGCCGTTAATTGAGTGATCATCGTTATGTGGCAGGACATAATATAGGCAGTGACCAACCGACCAGGTTAGCATGGCGGCAAATGGCATATATTCTAGAAGAATGCTTATAATTAGACGCCTTATGCATAAGCTGGTACAAAGGCGCAACTTAGCTAATAACATTGGAAGGGGGAGAAGGGACAAAGTCTACCATGTGCTTTAGGAACTTTAATTTATGGAGGAGCCAAGCTAGAAAGTGGTGAAGTTTGGTTTGAACCAGTTCTTAATATACATAGATAAATACATTCACTTTCCCCACACTTGCCCCAATTTTTTATTTGCACCTCTTGAAAGTTTAGATTAAAAATTTATTGGGAGGATACCACCTCTTGCCCTTCCCGATTTACGCATATGAGCTGGTATGTGGAATGTTACTTGAGACAGTGAGTCTATTGCTTCGGGAACCCTTTGTTATTTCAAACATTCGTGAATCAAGAAAATTTAAACCAAAGAATCTAAAAAAATATGAGGAATTGGTTGCATGATTAAAACTGCACAACAAATAAAACACCTAAAAACGAATCAGGGCTAAGATATTCCTGACGTGTCTACTCGAACTACTGACGATAAATGAAAACAAGAGAGCATTTCTTATGAAGCAACATTGCTGACCATAGAACAGCCTATAATTTAATTAAGGTCTGAAATCTGATGCCCTAAACTGTAAATATCCTTCTTCGAGTGCAAATCTAAATGAAATTTTAAATAAAGAAGTTTGAACAACGCATAACCGCAGTCACATTACAATTAAGTTACCGCAAACGTCAGACAGAAATGTGAACAATTAGTATCTCAGCCAGAATTGTAATGACATTTTGGTTTATTGTGATTCGAATCCAAGCCTTCCCAACGCGTCTTCAACTTTATCTATCTGTACGCATGTTTTTACCATATCTTAGCCTATGTAAGACAACGATGAAAATAAATCTATCCTAGCCCACGTCGATAAATTATTTGGATTAGAGGAGGTATAGTTCCACTCATTCTAAACTTCCGGACAAATTGAATGTCTGTGGTCATTTTCTCGTTCCGGCCGCTTTACCTCCAGGAAATATACGTCGGTATTCATTGCTTCGACTCTGCAGCCCCTCGACACACTTTTGTCCATGTTGTATGGCCACATCAAGAGAGTAAACCCAAATTACAAATGCACCAGAAGTCACGCACGAAAAATAGCATAATTCGTCGTTTAACCCTTATCCTGCTAATGTGGAGAATATGGTGTGCTCCGAATAATGCTAACAAAGGGCAGATGGGATTTAACTCGGCCTTTTAAGGGTTAATCACAATGTTATAAATTTAATCACTTTATGTCGTTTCAGTATAGGTTTATTATCAGCTTAAACACTACATGTACAAATTTGAGAGATGTTTTTGTGTAGACTAGTATCTTACTTCGAAATGGACGGCTGCAGGTGTACCGTCGCGGGCTAATGTGCTGCAGGGACATGTTGATGGGGCAACACAGCAGAAGAGTTGTGTCTGGGCAATAGAGGAGGCGTTCCGAATCCCATTCAATGTTTTTAATTTCGGTCTGTCTTTCTTATCGCATAGGGCACACGGGCAAATGTCATGACCATAACTGTACACACACACACACACACACACACACACACACACACACACACACACACAAATACACGCAAGACACTCCGAAAGATATGTATATAAAAAAAAAAAAACCCCAAGAAAAAAAAAGTATATAAGACACACAG
>Ga0123354_10006900_pt1 | contig 16957 bp, 14 predicted proteins | sample TergutLab28metaG_2_FD_97872 | JGI IMG/M metagenome (GOLD analysis project Ga0123354, IMG submission 97872) | Labiotermes labralis P4 segment gut microbial communities from Petit-Saut dam, French Guiana - Lab288 P4 | ecosystem: Host-associated > Arthropoda: Insects > Digestive system > Gut ...
GAGTGGACCCCGTTCCAGACCCACTACTACTCAGAAAATCTGGTAGCGCCGGGGATCGAACCCGGGACCTCTGTATCTGTAGCCAGAAACTCTGACCACTAGACCACAGAGGCGGTCACTAGAGGCATATAGCAATGTATTTTACGTTTGTAAACTCTTTCTTTTTGTAAGTGTATTGGAATTATTTTAATTATTACCACATCGTAATTGCCGGATACTTAGCACTGTAAATTTTGTATTATACACTTGGACAAGTCCAGTGTTACATATGTAACAATATGGATGAAAATCAATCAATCAATCAACTCAAGACTGTTTACGAAGGTCTTAAAGCAGTCTGCTGTTACTAGTTATTACTTTTCTACCTTCCGTCGCTTCTTTTTCAGTGGTCATACACGGATTTAAATCTAATTTCAGCTTAAGGAAAAAAGTAGACTACTTGTGCTGTCTATATGGAATGCCTTCTCTTAGCTTTTGAACTAAACCGACCGGTTTTCACGAAATTGAGCAAAGGAATTCGTTAGGGTAGTGAAGTCCACGATACACGTATTGTTGGGTGCAAACACAGTTCTTGCAATTGATCTTAGCTACACGCATTTCAACGTACGACACTGCCGTATTAAGAACGGGAATTTGAACTCGATTACGTTACCGTTGTCTGTCGGCGAACAAAACCAGACACTGCTGTTTCAACTACCTGCAGTGTGAGAAATAAATCCACCTTTACAGTTAAAATCCGGCCATTCTACACATGGACCTTGACATTACCATTTCGTTTTGATGTGAGTTAGAGGTGCATTTCATGATCTGTAGTCCAGATCTCCACAAAGAAAGTGCATATTCATTTATGTAGTATTTTCAATATTTACACAAACTAAATGTACACAAAGCAATGTTCTTTGATTGTTCAACACTGGTATAAAGATTTTAATTTACACAATTTCAAACAGAACATTTGTTAACACGCGTGCTTTGATTATTTTACACTAGTATACAGATCTTAATTTACAGAATTTTAAACAGAACATTTGTTGACACATGGCGTATATATTTTTGTGTAATGTAATTATGTGACCGAGGATTATTTTATTTAATGAGACAACTCACATTGCGCATTTTGATTCATAAATCATCCGCATATGTAGCCATATATAGTTAAATCTACTTAATAGTTAAGTGTAAAATATTATAAAAGATAATTTTGGACACGTATAACATGCTTTTTCCCACGCTTTTGAACTCGCTGGCATGCATACGTCGCTATTTTCCCATATAGAGGTTATACAACATTCTGACTTGCCAAGGCGGAGGGCGGGTGGGGTGGGGGATCTTGCTAAGTAACCGCGTCCGGTGTCAGCTATGTACATTGTAGGCCGACGGGCTGGGAGGGGCGGGAACTAAGGGGGAAGGACCTTCCCACTTCTTTTTGCTTGTGTTCTATTGCACTGCTTCTGTGGCTGGCTGCTGCCATCCGTGCTGCCTACCGTCTGCGTGGCGGTGAGTCAGTTGTCAGCCGGTCTCTTGGGCTAGTGCACGCACGTTGTTATGTAGTAGCCCAGTTTTATTCCGCATGTTGCTCTAAACAAAGGGTTCAACATGATGGTGCTATCTGACTTGCCGTGGGTACGCCCGTCCTCAGCCCATTCGGAGTACCAGCACGACGACTTCTCAATGAGAGGTGAGTAAAAGGTCAAGCCTCCCCTCCCTCCCACATCACTGATTGATCGGTATTCCCTATCGAAAAAAGAGAAGATGCGTTAGGAGACATTATTTAAATCGCCAAAGGTTTGGCACATAGCAGACGGTGCATGGGAAAGGCTGAGGCTAATGTATGTGTATTATTGATGTGATTACTTACAGTAGCTGTTCGAAAGTGCGTAGGGAGAGAAAGTGAACACTGCAGTGCATTCACTTTGTGCACTTTTATAACTTAAGCAAGGGATGGTGTCCTTGTAACTTGTGTAGGTGTTGCCAGATGTATTAGTATTATAGTGGATATACAAGGATGATACGTTATAGATGAACAGTTATTTTGCTTCAGAATTCGTATGTACCTCTGGCAGAATAAAAGAGTGATTTAACTTACGAAACGACGGAAAGGTAGGAAAAAAAACCACCCGCATAAAGTACGTAATTTGCAGCATTTACCGTCGTAATTACGAATGCAGTTGGCTGGCTGCACGTACTTTTGATTTCAGGAAATTGTTAACATCGTGGAAAATGTGCGGAACATAAAGCGTTCGGCCGGTGAATGTCTCAACAAGACTCATAATGTTAGGTAACTAAAACGTGTAAGCAGTTTGGACAAGAGGGAAACTGGACGCAGTATATGGACTATGTAAGCACCCCATCAGTTTGTAAAAACCGATGTCTTCATTTCCGCACTCATGTTGCAGGTTGTGGTCCCTACAGGTGCCACGCATCTTTGTTACATTAATGTATTTATTCTTATTTTGATTTTATCACAGTCCCTGTTTCAGATGTGCATCTTGTAGTCTTGCCCAGTAACATGGGAAGATTTTTGGTAGAGATCGTTGGTAGTGTTATGCAAACTTCTACAGATTCGTTTTTGGATCTTACTTTTTGCATGCACCCATTGAAGAAATGGTGTGGCAAGTACCGTATTTCATACATATTAGGTTATATTGACCCAGTCGTGCTGAAGAGAACGTATATTAATGTCACAATTTCCGCAGGGATGAGATTATCAGCAGATAGAGAAATCAATTTTGAGAAAGTTTAAATTGTATTTACCTTTATGTATATAAATAAAAAGAATGCAGAATTACAGTCCAAACATAATTTTATCTATGTATAAATCAGCTACATATTTCAGTTATATGTAGCCATCATCTGGTTGAATAGAGAATCATAAATGAAAAAACTATAATGTGAGACAATAAAATTGTGTGGATGCCTGGTCTAAAAAATTTAAAAGGTCATATTTAGCTTTCTTTGTGTTTGTAGGTTTCTTTCAGTGGGGTTTCTGGATGATGTGCATTTATCATAAAAGCTGTTTTTGCATTAGTTATATTAAAAAAAGGATTGAAGAGTATTCCTTGTGCAACACCTAATGTGAAAACAATTGTGGTTTTGAAATATGATTCATTTGGTTCTGTGCTCAGAAAGTAATAGGTATATTGTTTTCAACTCTGCTCAGAGAGTAGTTTTTTTTTACTGGATTACAATTTCTGCAGCAAACTATTGCTGCTGTTACTTATGAATTTCAGTCCATACGTAAAAGTGTACATTGTTCAAAGAGTAGTATATTCTGTTTGTACAGTAAGCCATCATAATGAGGAAGTTACAGTGTGAGGCTCCCATAATTTTAAGATGGTATGACCCACAGCAGTGATGAGCAGTCGACAACCTGCCCAGCTTATATCTACAGCTTGCAAGAGCTTTCAGAAACATTTAACTTACTCTCCCCCCCTCCCCCTCACAATTAATGGCAACTTTTTTGTGCTTTGGTGAACTTTGTAGGCATAGTTAAATTTGTTAAACAATGTGTTGAGTTGTAATGGGGTTTATGCATATTGTGTGGGAGAAGATCATATGTTGGAAACTGCAGTGAGAGGAGTGAGAAAAAATATTGAATGGTAAACTCCGCTATCTCCTTTACTCATTTATTTTCAAGTATATTTTCGTAGTAATTGGTGCAAGTACATTATAACATGCAATATGCATGTGTACATAAGTTGATGTAATCCTAATTGCACAAGTGCAATAAATTGGAATAAACTTACTTGTATGGTGCAAGTATATTTCATTCATAATTTTTACAGACTGGAGTTCTTGTATTTCTTAAAAACATGAGTGACAAAGGGGAAAGACAAGGTTCTCATTGACATTTTTGTGTTCTTAAAAAATGGTCTGTCCTAAAAATTAAATTAAAAGTAGTTGCTATGTTAATTGTTACTAATAATTAAGTAATAGTAACATTCATCCCTTAATCACTTCAACAAAATAAATTTTCCCTGAAGGCTTTTCTGTTAACATCTGGTTTATGTGGTCTGAGCAGGGTTTGTTGATTTTCAGCTGGTCCATGTGCATTGAGGGGCATGTGGTGCATTTGCTTGAGGCAGTTCTGTACAAGCCAGTCGTGGGTCATTTTCCGATGGTGTAATTGGAATTTTTTTATTGACAATCCCTATGGCTGCACTATGGCCCTGGGATTGACTCAGACTGAGTACCAGGAATATTTCCTGGGGGGTATAGGCAGCCAGTGCTTAGGGCTGACAACCATATCACGTTCATGTGCCAATTGTCTTGAAACCTCCAGGAACCCTCAGGGTCTGTCCAGACCTGTACAGGAATTGCTTTACCTTTACTATTACCATGTGCAATGAAAGTTGCTCTACAATGACTGATCTAAACCATGGCTTCACAGCAGAAATTTTCATATATATATAATTGTTTGATTTTATGAAGTCCATTTTGAAATCATGTCATGAATATAACCGTTACATAATGTAATCCCACTTCATTATCTAATAGCTAGATAGGTCACAGAGAAAATTAACATTAACTGAAAAAGGATAAAATTCTACGTGTTCCTAAGTTTTTTATTTTATTCTTCTAAATTCCAGTTTTAATGGCTGATTTTGGCTGAAAGGTGAATCACATACATTTTTTATATTGTGTCTTTGAAATGTGTATTTCTTAAATTCTGATTTTGGGAGTGAGCTGCCAGGCTGCAGCCCCTCCCACCCATTTGGATGTGCACCTGATCCACAAATACAGTTGTGTACTTGCCACAGAAAAGTTTATGGAGACCTGCTATAAACTCTCACTCAAAATTTGATACACCTACACTTTTTATTGCTCACATACAGAAAAGTAATTTGTAGATGACAGTGACTTTTAAGTGTCAACTTTATACTATTCTGACTCAGTGTTTGGTCTATGAACTCTTCATCTTATGACAGTTCATAATGGCTGCTAGGAGGTCATTATGCAGATATTTTAATTGCTGATTTTCAGTGAATGTTGTGGAGGCACTGCAAGAATTCTGGCAGATGAAGCAGGCACGCGGAGCAGACTTGAGAAATGGTGCCCTGGTTATCTACGAGTCTGTTCCCTCATCTAGCCCACCATACATCTGCTATGTCACGCTGCCGGGTGGATCCTGTTTTGGAAGTTTTCAGGTGAAAATTGGAAAAAGAGTGTGTGAGAACTGTACATTCTCCTTTTATTGTTTTGTCAGCAGTACTTATATTGATGCACTATTACACATGAATTTCTCATGTAGTTCACAACGTGAAGAAGACAAATGTGTTTAGCAGTGGGTAGGATTTTGTTCTACTTTCTGTTTCTAGAGTTTGTCATCCATTGGCAGTGCTGCATCCATGATTGTGACTTCACTTCTTTTGATACCAAGGTTGTGTTGCTGTGCCAGGTTCCTACACTTTTTTAAATTGTCAGCAACAATGATGATCTGTGGATGGATCTCATCTAAATACTGTTGTATGTGGAATATTTTTTGTCAGATTACATTAAAGTACAAGAAAACTATGATTATAAATGCAAGCAAGGAATATGGTATTCGTGAATTTCTAATGATGGAGGTTTTTAGAACACTTCAGACGTTCATGACAAAGATTTTGAGAAACTGGGAAGAACTGCTAGATGTTTGCTCAATGTTTGTGGTGTTCTCAAAAGTAGACAGGAGCAAGAGTTAGAACGGGCATCCAGGTAACTGGTAGCCTTTGTATTTGTATCTCTGTCTGTCATGCACTGTTCCTTGCAAACACAGCAAAGGAACAATTACTATAAATTTTTGTCTGGTGAGATCATGTGAGGAAATTAATGCAACAGCCATCTCCTCCTTCTCTTCAGATCAACTTATGGATGGGTTAGTGACTACTGCGATTTAGAACTTTTTCGTTTCTTTCTGTGAAGGTGAATAATAATGAGATGGTACTTTCAGGTGTGTCACAGCTTTTTTGAATTCATACCTACTCATTGTTATGGTGGTATTCCCATTTTCTGCAGTGCTATATCCCATGCATGTTTAAGTATCCTAACATTCAGGTGTTCTCCACATGCTTCTTGTCTTCTTCAACCTGCCACTCCTGCTGTTCATTCACCATGCCCTTTTGGCATTTATGTACCTCTGTTTCTTTATGCAGTGCAGTTGATTACAGCAGGGTTTATTATTAAGTGTACGGCAAATTTTTTACTGATTCCTGTATTTTATTTCTGCGGTATGGCCCAGTGTAAGGTAACCTGAATCGTAACATTTGAGTTTAGGTACACAGGAGACATATTTTGCTGTGGTCATAGAGTTATTTAGTTTCTTATATCTGTTGTTGGGTCTAGTGACTTCAAAATATGATTAGAGTGTCTGAAAAGGTTTTTATTGAGGAACACACTTTTAATTCATGTGGGTAAGACCATGCAACTTTTTTCATCAAATGTTTGTAGGTACCTCATTTCTAGATGAACCAAATTTCCCTGTATTTATGCATTCTCAGGTTGCATGGTGTAGACACTGATTACTTGTTTGGACTTCTGAAAGAACATTTGTCTTGATCCCACATTGAGAAATTTATGTGATCTGTCTGAAGACCTACATGCATTGCACATGGTGTGACATGAGTAATAAATGAAGTACAAGGTCTGAGAATAAAGTAATGACTGGTTCTAAAAAAAGTTTTATTTTATTTAGTCATCAACTACAATGCGGTCACCTTCAAAGTACATCCCTTGTGCATGCACACACCTTTTCCAGCATTGCTGCCATTGTTTGTAGCATTCCTGGAACACAGTTTGTGGGATGTAGTTTAAGGCATGTGTTATAGACTTCTGGATGTCTTCTGTTGACTCAAAATGGTGGCCTTTCACTGCAAATTTTACTTTTTGAAATAAAAAGAAGTCGCAAGGTGTGAGATCATGTGAGTAAGGAGGCTGCAGCATCACCGTAATGCATTTGGATGTTAAAAACTGTGCTCAACCGTGCATCCCGCTGTTGCTCTGTGAGATTCCTGGCACCATCTGGGCACAAATTTTTCTCATCCCCAATCCTTCAGTCAGTAGCAAATGTACGGTTTCCCAGTTCATGTTCACTTCATCAGCAATCATTCTGACTATTAATCTTCTATCAGATCGAATAAGTTCTCTTACCCGTGCTGTGTAGTAACCTGTCCGTGTTGTTGATGGTCGTCCGCTGTGCTGCTCATCTTCAACAAGAGTTCTGCCTTCAGAAAACATTTTGTGCCAGTGAAAGGCTTGTGCTGTTAACATTGCGCCATCTCCATAGGCCTGCTGTAGTTTTTCATGTGTTGTGGTGGCATTGTCTCCAAGTTTAACACCAAAAAAGGTGGCATACCACTGCACGATGTTCTGTGCTTCCATTTCCACAACAAGGTTCACAAGCATGTCCTGACATGTCACGCACCTACTCCGCACTGGGGCATTGCAAAGTCGCAAAGCCATGCCATTGCAAGTAGGGATGGAGTAAGAACCGAGGTCAAAGGCTATCTGTGTTAGCGGGATGCAGTATTGCCAGTACAGCTAGGAGAAAATTAATCTCGTTACTCTATTGTCAGACCTCATATGTCTTCATCATGCTTGCCATCAGCTTAAGTGTGTCATTAAGTATTCAGGGCTGCTGTATATTATGGGTATTTTGAACCATACTGTATATGCACTACATATTTCTGTCTCTCTTCCTGTAAGGTTTTTTGGCATGTAATTCTAAGCAGTTAATCAGTATATGAGGCATTTGTTTAATGTATGAGTAATTTTCTAGATCTCACTGTACACTTAAATTTGTTTTGATCCTGCAGTAGATTGTTGAACCAAAAGAATGTATACTGTTGTTAGTAAATGGACCCATTTCATTAGTACCGCAGTTTTACAGGTGCTGTCTGGTCGCTTGTATTATAAAACTGACCACATCCTGCTTACAGAATTGTCCAACAAAGGCAGAGGCTCGACGAAGTGCTGCCAAGATTGCCCTAATGAACTCTGTATTTAATGAACATCCATCCAGACGGATATCTGATGAGTTCATTGAAAAGGCTGTTTCAGAAGCCAGGGCATCATTCAAAGTGAGTGCACGTAACATTCTGGGTGAAAGTACTGTTTTTGTTTTTTTTGCGGATGGATCCACTGGTGACAAGTTCTATCACATAATCACATATAGGAGTCTTTCATGTGTTGTTGCTGTCAAACAAGTTATCAGAGGAAAGCTAGCAAATGCCTGTGGTATGAATTTTGCACTTATATAGGGACATTATTTTACTTGTCAACTATCAGTTGCCACTTCACATCAGCTCTTTATCATATTTAGTCCTCTTCGCTGGCAACCCACATGGGAAGCAGAGTGGTAGTAGGCAGTGACAGTTGATAGTTGTCAGAGAAAATAAGGATACGGTTTCAGACACGTGTGTAGTTTTGTTCTGTTTTTAAGTGAATTTGTTGAATTGGTGTTACAAATTGACTCTGGTCTGAATATCAGGCTTATGTTAAAAAATAGGTAGACAATGTATTTCTGCATATGGCAGACACTTTTTGTTATATGCATTTTATTCAGGTAGATTGTTGTTATTATGATTGTTAAATACTGAGGATTTTATGGTTTGGTTTATTTTGTTGGCCACTGTAGTAAGACTGTGTTTTACCAGAGTTGTAACACTTGAAGAGCCAAATGTTATGTCCTGTTCATGTTTTTTCATGTAATTTGGTTTTAAGGTTGGTACATGTGAGGGGTTATACAGATGCTGATATGTAAAACCCATAAATTCAGAGAAAACCAACCTCAATAACAATGGCAGCTCTGTCGGCAAATCCTGCTCCCACGTCAATGAAGGCTAAGGCCCCTTGACCCCTGGGCAATGCAGCTGAAACTGCAGCAGATGGGAGAGGGTGCAGGCGACAGTCCAGTGCCTTAAAACTGGGCCCAGTCAGCTAAGGGAGCACACCCCTACAGAAAACCATGCAGGTCTAGAGGCATCAAGGTGGCAGCCCCACCACTAGACTCACCCTGCGACAGACCAGATGGGCCGGTAACCTATCCATGGGATATCAAGACACTCATAAAATCCTTGAAAGGAAGAAATGGACCGACCCTCAATATGACTATATGGCTAGGTTTGACGGACAAATATTTGGGAAACTGAAAGTAGCCACAGGGAATGTATGGGGAATTGTGTAGAAATTGGACGAATTACAAACAGAACTATTGAAAAGGAAAATTGACTTTGCCATTATAACAGAAACAAAGAAGAAAAACAAAGGATCAGAAGACATAGGCAACTACGTAATGATTTACTGTGGGGTACCAGCCAATCAATGGGCTTCATCGGGAGTAGCAATTGCAATTAGGAAAGACTGGAAACACAAGATACAAGATTACACTTGGATTTCGGGCAGAATTATTGTAACTAGAATAAAAGTACTGAATAGAAATTTTACAATAGTGGGAGTATATGTGCCAATAGAGGGAAAACAAAAGAATTTTACAGGGCACTACAACAAAGCATGGACAAAATCCCTAAAAAGGAAAACATTATTTTAGTAGGAGATTTTAATGGAAGGATAGGCAACCAACCAATCCCAGAATATATAGGACCATATGGAGAAAAAGCAACGAACCACAATGGAGCAACATTGAAAGATTTTTGTGCATTTAATAAACTTAAAATAACAAACTCATTCTACAGACACAAAGACATACACAAATTTACGTGGGAGGCAAGAGGGACTAAGTCAGTAATAGACTACATAATTATTATAAATGATAGATTAAAAAGCAACATCGAAGATACAAGAGTTTTTTTTAGAGGAAGTGAAGTTGATAGTAACCACAAGCTAGTGGAAAGCAAATTAAAATTTTTAACACATGCGTAACATAGCTACAATAAAACGGACAAAACAACATACAAAAAACCTCCAGCATTTAAAGTACATTTGTTGGAACAAGAATCAATAAAAACTTTATGTAGAAACAGACTGAAAGTAAACTTACACTACTAACAGGAGAGATAAGAGGCAGACTGGTTGAAAATTAAAGAGGCCATCACCAAAGCAGCAGAAGAGAGCACGGGGTATAAGAAGTGGAAGAACTGGAAATGGCTTCGGACGTGGAATGACGAATTACAACTGGCAATAGAGGAAAAGAAAGCTAGCTACAGAAATTATTTACAAAACAAAACATAGAACATAAAAAACACTGAGCAATAGTAAGGGAAATGACATGAAGGCAAAGAAGAGAGGATTGGGATAAATTTGTTAAGACATTGGAAAGGGACATAACAGGAACACAAAGGTGAGGCTTTAAAATATTTAAACAGCTACAACTGCAAGAAAGAGTTAAACTTAAAATTGACCCAATAACAAAAACAGAATGGAAAGAATACTATGGATAACTTTGGAATGAGCAAGGGTAAAGAAGAATCAGAAGAGGAGAGGAGAAGTGAAGGGACAGATGACAACGAAGACATGATAACAATAGAAGAGCTAAACAAGGTATTTAAACAGGCAAAAAACAGGAAAAACTGTGGATTAGATAACTTACCAACGGAACTGTGGAAATATGGAGGAAATGAATTAAAAATATGCTTACTAGAGCTGTTTAATAATATAATAGACAAAAATCAAATGCCACAAGAATGGGAGATGGGAATGGTGATAAAACATACACAAAAAATTAACAAAAAGCAAATGCAAAAACTACAGAGGAATACTTTATTGCCTACAGCCTACAAATTATTTGCAAACATAATAAAAAACAGACTAAATGAACATGTGGAAGACGAAATTGTAGAGGAACAGTGTGGCTTTAAAAAGGGATGCAGTTGCACTGATGCTATATTCATGATGCAACAGATAATTCAAAAAAGAAAAGAACACAACTTACCGCTATTTCTTTTATTTATAGATTACGAAAAGGCATACGATAACGTGAACAGAGACAAGCTGTGGGAAATGATGGATAATAAAATTCCAAAGCATTTACTAAATAAAATAAAATGTATTTACAAGAATACAAAGGTTAGGATTAAATTTAATTATGGTATATCTGAACCAATACACACAAACAAAGGAGTAAGACAGGGATGTGGCCTCTCACTGGTATTATTTAATATTAATGAAATTATACAGGAATTTAAGAGTGATGAAGAAGGGTATACAACTAAATAATTGGAAATTAGTGAACACTATACTATATGCCGATGACCAGATTTTAATAGCCACATCAGAAGATGAGGTGCAAACAATGGCATACCACCTAAACCTTTTAGCAAGAAAATAAAAAATGACTATATCCAGTACAAAAACAAAATCAATGGCAATGTGGGGAAACCACATACAGAGGGTAAAAATTGTGATAAACGATAATATTATTGAACAGGTAACAGATTTTAAATACTTGGGGTACCGTATATCAGAATACGAACGAGATTTAGACGACAAATTGCAAACATACAACAAAATAAATGGAGCTATACGGAGACATTTTGGAAAACAAATGAAAAAGAAACAAAATTAAGAATTCACAACATTAAAGCTAAAGCAGCAGTGAAATTTGGAAGTGAAGCTTGGGTACTGAAGAAGAGAGACTTGATTAAAAAAAAATAATCAGTGTATTAGGGAAAAAAATGGGAGCACAGAACATAGTAACGGAAATAAAACAGTACCAGGAAAAGTGGCTACAACACATACAGAGGATGGACACAAATAGAATACCAAAACAAGCACTACAATATCAACCAAAAGGACGAAGGAATGTAGGATGACCAAGGAAGAGATGGAGGGACCAACTTCATCTTGAGGAACAGGAAACATGCCTAACCCTTCATGAACATGATGATGATGACGACGACGACATGTCAGATACAGGAAGTCATTTGTCTTGCATACTATGTTACAACACCAGAATATGTGAGCATTCTGGTAGAACTATTTGAGTCTGGATAAGTACAACTTGGAGATTTACAAGAAGGATATGATAGCAGCCATTGGCTCTTTTGCCCATTTCATTAATGGGTATGGTGTAATGAGTAACAGAAAACCAGTTAGTAGATATTATGAAACAGAGCTTTTGGAAACTACTTGTACCAAGTTTCTGCGCATTCCCACCAATGGAACAAATGTTTGACATCAGAGCAACATCAAGGCCACTCAGGTACTATGTGGTCTTGGATATAAAGAAAAGTAATTTGTGTTCCAGCAGTTTTTCTCCCCAGAAATGGAAATTAACAGTGGTGGCTAATGTTGTTGGCCGATTCCAGTGGCTGCACAGTCTAAGCTGAGGGCCTGTGGCTGTTGCTTGCTGTGATTGTGGGTTTGATACCCTTTGGGGTCATGGATGTCTGTCTCTTGTGAGTGTTGTCTCTTGTCAGGTAGAGGTCTCTGTGATGGGCTGCCGAATGTGGCATGTGAATGTGATCATGAAGCTTTGGTAATGAGGAGGCCCTGGCCCACTAGGGGCTGTTGCACTATGCATTATTCTGTAATTTATGCCTACTGTCTTGTACATAGCTCCTACATGTTTCAGCATACAGTCTCACCATTTTCAGGGAGCTGAAACCAATATTTCTTTAAAACATACAACAATCAAATAGGCCACAGTAAGTGTATATATGGTGTGGTATCAATAGTGCAGAATTTTACTGGTTTTGATTAAAATTATTTACATAAACATAATATAATATAATGTTGGTGAACCTGTAATAATAATTAAAGGCATGTGGTTTGTGACAGTCTCCCACCACATGCCACATGATACACACCATATGGGGTTGGGATCCGATTTGGATCAAGGAAGAAAGGATGTTTGTACACAAATAATTAATTACAGCATGGGCATGTATAATTTGTAAACATTTTAACAAACAAACCGTATTATTACTACTGTTTTACCAACATTATATTGGTGGCTTGCACATGGGAAACTTATTTGATATGGTTTCATTTTATGTGGATGATCCTGCAGTTATTACACTTCAGCACCTTAATCTGCCATGGAGTAATGTTTCTAGCTGATGATAAGCCATCAGCAGCATTGAGTTTTGAAAATTTGTTTTTTTTCTTGTGTTGTCTTTACAGGGAGAACTTGAAGAGGCAGACAACCCAAAGACAGGTATTGGAGCTTTCCGCTTCATGTTGGAGGCCAACAAGGGCCGTACAATGTTGGAGTTTCAGGAACTGATGACTGTTTTCCAACTTCTGCATTGGAATGGCAGTCTCAAGGCCATGCGAGAGCGCCAGTGCTCACGCCAGGAGGTGGTGGCACACTATTCCAATCGTGCACTGGATGATGATATGCGTTCTCAGATGGCACTGGATTGGATTGCACGTGAGCAGGAGAATGCAGGGGCACTTGGACGAGAGCTCAGACAGGCAGAACGGGAGCTGGAGACTGCACGTCTGGCTGGACGGGAACTCCGGTTTCCAAAGGAGAAGAAAGATATCCTGATGCTAGCACACACACAAGTCAGTGGTGCATTCCTAAGCTGATCATCATGCATATGTGCTACACATACACATACCCTAGTGCTTTCAGTGGTCTATATGCTCACACCAGTGGTTCCCATCTGCCAGCAGGTCGAAGTGTGTTTTTCAGTGGGAAGCAAGTGAGGTTTGAACATGAGTGTGTGTCACATGCAGTGGTAACATGCATGGTTACTCTTCCTTTTCCTGCCCTTCTTCCTATGTCTTGGTAGATAAGACAACTACTGTTTTAGTTGTATTTATTAAAGTCAAATGCATAGGTAAGTCACTGAAGATTAAAAATAAATGCATTCCAGGAAAATGGACATAGTTGCCAAGTTCATGTCCATTGTTTATATTACTGGTACATACTACATTGTTTGCTAGAGAAAAAGTCTCAGGGAACAGGGGTAGCTGGTTTTATGGTTCCATTAAAGGAAATGGTAATAATTTTTATTTTTAAAAGCCATTAGTTTTTGAGATTAATCCAGCATGCAAACAGTACACTGGGAAAGAAAGTTACAGGTACCTGTTTTCTTGAACACTCCAGCCCCTGAGTAAATCACACAACCCACTTTTTGAGAATAAAATCTCCAAAAACTTACATGAATTTCATGTAATCAAGTGTTAAAGTGTACTTACTGGCCTGAGATAGTCTGCCATTACAACAATGTATTTTCTGTGATCTGATATCCTGCTGCTTGATGGGATTTGTGTTTGTTAAAACTTGTATATTTCATTTCAAAATACAACTTTATTGATAGTACAGTTATATTACACACACATGAGCGCATGCACACTTGAAACACTGCATAATGAGTTGATTTATGTTATAATCTAAAAAGTAACTGGAAGGGTTTTCGAGCAGATGTACTCTGCCACTTTCATTAGAAACAAACAACATGCTGTTTCCAGCCATGTGACCATTAAACTGCACACCCCATTTGTTGGTAACACCTTTTTATGGAAAAATTATGCTGGTTGTTCTTGAAAATGTGTACTAATTTCCTTTAAATGAATACATATTACAGATACTACAAGAGGTAATACATTTTAGGGGAGGTTACAGTGTACATCAGGGTGCACAAATCCAGGGTGCCACGTTGCCATGGCAACTAAATTTGTTACAGTGACACCTATCATTTGTAGGTGTTCAATATGGAACTTCATTCATGTCACCCTTCTAGTGCCTAGGATTTTGGTGTGGTTTCTAGATTTTTGGAAAATTTGTGCACCATTTTGATTAATGCAACTTCTGGTGAATGATGTGCTGTTAATGTATCGGTTATTATTTTTGGTGAAATGCCTGTTTGTCATTCTAAATACTTTAATGACCTTGTAACTTTTTCTTAGCAGATTCAGAAATGTACCTTAGAGTGTTTTGGGTGCAATCTAACTGAATGCTGTGATGATAGAAACACTGCTGGGAACCACAGAGCACACATTTCTGCTTCGTCATGTAGGGATGCTGGAGTGGACAGACTGATACTAGTCCGGCTGTGCTGTCGCTGCCTCACATTAACACAAGCTTGGAGTAGGGTGCTGGTGTACATAATAACTAACAGACATGGCTTGTTATTGTTGAATCTTTATATATCCAAAAGGATAATTACTGTCACATCACTACTACATGTAGTGCCACCATTTTTATTAGCGTGTTCAATATCAACATAATCAATGTGATTATTATACTTACTATTCTGTTATCATAAAGTGTCTGAGATGAGAAATAGCTTCTCTAGGGAAGGTAGTGACATAACATTACACTGTATTGACTTCTTTAATTTGCACAAACTTACTGCACATTGATCTTTATAATTTCTGGAACTATTTGTAAGTGTGGAATGTGTTTATACTTGTATTATAGGGAATTGAGAGATGGTGCCACACATAAAGAATTATTAAAGCTATCCATTTACAGGCCCTTAGGGCTCCAGGCAGTTGAGGTTTCCAGGATTTCTAGACAGTTATCATGCAAAGGTTGTAAGGTTGTCAGCCCTAGGCACTGGCCACCTATACACCCAGGAGATATCCCTGGTTCTCATTTCTGTTAGAGACTGTGTCAACCTCAGAGCCATAATGCAGCCAGAAGGATTAAGTCATTGAAAAATCCTGAAGATCCCATTGGGAATCAAACCCATGGCCTTCCAGCATGTAGCACAATGCCTCAACCAACTGCAACACTGTGTGTAAAAGTTAAACTCATAATATGGGAATCCAGAGATGGTACCACATGTGAGAAGTTACATAATATGGGAGTTCAGAGATGGTGCCACATGACAAGAATTATATTCTTATAGTAGGGGAATCCAGAGTTGGTGTGGCATGTGAAGAAACGAAACCTTTATTGGTGTTCCATTGCATATCATCTGTTATTTATATATGGGCTACAGTTTATGAAATTTACTTCAGGAAGGTTTTTATTGAAAGGTTTACTTTTTGTGTTGTTAATTTAACTGTGGCAAATGCAAGGGCTGTGTATAGTGGGATTTACACGTGGCAGCTTAATTTATTTTTCTTCTCTTATGCTTGATGTGCTCTTACAGAAAAAGATGTTATTTAGACAGCAGATTTTGCCTGATTGCCATTTGTCTCATTTCCACAGTAAATTTTAGTCATTTTTGTCATATGTGTAATTTTCATGCGTACATCCCTGTACTCAGTTCATATTTCACTTTTTTGGATACACTGGAACTTTATTAAATTATGTTTTGTAGTTTCTGTGGCATTAACTTGGTTAGCTACATAAATTTATTTGCATTTTGAGTAACTCTGCTTCCCATGAAGGACTCTGCCTCTTAGAGTTACTTTGTAGTAGCTGCATGAATATTTATTTTTAAATTGCAGAAATAGAATTCACTCCTTTATCAGTCATCCTGTTAGGGTTTTTTGTGCTCTGTTAAGCTGCATGTTCAGATTGTTTAGCCTGTCATGGGGCTTGTTAGACATTACATGGCCTTTGACCGTTTTCGGTGTGTTCCAAATGGAAACTGATTACTGTGTTCGATTTCTTCACTTGGCAATGGACATCTGTGCTTTTCACACGGATTTACATATTTCAGGTGCTCTGTAAGGATTTGCTAACAGCAAGAAGGATCAACAACAAATATCTGTTATCTCTGGTACACTTAAACATGTAAGACGTACAAGGACTTTTTCTAATGGCCTGTGATTGAGCCCCACTTTCTGTCAAAGTTCATATTTATTATTATTATTATTATTATTATTATTATTATCATCATCATCATCATCACCATCATCATTATTTACTACCTACTACTACTACTACTACTACTACCACCACACCTACTACTACTACTACACCTACTACTACTACTACTACACCTACTACTACTACTACACCTACTACTACTACTACTACTACTACCACCACTACACCTACTACTACTACTACTACCACCACTACTACTACTACTACTACCACCACTACTACACCTACTACTACTACTACACCTACTACTACTACTACACCTACTACTAATACTACTACTACTAC
>Ga0123354_10006901_pt1 | contig 16956 bp, 13 predicted proteins | sample TergutLab28metaG_2_FD_97872 | JGI IMG/M metagenome (GOLD analysis project Ga0123354, IMG submission 97872) | Labiotermes labralis P4 segment gut microbial communities from Petit-Saut dam, French Guiana - Lab288 P4 | ecosystem: Host-associated > Arthropoda: Insects > Digestive system > Gut ...
AAGTGAATTCTGGCGTTGGGTTCCCTCCACGCAATATTCCCACTGGGGGTAAGACCTCCACTCCCCGGGCATGGGCTCCCCCCCCCCCCCTTCGCAACCGAGATGAAAGGTAGCATTCTTTAGGTTCTAGCTACTCACGCACTCTTTTTCAAGGTTGAGAAATGTAACAGGTATAATAGCAATTATATTCCTCTACATATTTCTAAAAATCGCGATGAGAAAATCACAGAACTGTGTGCTGTGCAAGTTAATACTAAATCTTCTCATTTGATAATAGTATGTACTGACAGGTCTATTTCAGGGAATTTTGATAAACATGCTGCCTTGTTGGATTGTACAATGAAGCACTCGTATACGCCTAGGACTGAGTTTTTAATTTGTGGAGACATAAATGTTAATTGTTTGATGGAGTTTATCATACAAAACAACTGTCTTCATTATTGACTTACACTTTGTCTAATTCAATCTATTGTCCTGCAAGAATTAAAAAGTGTAAAGGTACAGCAATGCATAATATTTCTATAGATAATACTAGACTACATGATTTTTTCAGTTACTGCCATAGTTAATGGTCTGTCAGACCACAATGGTCAGTATTTAATTTTACAGAATTTCTTCAATATGATTAAAACTAGAAGATCAACTAGTAGAACTATGTTATTATGTAAAGATTCTATCTCTGACTTGAGTAGTCAAAAAATGAAAAAGGGAGTAATTTGTATTAACTTGTTGTGCAAGATACATTTAACTCATTTTTAAATACTTTCTTAATTATCTTTGAATCATGTTTTCCTCCTCAACACATATTAATAATAAAAAGTGGATGCCTTACAAATGGTGTAAGGGCATATTTTGTAGGTAGAAAAGAAGTTTATATGGTCTTTACAGCAATGGTCATAGTCAGAAATTAAAAGCTTATTATACTCAATATTGCACAATTTTATGTAAAATCATGAGAGAGGCAAAAAGATGTATTTCAACCAACTAATATCAATGATAACAAAACGAAAGCTACATGGAATACCGTTAAGAGAGGAATAGAAACAAAATGTCACCCTATACCAAGCCTTCTGTACTTGAAAAAATAATTTAGAAATTAATCCTAACCAAGCTGCAGATGCTTTCAACTATTATTTTTTGGAACTAATGGAAAAATTAAAACTCCAGGATGGTCAGGTAGATTCTGCTATCGTACCTAGTGAGTCACACTTCTAATCATTATCCGATTACGACAGTTGTTCCAGTCAAACAGGCAGAATTAATATGTACAATTGGTTCCCTGAAAAATAAAAATTGTTCTGGATATGATTGGATACCTAATAAAATACTGAGATTGAGCAGTCACTTAACAACTTTTAATATATCACTTTTTGGCTATTTTTCCTGATAAACTCAAGTATGCAGCCCTGCTGAATGACCTAGTCAAACACACTGTTAACATCACCACCACCACCACCACCACCACAACAACAAATTAAACAATTTGGAAGTAAGAACAAACTTAAAATCAACTTTCCACAGCTGTTATAGGCCTATTAAAAAGTACAACATAGTCACCTACATTAACTGATATGAACTACAACTATATGTTTGGGCCAAAAACAGCCACTATCAAGTCAAATTCAGATATTATCTTCTAGAACCGACTCAATACTGGCTAATTTTAGCCAAAACATGTAGTCATACTTTGTATCAGGTAATGGAGATAACCTGATGTTGTACTTACTTATATAAGAGCTGTGGAAAGTGGATTTCAGATTTATTCATCTGAATTAAGTAAATGCACAAGAATGCATCAAGGCAATATCAAGATCTGGAAGTAATTTTGTGGTTAACAACAAAAATAAATTCAAATTAAAATCAGATGTCTGTAACACAAATACCAGGCAAAAATATAACTTTCACCAACCTTCATGAAATTTATCACTATATCAAAAAACAGTCTACTCAAATGGCATAAAAGTGTTTGTCTCCCACAGGCATCAAAACTTTAAGTTATAACCCCAAAACAATTCAAGTCAGCCATAAAAAATTATTTACATGCCCATTCCTTTCACTCTACAGATGAATATTTTAATGTAAATAGAGAATTATACACTAAGCTGATCAGTTTTAAGCTAACTGTATTGTACCAATAACTACTGCATGTATGTAACATTTTATTGACTAGGTCTACATCCCAGTCAAGTTAATGGTATCTATCCCGTTTGATCTAGTTAATCACATAAATACACACTACTCTGTATGACACAACACTTTATTATTTCTTTCAATTTGTTGAAAGAAATAATAAAGTGATATGTTAGACAGAATAGTGTGTTTCTACATCCAAGGCATTAACCTGTTTCGGATTAAAAGAATACAAATAAATTCAAACTCAAATTCAGGAAAATAACTCTACAGATTAATAATTATGGAAAATTTACAATGTTCTTAAAATGATTACACAACTTGTAATGTAATTTCAAAAGTTTTAATAAAATAATAAGTTATACATCTATGACATAATGTGGTTTTTTTAAATACTGTTACAATACTGTACAATATACTTATTATTTACCACTAACACATACAATTACCTTGTATCATATAAATGTAAGGTTACATGATTCAACCATTATACTTGTGTGGTCATCTGCAGACTGCCCAAAAATGTAAAGTCAATATTACAACAGTCAGCAACATTTTAAGGGTCAGACTGAGATCTCAGTCTTGTTATATGTCAATAGCAAGATGGAGACCTCAATCTGACCCTTAAATAATGTTGTGAATTATAATTTTGACTTGTATGCATTTCATAGCCCAAAGATGACCAAAAAATGGTTGAAACATGCAGCCACACATTTACATTATAATATAATATAATATAATATGTTATGCTGATGGTAAATAATAACTATTTTGCAAATCATGCAACACAACAGCAAGTCTAAAATAAAAAAAAATTGTATGACAGCCTGATGATAGACATTTGTGACTGAAACATGTAGCTACCTTCTGAATAAACAAAGTTGTATAGGATGGACCATTTAAAGATTTGTTATTGTGTGCCAAGCCTAAAATGCAGGAAATTGTCTTTTTGCTACAGGTAAGTAGCAAAAAGTAGAAAATTAAAAAGGCAATGCTGTTTGATTTCCCTCAAAATTTAGATCTGTGGCACTGGGACATGCAGCTAACATATATATATATATATATACATAAACAAATGAGTTTGTTTCAGTCACGTTAAGGAATCTGGACACAACAGGACTGTGAAATGGCACAAGGTTAGCAAAGCACAGATGCCACATACTGACTGTGCAAGAGGGGAGGATGTATTTATTCCCAAACTACCAACCATTCCCCACGATGTACCATTTCAATTTCAGTGATTGCAGTTTCTACTGAACCTTGCATTTGGAAAGTCCAACAACAAAGCATACAGGCATTCCCACAGAGCTTCAGATATTAATCTTGAGGCTCATTGTTTTCTCATGGACAATTATACGTATATGTAGTGTATTACCAAAACAGAAGTGCAGACCACATATATATACATCTCCCAAGGACATAATAAAAACTTATTGTATCAAGGGACATTATATTAAATGCAACTTGACTGTACATGTACAACAAACAATGAACACTGTACAGCAAGTTAGGTAGCAAAAGTGCATATTTTAAATTTTACGATTTTGTTCTTTGTCTTAAAGTAAAAATCATCCACTCTGAAAAGGGCTATATCATGAGCCTTTCCTTTTTTCCAACTTGTTTTAATTGTCTTTTGAGTAGTTAACACTGCAAATTGTCAAACGTGACTGCAATTTGGAGAAAGTGTATAACTGTGTTGATCATGGTATCCTACCATATAAAGTGAATTTTTATGGAATCAATGGCAAGGATCTTGCACTTTATCAATCTTATATGGATAACAGGTATTTTAGAACAGCAATATATAATGACAGTGATAAGAGCAATAAAGTTTCAAGTGGGCCAAAGTTAGAAATGAGTCCCACAAGGCTCCTTATTTGGACCTCCACTTTTTCTTCTATATAAAAATGACTTACCCAAGATAATAAATGAACATCAGCACCTATAATCTTTGCTGATGATACTAGCATCTTATTTGATAACTCTAAATTAACAGATTTGAAAAAAGAAATTCACAAAGTCTTTGAAACTTTAAATAAATGGTTCAATGCAAACCAATTAAACTCTAAATTTTAATAAGACAAATTACATACACTTTACATCTAAGGGAAATATGTGAATCAACTTAAATACTGGCTCTAACAAAATTTAATCACCAACAGCTCCTACACTAATTTCCAGGGCATAATGATGGATTGTAATTTATCTTAGAATAACCATATGGATTTACTCATGAAAAATTGTAGTGCTTGCTATATAATTATAAATGTCAAATCATACATGTCTGCCTCAGCACTAAATATAATCTATCATGCTTTTTTTTACTCGGCTATGAGTTACTGAATAATATCCTGGAAAAACTCATTGCATAGTTCCACAATTTTATCAAACAAAAAAGGCAATTAGTATTATGGAAGGATGTGGGAATAAAGTTTCGTGTAGAAACTTATTTAAGAAATTAAAAATTTTGCCTTTGACATCATAATATCTATCATCTTTATTAATGTTTGTAATTCAAAACAAAAACCTTTTCTCCACAAACAATGAGAATTACTATATAGACACTAGACAAAGAAATAATTTATACCTGCCCCAAGCAAACTCAGCTATTTATCAAAAAGGAGCTTATTACTTGGGGATAAAAATCATTAATTATTTACCCAGGGAGATTAAGAATGTTGCTGATAACCTAAAAAGTTTAAATCTGTTCTAAAATAATTTATACACTTATTCATTCCTACATTGGAAGAATATTTTAATCAATCATGAATTATGTATTCTATGACAAAAATTGCTTATTATATTGGCATTAATTTTGAGGTTTTGTTGTATGGTACATTGTATAAGTATTCAATGATTGTCTTTTATGTTCTTATCTCATTTACTGGTATAAACTTGATGCCTTATTTATGTACTGTATTTATAAAAATATTATTTGCATTTTGTCATGAATCATTCTTTACTGTGCCTACTGCTATTTTAATGACATATTCTATATCCATTTTGTTGCATCTCTGGAATACTGAATAAATGAATGATTGCTTCCATGACAGCATCAACCAAACAAAACAATCTGTGATACACTTTCTGTGGTCATAGGATGTGAAAAATAGTTAAATCTATATAAGAACGATGGGTAAGGATGGTAACAATTTTAGGTGACAGCTGAACATTTCTGATTGGATCTAAAGCTTTCAAGGAGGGCAGAAGACTGCTGAGGTTAAGGACAGTAATGTCAATCTGGGGAATAAGTCACTAAATCTAGCACTTTTAAATCTTTGTTGAATTATTACTGACTTTTCTTGGAGGTTTTTAGGATCAAACTGGGACCAACTTTGATATCTTGACGCTAAAGTGTTATGTGCATGTGAGTTAATACAGTTATTTTGTGTTATATGAGGTTAGAGACAGGCATATATTTGATTTTGGCCTCATTATAAACTGAACATCAATCATGTTTGTTAATAAACTACAATGTGAAGCAACAGAGACTGATACGTTTGACATAACATACAGGTTTTCATCCAAAGCCTACACCAAGACAAAACAGCCTCTTGAGTAACTCTTGATTTACTCAAGAGCCTCTCTTGGATATTTTTAGTGACTTGCCCTGCGAGGAGTTGGCAACACTAGTTAAGGAGCATGCAATAAACATACCTGAGATACCATCAAGGATAAAATTACTTCTGACAAAATCTCGACAATTCTATGGACTGTTGGAACAAACAAGCTGGAGGACAGAAAAATTACACAGAATTCTATGAAACATCTAAATAATTTTAATTTAAAATTTTTTTATCATTGCATGGTGCATCTTCATACCATCAAAGTCCTTCATTCACCAACATACACACTTTATATGTCTTATAAACCACTAAAATTTACATTAAAACTTAAAGCAAAACTGCTCCTACATGTTTTGGTCTATGATCACCATCAGGGAGTTTACACTTGAGCCTAGCTAAAGTCAAATTTTATAAATATGACTTAGCTAGGCTCAAGTATAAGCTCCTTGATGAAGGTCGTAGACCGAAACATGTAGGAGCAGTTTTGATTTAAGTTTTAATGTAAATGTTAGTGGTTTATAAGACTGATATAAGTGGGCCAGGTACCTCTGTCAGTATAGCGACTGACTATGGGCTGGACGTTCCGGGATTGAATCCCGGTGGGGACGAGATTTTCCGCCCATCCAAACCGGCCCTGGGGCCCACCCAGCCTCCTGTAATATGGGTACTGGGTCTTTCCCGGGAGTAAAGTGCAGCCAGGGCGTGCTGCTAACCACTTGCCCCCTTCTAGTGCCGCGGTCATGGAAGAGTAGAGCTATACCTCTACCCACCTTCTGGGCCACACCGGACCTGTAATGGGATCACTTTACCTTTACCTTTACCTTTACAAGACTGATACAAAGTGCATCTATTGGTGAATGAAGGACTTTGATCTAAATATTTTGCTACTGATATGTCCAAAGCTTTAATAAAATTGCTTTTAATATTTCACTTACCTTCATAATTTTATACTTTTTTCAAATTCTAACACATACACAAACTTTCATACAGACACTTCAAATGTACTTATAAATAATCAAGTATCTTATTCAATATTTGACTTACTGTTTCATCAGAGAAGTGCGAACACAGACGTTGGTTATCTTGTTGTTATGTGTGATAATCCGTAAACCTTCCTGCCATGTCTACCAATCGTTAACACAACATAGCAGGTGGGCAATCCATGCAACAAAAACAGCAACACGCACACACAACCAAGATTAATGACATGACACGTCAACATGCTCTCAGACTAACCAACAAATGTCCAAACTTACTGCTTCTTCAAGCACGTCATGGGGCATACATTATTTGCCTTTACATTGTGCGTGATTTTCCTGATTCCCTGTAACCAGGCCTGCAGGACAAAACAATATGTTTAGAGAATACCAACACTTTAGTACCATATGTTAAATAACACTTTGACATTTTAGTTATGTAAGATGAGGATGAGGTAAAGCATTCAGTGATTCTCTAAAGGTGTATAAAAATGGATGGTTTATTATCCCTCTTTGGTATTACCTTTGACAGAGTTATAACCAAAAAACAAAATATTTGGAAGTTGGCACAGCTCCCATCTCCTGGACTGTTTGTTATGTACCAGTACGGACTTCCCTGGTGGTCTAGTGTTAGATACTCTACTCCAGTAGCATCTTCAGAAGTTTATAGAGGCAAAAAAATTCAATGATTATGATCATTTAGGATGTCACGCTGCACAGACCAACACACACACCCTGTGCGTCATAATCGAGTGTCTAAAATTTTCCATAACCCATACTAGAAGTGATGTAAGCATTCAACTGTCACGATAATTTCAAGTCATTCACAATTTTGCTGTATTTATCTGTGTATGGCATTTACCTGCCTTCTCTTCATTAAAAAAAGTTACATCTGCCTAAAACATGGATTAAATTTCATTATTCACCCAGATGTGTGACAAAGTCCTGTGGTAAAACACACATAAATACTTCAACAATGTATTCACTTGCATCTATGTCAACAGGGAGGAGACTCATATAGTACAGTGACTAGGCTAATGGCTGGATGGTATAGGGTTGGAATCTGAACAAGGGCAAGATATTTTTCTTTTACAAACCATTCACACCATCTGTGAGGCACACACGGCCTTCTATCTAAGGGCTACCAGAGTTCTTTCTCAGGGTTATAGCAATCAAGGCATGATGCTGACCACCAGCCACAATCTAGTGCCAATGTGCAGAATGAGTGGAGCTATACCCCTGCTCCCCCTTTATACCTCCATGGCATGGAAGGAATGTTACCTTTTTTACCTTTAGGCATTTCAAGAGTTACTTGTGCTGCACTGGTGAGGGCAAAAGTGTATGTGAAGAAAATATTCCTGTTCCACTCCCCCCATTGTGTGTCATGAACTGGCAATCCAACATAAAGATCCATGTTAAAGTGTAACTGAGAACAACTTGATTTGCATAATATACACACTTCACTAGCATCTTATTTCAAGCATATCACATATACGGAATATGATTAAATATCTGCACCTGGTTCACAATCATTGCATACAAAGGTATGCAATGACTGGAATTATGATGCAATATTTCCCTATTTTATTCTGACACACTGCAGTCATGCAGGAATTTACAGTTACACAAGTTTTCCATGTGAAATTAACCCTTTGGTAATGGCGTTAAGCATCCCATGTACTCTGTAAAAGATACGGTTTTTAAATGGACACCCATTACTTTGCATGTTGCTGTCCAACGACCTTAGGTGACGCTCGATTTTCTCAGTATCATACTACAAGTTGACTAACGTCTTTTGGCACCAAAGAGGTAAGAAGGTTTATATTATTTCATACATTACTGATTGTATTGTTAAAACATCAGAATTTCCTCTCTTAACCACCTGTTATATTTCTATTGTTTGGTATAGGTCTACACTTGCAATTATTTTTCATATGAAGAAATTTTAACAATACAATCAATAGTGTATACACTACAGTAAACCTGATTAATTTCCTATGGAAAATTGTGTAAATATACACTCCCTGATGATGGTCCTGCAGGACTAAAACAAGTCAAAATAAAACATGGGTGCCATCTTTTTGGAAGCCATAACATTGTGTTTATTATCAAACAAACTACACTTATTCAGTCTAACACAACACAGGTTTATTTTAATTCAATTTGTTACTTTGACACAAATGCTATATGTTTCGACCTATACTTAGGCCATCTTCAGGCATGTTGATACAAAAAAAACTTACATGCATCTCCCTTGTAAGTTTTCTGCACTGACAAGCCTGAGGATGCCTCTAAGAACAGGCTGAAACATGTAGCATACACATAAAGGTAACCTGTTGAATTAATAATAAACTTGTGTTGTGTTAGACTGAATAAGTGCAGTTTGTATGGGTGCCATTTACACCAATTTATATGTAGCTGGATGGTTTTTACTTTATAACTAATGAACTAGTATGTTAGCCTTTCAAAAGGTTGCTTTCAAGGCATGGCATCCTTAATATAATTTACAGAATCCCTGATCTGCAACCATGGACTGTATTTATCCCAGTACACACTCAATTTTGGATTTAACATAAGGATGAGATTAAGGCACTACACCCCAAGCATAAAACACAATGGCCAGAGAGAATCAGTTTTTGAAAAGAAGAACAGGCTACATTCCTGTAGTTTTTCCCCCTTCATTCCACATATCCTCGATGTGGTTCATATCAGGTGCTCATTGTAGCCACTGAATGAGTCTGACATCTGACTGCACCGATTCCCATATTTGAATCAGAGAAGAATTGTGAATAATAATAATAATAATAATAATAATAATAGAGAGAATGGTTTTGTCCAAACTGGATTACTCTATCAAAATAAGGCAGTCTTATAGAGGGCACCATCATTGTCAATATCATGCTGATAATGATGACCATCTAAGTGCTCTTCTGTACAACAAAGAATTCCAGCCACTTCATGGGAGATCAAGCCCCAACAATGAACAGACACACAACCACCATATGTGTAGATTTACAAACAGTGAGCATTGCAATGCTGTACCTGTGGACAGTCAACTAAAACCAGTCCATCACTTTATGAACTAAACGCAGATTCATCCAAGAACACGATTCTATCACACTAGCCATCTACACTGCTCTCAGTAAATGCTACGCAGTATATCTTATGTTCAACAGTCAGCTGGTCCCACACTGCAGCATGTTATGCTCTGAGATCACCTTCTTTAATCCTCTGTGAATTATAAGTCTCTACCCAGTAAAGTTAGTAGCAGCCTTAAATTTCCTTACATTGATGAAAGGGCTGCTTTGAGCTGCAGCTACTAAGGCAGCATCTGAAGCTAGGTTGGATACATTCCATAACCAAACCCACGGCACCTTCCAACTTACAGAGTTATCTGGTATTTCTGAAACATGCCCTTGCTGTGGACTTTATGACATTATACTGTGCACCTAAGGTGTTTGTATTTAATCCTCCCTTCTCAAGAAGAGCAATAACACTCCCACAAATACATCCATCTTGGTGAACCACAGTGAAGAGAATTATGAGGAAATGGTTTCAGTGTCATATGTCAGTCATTTAGTAGTTACAAGCAATGTTCAAACTTCTCACCCCATGCTATGGCCTGTAAGTTACTGCTGCATTTTCTAACATAAACAAAAATGAACAGCTGTACACAGGGTGACCATCTAGTACATGACAATTTCTCCAAGCTTCCACAGCATAACAAGTATCAGTTTGTTCTGACTTCTAACTGGAATAAGACAATTCAAAGCAATAAAAGAGTTAATGAAAACTCAATTATCAAAAAAGCTTGTAAATCTCACTTGGTAGCACTATTTTCAATCATGCAGTCCATACCGAAACTAATGTGACATGTGGTTGAAGGTCAGGAATTCTGTATACCATATCATATCACTGAAACCAAACATTTCACAGCTAACAGACTAATTCTTATTTTGGATGAGAAATATACTGCAAGAAATAAAACACTTTTGTTTATCTATGGACATGGTGAAACATCCTTCAAATCAGAACAGTAATAAACAGCAAATTACAGAAAAATAACAGAAATATTTGCTTCAATGACACTCTAGCATCACCAGTGCAGCACAGCAGTGCCTTCGAGGTTGAGACGGCTACTAGCATGGTAAAAAGACACAAATTACCAGCTACTGATCAAATTCCATTACAACTGATTAAACCAGGAGGTAGGACAATTGGTTCTGAGATTCATAAACTTATGAATTCTATTTTGAATAAGGATTAAGTAAATGCCTGAGGAGTGGAAGGAGTTGATCACTGTACCTATTTATAAGAAGGGTGATAAAACAGACTGTAATAAGTATAAAGGCATAACACTTTTATCTATAACATACAAAATTTTATCCAACATATTTCTGTCATGGTTAACTCCATATGTAGAGGGAATTATTTGGGATCATCAGTGTGGATTTTGACATAACAGGTCAACTACTGATCATATATTCTGCAATCCCCAAAAAATGTGAGAAAAAATGGGTATACGACAAGGCAGTGCATCAGCTCTTTATAGTCATCAACCAAACCTACAATTCAGATATTAGGGAGGTCTTATTCTCACTGAGTCTGGTTATCACTATGAAACTAGTGAGTTTAATAAAAACATTCCTAATGAAACCTATAGCAGAGTCCAGGGCAGAGGCATACACACTATGACTAAAAACACAGAAGCCTGAGTAGTGGCTAGTAGGGTTAGAGCTCTCCAAGTAAATGCTGAGAAAACGAAGTGTATGGTCATGTCTTGAGCCCAGAATACAGGCCAAATCACAAAATAAAGATACATAATAAATCCTTTGAGAGTGTGGCAAAGTTCTAGTATTTGGGAACAATCCTAACAAATCAAAACTACATCAAGAAATTAAAAGCAGACTGAACTCACAGAGTGATTGCTACTGTTCAGTGCAGAATTTTTGTCTTCCAGTTTGCTATCCAAAAATATAAAGATTACGATATGCAGAACTATTATTTTGCCCAGTGCTTGATATGGGTGTGATCCTTGGTCTCGCATCGAAGGAGGAACATAGGCTCAGGGTGTTTTGAGAATAGGGTGCTGAGGAGGACATTTGGACCTACGAAGGATGAGATAACAGGGAAGTGGAGAAGACTAAGTCACGAGGAGCTTTATGATCTGTACTCCTCACCAAATATTATTCAGCTGATCAAATCAAGAAAGAGATGGGGAGGGCATATGACATGTACAGGAGACAGGAGGGGTGCACAGGGTTTTGGTGGGAAAACCTGAAGGAAAGATCACTTATAAGACCTGGGCACAGATCGGAGAATAATATTAATATGGATCTTCAAGAAGTGGGGTGGGGGGAATGGACTGAATTGATGTGGCAAAGAATAGGGAGAGGTGGTGGGCTCATGTAAACCCAGTAATAAATCTTCGGGTTCCATGAAATGCAAGGAATTCCCTGATCAGCTGCAGACCTGTCAGCTTCTCAGGAAGGGCTTTGCTCCATGGATTTAGTTATAGTTAAATAATATATTCGCACTGTTTAAACTATTATTTGTGTGAGAATACAACACATGGAGGGGGGGGGGGGAGAAGGAAGGAAGAAAAAAATTAATAAGGAAGGAAAGAAAGAAAACTTATGTGAATTCCAAAACTGAAACTAGAATACTTATCTTTAAGAAATACTAGCCTCATTCCTTGTACACATAGCTACACGCGAATTTGAAAACTGATGTTTCATCCACACTCTGCCATTGAACCTGATCACAGATCTTAGAAATAATGTTTAAATTTAATTCATATTTGTCTTCACATCAGGCAGACATATTAGTGTCTGGTTAACAGACATCTGACATAAATGTCATGACTGGAATTATAATAAGAGCAGTATGTTTACATCACTTTGGGTTTTGGGCTTAGAAAATATCTGGTAAATAATTTTGTTGCATAGAGTGCACCAATCTTTTGAACAAACCTGCTACATAAATCTTCTACTCTTAAGATGAGACAGAATGTACCTCCATAATGCGAAATATAGGGCCTTACACTCCAAAACATAGTATCTTCAAGTTCAGCATAGTGAGAACCTCAAATCTCACACATGGCACCTTAAGAGCAGCAAGCATTTTAATTTATACAAGCTAGTGTAATGGACAGAGCCTGCAGAGTAAGAATATTGTGGTCTACCTTCCAAATCTAAAATTTCTGTTAACAACAGACACAATGCAACCAACATACAAATAATCTAGCCTGTTTCCAACAACACTAGGCAATTACAGTCAGACAGTGTTACATTGGGAAATGTGCACACAGCATAACACTTCTGGTACTTCTGCTTGCTTACTGTCCTTCAATTTTACATTTGAAAATAATTTTATGAAAAATACTGAAGAAGGAAAAATATTTTACATAGTGTCTTTCCACATTTTACACAACACACAATGTAAATTTCTCCATATCTTAGAAACAGACTTGCAAGTGATCATAACTGATGTCTCATTAACGTGGGGATATAAGCAACAGGGATTTGTACAATTTATCATGCGTGATTGCTCTGTTTAGATCCTCAACTGCTTCTTCAGCATTAGATTATATGTCACAGATACATCTCCATTATAAAGACTAATCATGATGAGATATCTTAAATGTACGCTGGTCTTCATGGAAAGCATTTCTTTTACAGTAATATTTTAAGAGAAATCAGAATCTGTTAACAAATTATGGTAGAAGTCCCAGATATAAAACATCATGAAAATCCAGGTGGTGGGAGCAGCGCTGTTTCATGCAGACCACAGACAGACATAATGAGGGCAACAGTCACTTTTTACAGCAGCTTTGCAAATGTATGTATAAACACCATTTTCATTTTCCTTCTTCAAGTGTCCGTCCCCTGTGCATGAATGACATATAACAAAGGGTTCTAAGCATAACTCATACAGCCTGCTTTCCTGCAGCACAGATTTCTAGTCCTGCATATTTATTAGTACTACTATTGTTTTATTTTACTGTTGGGGAAACTTATTACTTTTGCACATATTCCTTATTTGTCAGTTATAATCTACAGTTACCCAGTTACAATCTCCAAGTCAAATTTCAATGCCATGTTCAATGTTCAGTAGATTCCACTGTAACTGTGGATAAGAATGCAATGCTAGTTAATATTAAAATACACATATATAGGAAGAGATGCAGAAATATAATTATACTGTAACTTCAATATGATGAAAATTTAGCAAATATGTAATAATGTCTGTTCTAAGATATTGCAATATCCAAAATGCCTGATATAAATAATCTTAAAGTACCTCTTCATGCTTCAGTCACATAAATCACAATAAGACCCTAAGGTTTCAGAACATTAATGCAAGTAATGCAATATTTATTCATACACAGTTCAAGCATTCATGGCATATTTAGCAACAACTGAACTCAAAATTTAAATTATTTTCACACCTAAAAAACCTTCTGTATTCATAACTGACAGCTTACTACGAGGCACCAAGCTGAAGTCCATCCCACAAGTTGCACCCATATTCTGCCCACAGTTCAGCGTGCATGCAAACATGCACAGAAGGTGTTGCCACTTAGTGAACATGTTTGACAGTTATACTGCATGACAAAATTACAGTCAAACTCTTAAGCCATACATGTAAGTATGCTATGTTATGGGTTGCTATAAATTAAGCTGATTCCCCCAGAACTTCATGCACATAACCACCTCTCCCTGCTTTCACATGCAAAGTCACTTTTGAAACTATTAAACTTCTCAACCTTTAAGCGTGCTACAAAATGACTCTTTTTGTCTTGTTCATTTGCTCATCATCTGATACAACAGCCAACCTTTCTGACAATACCACTTAAATGGTGCTAAATCCAATCCTCATTCCCTAGGTTTCATACTTGTTTCTGTGTCCTGGTCTTCCATCACATACCACAGATGACTGTAGTCTACCTTCATGGTTCAAAATAATAAACAATACCAAAGACGTCAATCCCTACCCTCTTCCTAGTTTCCTTTTTTCAGAGGAATATTACTTCATGAAGCCTAAGCACTTGTTTCACTGCCATAATTAGGGTTCAATTTAAACAACATGAAGCACAAACAGAAAAAATTTCAACTACCATTTACTACACAATATACAAAGAAACAGCTACAGGATTGATTGTGAAGTTCCAATGATGTAACATTGTGGATATTTCTTACTGGAAAAAACTTGGAGGAGACCTGACTCTGGAAACATGTAAATGCAGTCCTAAAAACACTGTCCTCTACTTGACTGTAAAACATTTTTAACAATCAGGAGATGTCATTTTTACCAAGAATTAGAAAAGCTGATTAAAGTTGAGTAGTATGTTTACTGGTTCCCAACATTTTGAGAAAACATCAGAAATCACAAACCTAGTAATCAACACAACCCGGAAGACCGTATTCAACATAAATGCTGCCAAAACCTCCAATCTTGCATACTACAATAGCTCTCTGCATTTACATTAGGCTTTTCTGTATCATGCTCAAATAGATTCTGTTTTCACTCATAGTGCCAACAGTCAGATATTATGGAACATTAACTTTCCTCTCCTAGACCAGAATGACAAAGGGTGGACACTGCTGCCTTTACAGACTATATGACATGAACTTCTTTGGAAGAATAATTATGAGTGCAGTCATTGCAGTATGTTATGGACAAAAGTAGTAGCTACTATAGTAGAAAGCCACTTTCTACAATAAAGGTGCCAGAAAAAAAGCTCTATTTTTATGCAAGAGGTATAAACATATCAACATTAAGAAAGTGATAGTGCCAATTATTTGTTCATGGTAATTAATGACTTCAAAACAGTAATAAAAAAAGTTATTATACTTCATTCATTTGTGGTGACTAAAATGTACGGCATCAAACTGCAGAAGCAGGCAGAAAGGCAGCCTGAACTGAAGAGGATGGGCAATGTGTTGTGGCTGAAACTGAGTACTACTACAGCATTCTGCTGGAGGGATCAAGGAAATCCATGGAAAACATCAGTCATTGTAGGTGGTCTCCAGGCTAACATTTGGACTCCAACATACCAAACATGGAGTTGGAGTGTTGGCTACACACCACGATGTTTGTTTCCTTGTTATTAGGCACACGTGTTATCTCTAAGATACAACGTAGATGCACTAAAGACACAGGTGCTGTACACCTCCTATCCAATTGGCTTAGTTCCAGGATGATGCACTGGTTACTGCATGCACTGGTCATGGTCAGTTAGTGCCAAGATCTACAAAATGTGAAACTTTACCTCTACACCCCCAAATACTTTATGGCGTGGTACTGAGACAGACACCTTTAAAATGCAGAGTATCAGATCATATGCCATAGGCATGGATGTTTACCTTGATGATTTTCAGAACAAATCTATTTTCTCATGAGTTACACAATCTTGACACTGGAAAAAGTTATTTTGAGCAGAATGGTACATGGCCTCATACAGCATTTCTAAAGGAAATGTTTGGAATGACAGGGCCCTTAAACAGCCTCTTCGATGCTAATAGCAGGTTTTGTTTGGTCACTTCCATAACCTGAATTAAACACATATATTTCATATAAATAATCCCAAGGACAAAGTGCCTGCAGTTATTCACCACACAACTGGTGATTCAGTATTCAGAAATAACTCTACATACTTGTAAATTTTCCACGTTGAACAGCATAATTTAAAGATTAAGATTTAACAAATTAATTTCTAAAATAAGAGGAAATAATGAAGGTATTCATTCAAAAGTGCCACTGCATAATGTTTGAAGAATTTTCTAATACATACATAAAATCCAAATTTTCTGTTATTTCTGTTCCCTCCTATGGACATAACAGAGAAAACCCAATGATAACACAAAATTCACTCCATATCTTTACTTATAACAATTGTTACAGAAATGTGCAAGTATTTTTGTTGCTGCTCTATGCTGTGACATTGACAAGAACACAACCATATCCCAAACAAAGTACAAGTACTTCTGCCAATGTAACATAGAAACTTCATAACACCCAGACTTATTTGTTCTTGCTGTGTACTAATGAAACTGCTTGACATACAAAAAACCATACTGTATGTGAATTACAGAATGTACATGCTTACAAAGAAAAATCTTACCCTTTCAACAGTTGAATATTTGCTAAAAAAATGTGCATATACAGGGTGTCCCAGGAGGAAAGGACCTAACTTCGGGAGAGTGTTCCTTAGGTCAAACTATAACGATATAACCCAAAACACCTATATCCAAAGTTCAATGGTTACGGAGATATTGGCC
>Ga0123354_10006902_pt1 | contig 16956 bp, 8 predicted proteins | sample TergutLab28metaG_2_FD_97872 | JGI IMG/M metagenome (GOLD analysis project Ga0123354, IMG submission 97872) | Labiotermes labralis P4 segment gut microbial communities from Petit-Saut dam, French Guiana - Lab288 P4 | ecosystem: Host-associated > Arthropoda: Insects > Digestive system > Gut ...
AAACTGGTCTAAAAAAGTTCAAAAAAAAAAAAACGTCCCAAATTTTTAAAAAAATTAAAAGAACCCCGGAAAAAAAAACTTTTCCCTTTTTTTCCAAAAATGTTCTTTTTGTTCCCCCCCCCCCCCCAACTTTCTTCCCTTACTTGTGTATTTTGTTTTTCGGTAATGCATCTGTTCTTCACTAACTTCCAGCTGCCTAACCTTTTCAACCACACAACCCTTTGTCTAGTACTTTCTGAAGCCATAAAAACGTCCTACAACTTCTACAGTCTTACAAACTAAACATAAGATCCTTTTATATAATTCTTCTGTGGAGTATGGAACTTTGAAATTTTGTGTAAGTTTGACAGTGTTATCATATATTAACTACACATTCTGGGATAGGAGTGCAAATAATTGTCAAATTGCTGTTCCAGAGTACTTTTTCTATAGTACTGGTGTTAAAACCATTGAGTGAGGCACCACTGCTAAGCAACACAATACATATAGATAAAGTTCTGTTAACATTTCAACACTGTCTGTCTTCTATTTAAGAAGGATAAAACAGGGTATTTTGGAGCAGACATTTCTACTGCTGTTTTATATGCAGGAGGAACAGTTCCGTTTGGTGTTTCTCTACATTTTCTTACCCATCAACAGCAGTGGTATTCAGTCACTTTTGGTTGCTGACTCAAACTGACATGATCCTGACACTAGGAAAAGATGCTGCAGGTAAATGACAGAAAAACACTGTATGCTGGATTACGATTGTACCTCTCAAATCCCTGGCAATTAAAAAGATCATGACTGTCCTAAAAGTATCAAGTCTCCACATGTCTGGCTGTGTATGCCTTAGTGGTAGGAGAGCCAAAACAGCATCTCATGGATGGGCTGAAATCCAGGTGACAAGGTACAAGGCCTATGCCTGAACAACAAGACCAGCCACATGCCCAGCTTGGTGAGTAAGTGAGTGAAATACTCATTATATATACTAATACAGTAAGTTTGTTTGTGACACCACGTTCTACTGAACTAAAAAACAGGTCTTTTCAAGATAAACATTTTTATGAAGCTTATGATTCAGCAGTGATGGCAATCTCCTTTGTTTTTATTAATTCCTTTTCAAACTAATTGTTTTTTAAACAAAAAATGCTGACATTAAGAACTGACAGTGCTGCATCAAGTGAAGGTCAAGGGAATCTAACATATTTCATGCCCTTTCCTTGGCCCATGCTTGAGGTAGGATTGTCCATTTCAACATTTTGTTTCACATTTATGTGTGCTAGGAAGCTTTTATTCTTGTTCACACAGTGCTTATGAACTCCTAATTCCCAAAACAAACTATCCAGCATCCAGCATTAACAAGTATAATGTTGAATGTTTATTAAGTTTAAAATCTTGTGATTATCATACATTAAATATTTTACAGTTTCTGGATACAAATTATTTGCATGGGTACCACTAGTGTAAATAATGTACTGTATGCACAAAATACTTTGAAAAATATATGTGGTTGTCATATACCTGGTAAGTACAGTTCTCCACCTAATTTTTAGCTCTTTTAAGCCATAATCAGGTGGAAAAACACAGAAGACACAGAATTCCTGGCTAATTACATCTGGTAAAAGGTATATGGAAAAGTAATGGCTCCACAACTAGGAAATAAACAAACACAGAAGTCTGGCCTGAACTGTACTCATGCAATTAACATTCCCACACTTCTGTCTGAAGTTTCATAGTTCTGTCATTACAGACCTTTGGCTACCAGCCATAAAAATAGCATAGTCTAGTAAGATAATTAATAATAATTGCATAAACAGAGTGGGGGAATTAGTCTCATCGCATGAAGTGCTCCACCAACTGACATTCATGGGTGAATGACAACTGTTTGAGCAGCTAATTGTGTAGTCCTCAGTACTGCTCCACATTGAACTGTATGTACAAGTCCCAAAGAAATCAAACAATAACTGACTATAACCATAATAGAGAAGGTCTCCACTTTAGCTACAGTACCTCTGGACATAGCTCAGGGATTGCTTCCATTTGTACTATGCAATACAGTCATTCAGTAACTTGCTTGTTTCAATATTTAAATTTTATGGTTCATTTCTGCAAAACAGCTTTAGGCAAATAATAGGGTGAATTAATTAAAACAGATTATGACCATCTCCCCTCTAGCAATTCTAAATTAATCTCCCCACAAGCCACTCTATTCATTAGCTTTAATGTACCGTACAATATTAAATGAAGAATTAAGTGGTTTTTGAATTTGTTACCCATACCACAAGGTACATGCAAGGTCAAAAAACAAAGTTCCAGAACTCAGTCAATAAAAACGGATACACATGAAAATACGTGGAACACTTGTTAATTTTCCTAGAAAGTAGGCTCCCTTGACTCCAATACACCTACATCTTTCTAAGTCTTGCATAGAACCATTACTAAAGGTGCCCATAAGAATTGTATTTAACAGAACAGTTACATTCTTCATGATGTCCTTGATCTTCTTCTGTGGAGTGTGGTTTTCATTGTAGGATACAGGAAAATGTAGGCTGATGCAAGGCCAGGTGAACAAGGTGGGTGGCTGATCAACACACTGTGATTTGCCAGGAAGCTTTTCACTAACATGGCAGACTCAGCACAGGCATTGTCATGCAAGAAGAACAAACTCAAAATTGCAGCCTCATTCTTGAAATCAGCTTCATTTACCTCTCCAGCACCTGTCTGTAAAATTCAATATTCACTGTCTTGCCTTCAGGCACAAATTCCTAGTTTATCACATGCTGTTTATCAACACAAGTTCAATATCATTCTGATTCTCAATTTTTGAAATCTTTTTGGCCTCTCGGATGATTCTGTTCTCCATTCCATGCTCTGACATTTTGTTTCAGGATCATATTGAAACTGACAGAACTTGACTCCTTGTTTCCAGTAATGCTGGAATTGAGAAAATATGGACTGTTCTGTTCTTAGAGGTCTGAATGAAGTTTCCACATGTTCAGACCATGTGCCACTTTTGCTCATCCAAGAGATATTGTGGAACAAATTTAATGTATACATTACTCTTTCACAAATATTCATTAAGAATTTTTAAAAAATGTCTTCTGGTTAATACGCAGTTCATCGTCCATCAATTTTAGTGTCAGTCAACAGCCTCCAGCTACCAGTCCATAAACTTATAAAAGCTTCCAGTTCTTGAGCAGTTGACAGCTGCCCATGCTTAGGAACCTTCAAGGTCCGTGGGTCTCTCTCTGAACATTTTATATCATTCAAAGACAAACACATGATATACACCTTCATTTTCACAAAGAGTATCAAGTATGCATGATGGAAAAAGTCTCACGAGTGGAAGATCCCACCGTGATGCCACTTAGATTGATGCTGCTTATATACAGGGTGTTCCAGGAGGAATGTGCCAGACTTCGGGAGAGTGTTCCTTATGTTAAAGTATACCGATATAACCCAAAACACCTATATCCAAGGTTGAACAGTTACGGAGATAATGGCCAGAGAAGTTTGAAACTTTGACAGCTGTTACACACTTAGTTATTACCAAATACATATTAAAACTGGCAGGAATATGTGGTTTCTGTAATGTTAATATCTGTACTTAACATGTAATTAATGTATGAGTGACATAAAGCCATTAAATTGAACTACATAAAAACCTGCATTAACGCCGTAGTCATCCTTAGGGCTCCAAGCACTTTACATGGTGCTTCCAACTCCCATGCAAGCAACTAAACATCACACAGGCATGATTAAGACTGCATTCCACTCTCAAGGTCATCAACACTCTCACGTGACACATCAGCTGTGCAGGTTGCAGTATTTGGAACCACAAGAAGCCCCCACTTTTCTCTGGCCATTATCTCCATAACCGTCCAACTTTGGATATAGGTGTTTTGGGTTATATCGGTATACTTTAACATAAGGAACACTCTCCCAAAGTCTGGCACATTACTCCTGGGACACCCTGTATATATATATATATATATACACAGTATATACTAGCTTTTATAACCACAACAATAATCCTTTTAGCTGCTCTGTGTGAACTTGAAATGTGATCAGTCTAACTTGTAACACAAATACAAATTATGAAGTGATGGAGAAAATATTTGGAGCTAAGAAGGATGAAGTAAGACAGTAATATACAGTGTGGGCACATAAATTCCAGGTGTCAAGTCACCCAAGCGACTAAATTTGCTGTGGTGGCACCCAACATTTGTGGGTCCTCGGTAAGCAATTTGCTTCATGTCACCTGTCTGACGTCTAGAATTTTGAGGGCTACTAGATTTTTGGAAAATCTGTGCACCTGTGATATATAGTAATAGATAAAGAACTCTGCCATTCATACAGATCACACAGTAGTGTTATGATAGGAAGAAAAGAAATGCACACTGTCAGTCCATTTTAAGGTACAACAGTATTTATTTAGAAGAAAACTCTTGAAGATACATAGGAAGAACCTGGACAGTGACCTTGGGACTCACCGAATATGAAGCAGTGATGCTAACCACTCGACTGAGATGTTTGGATTCAGGTCTCATTGAGAAAATCTACATTAAATGACCACTTTGTAATATTTACAATAACCATAGATCTGATTTCACTGTTAATGAAACTCTTACCTCTAAAATGTGCATGTAATACTGCTGTTCATTCTCAGAACAGGCTATGTATAAAAACAAATCAATCATTCCAGACTGTTGAAGAGCCCAAAGCACCTGCAAGCAAACCAATTATAAATCAAAGCAATATATCTTTCATAGTCTTTATCAAGAAAAACAGATTCCATAAAAATTTGAACCATTACCTGATCATGAATGCTAGCATCATTGTCTGTCCTCTTCTCAGCTTCAGGGTCAGCTGGGACTTGCAACACGTTCCTCACCAAAATCAGGATTCTTTCTATTACGAGACCTTTGTCTTCATCTCTCTCCATTGAATCCTATCAAGGTACAAAAAAAAAAAATTGTCCAGGATATAGGAAATTCTCAGCTTATGAACCTGTTGCATTACAAGAGTTCACCCACAATTTGTTTGTTTAAAAAAAAAATTCCAAACCCATTATTACAGATGATGCTCAGACTCCTGAGGTAGCATATTTTACCAGTGTATTAACATATTTTCACAATTTTTGATAAGCAGTACAGATTTTAAACATAAAGGAACCATCTGATGTAACCTTCAAACATTCTGCCATAACTGTTTTGTAACTTTCAACATGCAAAAGGAGCTTTCACACAATTTATATACACTTTTGTAATGTACTACAACAAACTCCACATGTTTGCAGTTCATCACACATCACTTTCAAATGGAAAATGACATCCAGATTTCACAGACTATTTGTAATGATATATTTAGTGACACTGTTGGTACTTACACCACAAAGCACGCAAAGTAGATGACCTAATACAAATATGAAACAATGGTATCATAATTGACAGGGAAAAACTGAAGTACATGGAGAAAAACCAGTCAAAGTGCCACTTTGCCCACCACAAATCCCACATGGACTGCCCTGGGACTAAACTGAGACCTCTGCAATGAAAACCTGTTATCCAGCTCCCTAAGCCATGACACAGCCCTCACAAATTTATCATGCCTTTTCACTTCTTAAAACTACCCAATTCCAGACCTGGACAGGCCATTAAGGCTTCAGGATGTTGAAGCTCCCAGAATTTCTAGATAATCAAGCCCTATGCACTGACCACCTTTACTCCCAGGAGATAACCCCAGCACTCATATCTGTAAGAGGCTGAGTCAACCCCTGGGCCATAGTGGCCATAAAGAAAAATGCCAATGACCCCATTTGGAATGGAACCCACAACCTCCTGGCTTGTAGCGCAGTGGTATAACCAACTGTGCCACTACATATCCCAATTTCACATTCTACACAACTATAATCTAAACATCAGTTATCTACATTTTGAAGATCTATTAGCATATGTAATTTTAGTATCCTAATTGCATTAGTGCTACCACACACAGAAGTGCGTATAACTTAATTGAGGATGCTGTAATCAGTATGAAACTAAAATGTATGAATATGAAATGGCTCTAATAACAAGGCATTAAAATTAAATCCTACAAAAAATTAATTTTTGCACACATACTTGGTGGAAGCCGAGACAGGCACCCAGACACATACTTATAACACAAAAAGCCTAAACATTTTAATAAATAACAGTCAATAATTTGGCCTCCATGACATGAACAATTCAACAGCATACAAATGAGTGCAATATAAATAATATCACTTTAATTTGTTTTCATACTTCTTTTCACATCATTACATTAAAGTAACTTGCTCCAGCTAGGACAGGAGAATGACAAAACATTTAATGGGTTCCATCACTTCTAATATAGTAAAACATAGTACAATTTACCTATTTTAAAAAATTGGGCTTATTGTACAACCCACTAGTGTTTTAAATGGAATGGGGCAAGGTTAAGTTACAAGTCAACTGAAACACATGAATTAAATTAAAAAGAGTGACTGTTGATAGCACATTTATACTTACAATTTGGAGTATACATCCAAGTTTCTTGCTAAGTAATGCCCAAATTGTGTGATCACAAAATGCTTCTTTGTAAGACTGTAAATGGGTTATAATCTGAAGGTAAAAGTTGCGTGAGGTTTTGTCTGCTGGCAGCTCTTCACGATACAGAAGTAGTGCTGGATTTGTCAGATTCACCAGCAATCTAACAAATACATAAGGTAAGTAATTTCAAATATATTACAATACATTTCCTTGTTGCTTGGTATGAAGGGCTTAAGTAAAAAAATCATTACAAATAGTGTACACTGAATAGTTCTTCATACCATTCAGGTGCCATTATTTCTGACCTCAGGTCTAGGTAACTTTCTTGGAATAAGGCCTAAGCGGACTTCTGAAAGTATGTATATACTGCTCACATTAACTAAGACAGAACATTCAAACTAAGTCTTTTAGTACTAAGCACTTTATATTTAAAAAGTGAAATTTCCAGTTACACACTTGAAAATGATCATATAGGAATAACAAAAATTATATTCATCCTCACCTCAAAATTACATCAAAAAAATCTGCCTTTTCCCAGTAATCCTTTAAAATAGGTAACAAATCCGCTTGAAGGATTTTTGATTCACCAATATATCTACGTATCTCATGATTTTCATCATCTCGACGCAAATAACGGATGAGATCCTTTATAGTTTCTGAAACATTGTGATTAATGTTGACATGATGTACACTTCAGCATTACTATTTATATGCCAACTCATGAAATGTTAGACCTATAATAATCGGTCAAGATCCTGCACAGATATTTACCCTGGCAGTGAGTATCAATGTAATACTTGTTGCCATCAAAATACCCCAAGGCATTGCATGTTGCTGCAAGCTCAGCATACAGCAAAGAAGACATCTTCAGCAAGTTATAAGCAGGGCATACAGGTTAGTTCTAAAAGTTTCGAAACTCTCAGAACTTCCAGCCTGAAATATTAAATATAAATACACATCGTTAAAACTTTTCGAAATATACAAGTTCAGACGCTCTTACCATGATCTATTAAATTATGTAACTGTCCATAAATATTAAGATACACAAATCCGTAGACTTTAATTGGGAATCCAGAATAAATAACGTCGTTCCATAATCAAACTCAAAGTCTACTTCTCATTAAATTTATAATACATACTAACCCACTTCGTCCTGCCAATAACCTCAATTCACTTACACTAACTCGATGCTTCCTGCGCTGCCAATATTAAAAGACACATTTAAGCTCTTACTCACATTCCGTGTTTTACAACGAATTGAACGACATAAGCACAATTATTATACGTTCAATTTTCTCCGACAAGCATGCGTCTCCACAACATAACCACAATTTCCACGCCATATGCAATAAATTTCGCGGGTTCAAGTACCCAATCACATGCCGTAGCGAATGACGGACGAATAACGACCGACGAGGGAAGTTTGATTGTTAATGGAATGTAGACTGACCCATCAGAGACATTGTTTCGCTGCTACACTGAAGTCTAGTAACTCAAGATCCTATCTCTTTGTGAAGAGTAATCATATACCAGGAAACTACAGAGTCCTTAGTCTTTAATTCCTATACTATAAAATATTTTTGCCGCGCTAACTGCAGCCATATACGTGTAATTTTTTATCAAATAAACTAAGCAGTAGTGTGGTTCGAATTCTGAGTACTTTATTCCTTTCTAGTCTCGTTTTTAATCTTAGTCTGATTTTAGTTCTTACCTAAAAATTACTTTCAACTGGTAATGGACAATATCTGTCATTTACATACTTGTCTGAAACTAGATATAATCAAAGCAATTATCATGCTGGGTTTACTTTCGACACTGTCCATCATCTAGCAATAAGATGTAGTTCTTATGTATGTTTCAGGATCTTTTTATTTCGATCCAAACCATTGTCATTATTCTCAAAAGTAAAGTGATTAAAATTATAACCAAAAGTGTGGAGAATAAAGTAGTATATCATTCCGAAACGATGCACACGTAATTTTTAACAAAGGGTAATGTCCAAAAGAACTCTGTTGTAATAAGTAGTAATATGCTTTCCCCATTCAGAAATCAGTAAAACAATTGTGTTCTTTATGTCTCACGGCTTTCGCCCTCAAATATGGATCTAAAAATATAATACTGTACTATTATCACACATAAATATTTCTATTTACAATACATAAATTGATGACTATGTGTAGTACTAGATCAGAGTGGTGTTACAGGCATTGACACCGTGACCTTATGTACGGCCATTTCGAAGTCCACGGTGCGAAGTGCGCAGTTTGGCTTGCCTAAGTAGTGACTTTCTTCCTATCGTGCGAGTACTATAACGGCAGGTGGATTCTATGTTTCACAGGAACGGACTGCCTCCATTTGCAGGATGACTGATTATTTGTCACGCGGATGATGAAGTAATTGGGAAGAAAGGAAATTATCAGTTATATGGGAAATCTGAGCTGCCAGGGAACAGTACGAAAACGTCCACGGTAATTTTTGAGGTTCCTGATTTTGGGAAGACTGAATTGTTAACAAACAAGTCAGTTTGCTACAACGTGAACATTTTACCGTTAGAAATAGTACATGGTTTACACAGCTTAACAGCGTGAACACTCTTAGTGTGTATCATCCCCTTTGCGTTAATAAAATAGTAACAATAAAACAAACTGTCCATACACAACACTTCATTACAGTACTGTGTACGAACGGCTTGTCTTACTGTTAAGCACTAACACGTATTATTCTTTGTAGCATGGAAACTGAAACAGGGTTAATTCGTTTAGTAACAAAATACTTCTACAATAATATCCTTCGAATGGTTAAATCTGCAGTTTTCGTAACAATAAATAGAACTTCACAGTATTGTTGCCAAATGATACATACACTTTTATTTCCTATTAGGAAAACAATAGGGGCATGCAGGATAAGTTTATGGTCGATATCATAGTTAAAGAATTCCAACGTAGGGAAATATGGGAAGGTCGTGTAGATAGAGTAGATGAAGAGAAGTGGTAGAAAATGACAGAGAAATATATGCCTACTGGACGAAGATTTATATTTATATATTATTTATATATTTATTTTATATATTTATTTATTTACTGCAATTGGGTTGTTACCCGGTGACAGTGGTTAAACCCGGTGGCAGTGGAAGACCAAGCAAACGCAGGAAAAAGGATTTTGAGGGTAGCGCAAGCATTGAAACAACTAATGCTTCAAGACAAGAAAAACAGTAAAATGAAACGTCGCCGTGTCACGAAATTCTGTATTCCTTGAAGTTTTCGTCAAACAAAAATTTGTCAATCAAAATAGAATGGATAAATATGTAGAAACTGGTTTTTATATTTATCGTTCAAATCTATAGTTGTTATATTTTTTTATTGTACTAATGAAACGATACAATGGTGGAATATATTTTAGAGGAAATGATGACAATATATTTTCAGGTGCTGCAATGATATTATCCTAGAACGACTAATTTTAATAAGACTTACAATGATGGTCATTATAGTTGCAACGTGAGCCGAGTCATGCGGTGATAATTCGTGACACGGCAGGTTTTGAGTAAAAGAAATTACACAGTTGACACGAGTAAATGTGATTGCAATCTCTTAGTACCAACAGATGTACATATTATATAAATATATTGTACTTTATCTGGCTCCTACATGTTTCGGCTCTTCGCCAAAACCAAATAGCTTAAAACTCGGAACAGACAGTAGTTCTTACAGTACTATGCATGTGAATGTACAGATTATATTAAAATTTACATATTAAAAGTATTAAAATTTACAATATATGTGATTCATGACAATTAATGTATTGTTTATTCAACAATATAAAACAATATTATTCTTTGTGAATTGCAGCATTCTCCCTTCTATTTGTTGCTTGTTTACAAATATCTATTACGTTACGCTCCGAGAAAAACAATTCTAGGTAAGAGTTGCTTCTAGTTTATTCAACAACTTTTCCTCAAATGCATACGTTATATAATCTCGCATGGAAAGTTTAGTGCGAGCTGTGAATTTGGAAGGTGCTTTGCATTTGCTCAGAGAGACTGAGAAAGACTGTGGAAACCCGTACTGAAGATAACCGACCGCTGGACGGAGAAAATAAAACGGAAAATACTAGTTTAATGCACAATACAAAGCAACATTGCTAATCAGTCAGCAACAAATTTCGCGTACGTGCAGAAACATAGAAGAAATCAGTAACATACTCCTATGGGTAAACCATACGAAAAAGTGCATTGCCCAAATGGTTCGGCGTCGTAATATAAGGGTCTACAGTTAACCTGTATTTGTATAGCCTACCTCTGACTTCACACAACTTCACTTGACTGCATTGTGTACATTATTTACATACACACATTAAAGTGTTCATCTCTAACGAGATCTCTGAACAAATTTCATAACTGGGGGCAAAATAAAAAATGTCGTGGCTTTTATTCGCATAATATATTCCTCAAAGTAATGGACGAAACAATGAAATTTCATTTGGATGTAGATGTAATTAATAGGAAAGGCAAAATTAAATTTGCCCCTGTTTTTAATTAAGCAACAGCCATGGGGACGTATGTGAATTAGTTGACTGTAGAACAAATGTTATTTTTTTTAATTGGCCTTTTTTAAACAGCAAATTCGGCTTTATATAAACTTCAAATCAAAGTTATCATTTCATATTGAAGGAAGAGAATAAGAAGAAAAAGAAGAAGGAATGGAGAAGAAATATTTTGCAATAAATTTCTATGTAAAGTGGTTTCTGTCAGACTAATATTTAACAGGATACCAGAACAAATAATTTCTGGATCTACGCAGTATTTTCACTTTATTATTACTAGAAGAAAGGATTTCTGTTATAAGTTCTGGATTTTGTACTGCTATTGACGGTAAAAGATCATCAGCACTAACGAGCTGTGAAAAACTGCTGATAATACTTTTGAATTTTCTTATAGACTACTGTTCGTGTGAATACAGCTGTTTGCTTCTTGTAAAACCTACATATTTCTGACATCCTGTCTTTGCAATATGCATACATTTCAGCTCAGATTTACATTCTTTTGAATATCAAGAATTCCTTCGAAACTATGCCATTCCATTTCTTCTTTCGCTCGAGGGAACAGGAGAATTTACATGACGATAGACTGGGGAAGTGTTGAGGATGTAATAGTCCAAGGTGGGGCGGTGTGACAGGAAGATACAAGTGCCAAGAAACTGATGTACACGGTTGACAGTCACTTAAAATTGTGCAGTATGCTCATTGTCTTGAAAGGCTCCCAATGACTCCCGGATTTTTTTTTGGAGACATTCAGTAAACCCATAAAAGTTGCCCTTAAAAGTCTCCTGAGTACAGAGATTTGTCATACGCTATTGATTACCGAATATTACAGAGAACTCACTTTAGGATCTAAGAGTATGTGACTGCTGAATCTACAAATAAAATAATACGCCATTAAAATCAAGCTTTACGGAATCAAGTCTCAGATTGGATCATTAGTAATCCGCCGATATTCCAAGTGGATATATCCTGATTAAATTGAGCAGAGTTACCAGCACACAAACCTTTTCATTGTACATGAATGGTCATCATATAACATAATGTTACGTCTTTAAAGGAACTGATTTAAATATATTAAACGCAATATACCGAATATAATTATGTTAAATGGCGACAACACAACCCTATTCAATGTGCAAGAATAAACGCGAATTAAAAATACCCTAGTCCTTTTAAGGGAATAATTGGAATATTACTAAATATAATAAACAAAATGTAATTCCATTAAAGTCAACAGTATTATATTACCACTGTTCTGGTAGGTACCACACAAAGACTGGTCTGTAAAATAAACGCAAACATTCATATAAATTTGTCCTCTGTAATGGATAGTAAGTCTTAGTTACTGCCTCCAAATCGACAAAACTTGCGAAATATCCTCAATAACAATTCTTACCTATGTTAACTAATAATTATTAACATATCTGTTCATAAAACTGAAAGATGCATTTACAAGATAGATCTATAATTACACAGAACTTTACCTCACACCATTACATGAGGTGGGTTTCGCGTTGCTTCATCAACGAGAGCATAAATTTTCACAAAATTCGACACTTCAGTGAGTACTGTAAGTCACTTTTTATTTAGGAAGTTTACTGCGTGTCATACGAATTAATAACAATAAGTAACTCCATGGACCAAAGCTCTTCTCTTTAGAGGTTATGAATTACTCTTATTCTTGTAATAAAAGCCAACGAGATGCACAATTTCTCAAATTTATTTGATAAAGTACTACACATGTTTCGTACAGGTCCACTGTCCATCATCAGGAGTATCTCAACACTGTATACACGCAATAGGTATTTGTCATGCTAGTCTGCTAGAAGAGGCCAACAGAACTAGAAATTGTGCATCTGCTTGTCTTTTATTATAAGAATATATCACGATGCACGGTCCTCTGAATGTCAGATTATGAATTACTGTCAAGTTGTTCCCCATGCGATGTGAAAACGTTAGTTTCTTTGTCACATTTACGCCACTGGTCCTCTTCTCGGGCCAGATGTTTTCATATGACAACTTTTCATATAGTTTCTTTAAGATCAGCTTTGCTAATCTCTCCATACACTTTTAAAATACTCGTCTGGAAGGTAGGGTATACGTAAAAATTCGGAATTATATTACAGATTCCCACCATTCTCAGATTGTGAAAGGCCTGTAAAAAATTCTTCAACTAATGTATCTTTTGTATATAGACTAGAGATAATTAATTTAGCGTAGTGGTTTTTTGAACTTGGGAAAAACCTTCAAGTTTTGTCGTTTAATTTCTTACGATAATATTACCGAACGCGCAGCTAAGTGAATTTTGTCAAATGGACAGACCTAATAACAGCAAAGATCTTTCCCTGTACAATGCACTTTTAAATATTTATTAATTTGCCTCAATTTTTATTCTTCGTATAGGTGAATTGAAAAAAATGCATAAATATGCTTGCCGTTAAATTACACTTACAATTTTCCCCCAGAAAGTTTGGCCTGATTGGTTTTCTCAAGGTTTGGGCAATTTTGACACGCATACCAAACAAACCAATTAATTTATCTCAGTAGTTAACCAACTTCATGCACAAAATTTTTGTTTCACAATAAGTTTATTTCATGCCTCTACATGTTTCCAGCACATGGTGCTCGAAACATGTAGAGGCATGACATAAACTTATTGTAAAACAAAAATGTTGTGCATCAAGTTGGTTAATTACTGAGATAAATATACTGAGATTCACGGTCAGCAAAACGTCAAAACCAATTGAAGATGGACATCCAACGATGAGATCCTGCCAAACATGCACGGTCAGTAATCTTCATAGCTTATTTTACGCTGCATCAAAAGAATACAACAAGGTAGGCAACGTACGTATAGCGCAAAACTGAAGTGCTTTCATGCAACAATTATTAGAGTAGAAAAGTAACAAGTTTACAAATTCTGAGTTTGTGTTTGTAGCCCTAGTTATTCAGCATGCAGCGCCCATGCGCCATGTTGTCATCTATGGCCAGCCCGACTCTTCAAGATGTTTTCACATTATCTCATAAAAGGCATGATTTTCGAAAAAAAAGTTATTGAATACAAAAGTATGTATTTTGACTTTCTCTACAACTTCTGTCTCAAACATTTCTAATTCTAAGAAGAACTGAGAGATATATGTTTACAAATATATATTGGTCTGCAAGAAAATTGTCTGTTATTCGTGTCAGATTTTAATGGAACTTGAATTTCTCGACAGATTTTAGAAAATACGGAAATATCATATTTCATTAAAATCTGTGCAATGGGAACCGAATTGTTCCATGCGGGCGGACTGAAGGACAGAAATGACGAAACTAATAGTCGCTTTTCTTTTGCGAGAGCTGTCCGGGAATTCCAAATTTTATTGCAATGTGCCCCTTGTCACCACGACAAGGCGTGTCTTCTGGCTACGAATGGAGGATACCATCTACAGACTGGAGGTTATTGAATAAACGGTCTATAAAAGGCAACAAAAGGGAGTTACTCAGTTTGGGGTTGTGTGAGAGCCTAACAATTACTTACTTTCAGAGACTAGGATGTTATGAAATGTTCAATAGTAAATGAGACATATTTTTGAAACGACCTAAGCAACGTGATAGGAGAGGGTGCTGAATGGAGTTATCTGGCCGAGGTTATGATCAAATAATGGGCTTTTGTAAACGCGATAATGAAACTTTGTGTTACAAAAAAAAAGCGGAGAGTATCATGACAGGAACCCTTAGCTTCCTGAAGGAAGAGGCTTCTCGATGTAGTTAGTTCGTTATGGCACTTTTTGTAATCACTGAGAGACAAGTGACAGGCACTGTTTGTCGAAGTTATTTTAATTCTTGAGCAAACTCTAAGCTTTTGTTCACTCTTCAGTCTTTTATTTTCGTTCACCTTTAATTACCTTTGTTTAGACGCATGAAAGGCGAAAATTCTCTGAAAATGTAATCGCGAAGAGTTCTGTAGAAAGGAACTGGCGTGTAATCTCTGTCGTGGAAAGTACCTGATTTAATTTACTAGTTCTATTTAGCCAGTTCTAATCAACCGCCATCAAGAACATCTGCAGCAGAAAGGAAACCATGTGCATTCATATTATATTAAGTCATGTTCAGGTCATCCTGTAAACACAGAAAACAACGGTGTATATGAAGTAGCATGCATACATTTTGGCCCCCATTTACCATGTCACACAAAATCTTTAAGTACAATTAAAAAACTTTGGATTCTTTGTACACACAAAAATAATAACTTTTAACATCTCTGTTGTGTCTGGTTTGCGATTTATTTGTTATCGCCTTCGATAGATTAATTATGCAAGTTCTTCTTGTACATGACTGAACACACTTGGAAGCCAAGCCGTCAGCATGGGTCGAAACGATTTTAGATGCAGCATATCTTACACACACCCTTCCTTCCCTCCAACCCACCCAACGTTTGTTTTTCTATTAATTAAAATAATATATTTGCTACCGTGGCCATTAAATGGCTGTCATCTGAACATGTTCTGCAACAACGAAAAATAACTTCTTTTACGAATCGCAGTACCAATGAAATTCTTTGTCAAATTGTTTGGATTTTTTTTATTAACTCTCATGTAGGCTCGCGGAAGTTAACGTGTTTCAAACAGATGAGGGAGCAGTATAATTTTTTGTCTCCTGGCTTAATTATTTGGGAATGGCTTTTCCTGAATATCATTATCAAAATCCCAATTAGAAAGTAGTTTGAGTTCTGTTGTTCTGTGTGCTATATCACGTCACTTTCGAAGGTAGGAATAATATATTGGAACAATTACAATTGCACACTCTGACATGTAACAGAGTAGACGAAAGACCACAGCTTATAATAATCAGTAAAAGCTCATAAAATAATCATGTTATTCAACTCAAAAATATGAAACTGAGTAAGGTAAAAGTGCACTCTAAAAAGACCAAATTTTCGACAGACTTCTGTAAAATATTTGCTGTAATTTATTTAAATTGTATGCCAGAATATAGCAAATTAGACATGCAGGACACTACAATAACTTAAGGGCTCTGTATAAAGCAATCCCATTACAGGCCTGGACAGGCCCTGAGGGTTCTAGGAGGTTGAGGCTCCCATCTTTCAAGATAATCGGCACATGAAGGTGGTAAGGTTGTCAGTCCTACGCCCCGGCCACCTTTACCCACAGGAAATATTCCTGGTACTCATTTCTGTTAGAGGTTGAGTCAATCCCAGGGCCATAGTGCGGCTGGAAGGATTATGCCAATGAAAAATTCCAATGACACCAGGGGGAATCGAACCCGCGACCTTCCGGCTTGTAGCTCGGTGCCTCAGCCTACTGCGCTACCGCCTACTAAGGGCTCCTTATGCGTATTTCCTAATCATGGCTACGAAAGCAACTTGCAAGAAATCCTTATTGACTATTGAATTTAATAATAAAATACGACACTTATTTCGCTGAATGAGGGCAATATTTTCTTTCCGAGATTCATTCATCTCTTTCAGAAGAGACAGACGTCAGTGCAGCTATGACGAATCACACCGAGACTGTCGCATAAGGAGAAGCATGCAACCTAAGAGGAAAGACTTTAATTTTCCCCCTTCTTTATCCACAACCCTCAAATTGTTCTCTTTGTGTTTTCCTTTCTACAACGAAGGCAAGACTATACTGTTATAAAAAAGGAAAGTGCCCTGTTAAATATTTAACAATAACAGTTTTATAAATTTTTATTGTGCTGTTTTTTCAGTGATAAGGGAGCTGAAGTGTCAGATTTCTAATGCATCTTTCAGCAACTATATATATATATATATATATATATATATATATATATATATAGAGTGTGCCACAAAAAAGTAGCGCGCGTGCGTAGCATAGAGTAAATAGAGAAAAAAATAAAGAATAGAAATATTAAGAGG
>Ga0123354_10006904_pt1 | contig 16953 bp, 13 predicted proteins | sample TergutLab28metaG_2_FD_97872 | JGI IMG/M metagenome (GOLD analysis project Ga0123354, IMG submission 97872) | Labiotermes labralis P4 segment gut microbial communities from Petit-Saut dam, French Guiana - Lab288 P4 | ecosystem: Host-associated > Arthropoda: Insects > Digestive system > Gut ...
GGGGAGACCTAGGTGTAGATGGGTGGATAATATTAGGATGGATCTCCAGGAGGTGGGATGTGGGTATATGGACTGGATTGGGCTGGCCCAGAATAGAGACAGGTGGCGGACGCTTGTGAGTGCAGTAATGAACCTTTGGGTTCCGTGAAATGCGGGGAATTTCTTGACTAGTTGCAAACCAGTTAGCTTCTCAAGAAGGACTCTGCACCATGGAGTAAGTAAGTAAGTATACTTAGACTTCACATGCTGACCGCCTTCATGATTTTTTATGTTCCAGTTAGCATGTTATACTTCAACTGTAATTGGAAAAATTACCCATTAACTTGCAACTGTAATTGGAAAAATTACCCATTAACTTGCAGATATAGTTTGTAATGTGATTGTTGGTAAATAAGAAACTGAGTTTAGTTGAGGCACTGGTAAGTGCATCATAAATTCTTAGTGGATGTGAGCTAGGAAAGATGTTATTAAGCTATCATCCATTACAGATGAACCCGGTACGCTGCACTGTGAGTGATGTTGCTGTCAGACCATTGTAGTGTAGTATAATCATGAAACATTCCTTTAAAACCAGGATTTATCTGATTTAGTATGTGCTGTACATAAGATAAATGCACATTATTTTCAGAAATTTGGCAAGCCAGTGGAGGCAACTGATCGACGTATGACAGGTGAACGTTGTGGACATCTGTGTGCAGTAGCCATTGCCAACAAGCTTCATGAAGCCTGGATGGCACTACCACCCATAATTTTTTTGGTCCATTTATTTGCCTACTTCCCAAATGTTGGGTCACTGTAAGTACTGTAGAGTCTTAATGTTTCATTTTCTGAAATATCTCAGTGTTGTAAAGGAATCTTCTTTCTCTGCTTGTCTTTGTATTGATGTAACAATCTGTACATAGCTTTCAGACATGATCATTATTTTATTTTCAGTGTAATACGCTTCTTGGGACCAAAGGTCTTCCTCAAGTTGCGCGACACCAAAGTTAAAATGGAGATGAAGTCTGATTAAAATGCTTACCAATGTTTACCAGGGAATTGCACATTGTTTGATCTGTTAGTCTAGTTGCCTTGTTATAAAATTGAATATATACAAGTCACATAATAATGAGCAGATGTGGCTGTGCTGTTTTAGTACAAGACTTGATACCAAAGCAATTTAAAGAGCATGCAGGATGATCCAAAGAAGTAACATGTATTCTTTATAAGAGTAAAACTCACAAATTAGTCATTGTTTTTGTCATAGCTTTTGTTGTGAGGGTGATATTTTTTTGTTAAGTGTAATTTTTATTCCTTCAAGGAACGTGGTTTTGTGTAGAGAAGGTGGAGTGTTCCGTTTTGTAACTGTAAAGAGTAAATACACATATCTTTTCCAACAGTATGTTGTGAAGAAAGTGTTAATATGCTTGGATGTATGACCAATGCTGCTGGTATAGGGTGCTTTTTTTTTCCCCGTGCTTGACCAATAAGTGCCAGCCTGACGCTCTGCAGGCGTTGTGTTGCATGCTGCATGTCAGGATGTTTAACAGGTGATGGGCCGGAGCCAGACAAATTGTTGCAGGGATAATAACATTTGGAAAGTCTAATGAAGACTCACTAGAGTGTTGGGTTAGTATAGTATGGAAAACAACACCCTATACAACAACATGAACAAGAACAACAACCACTACCACTACCACCACCACCACCACTACTACTACTACCACCACCACCACTACTACCACCATCACCACTACTACTTGTACTACTAAAACTACTACTTCTACGAGCATGAAGTCCACTTAAATTTCAACAGGAAACTTGCAAGTATCAAGGTCACACTTGTATTCTGAGTACATCCTACTGAGAAAAACAACTTCTGTGCACCTTCAGTTTTTTGTCCATTAAAATGTTTGTAAAAAGTACTTAACCTCAGTGAATGGACAAAAGTTCTTCATTGAAAAACAGTGTGCACTAAGTGGTTCTGCTTTTGAGGTGGAGGTCTATGTCATGAACATTTCTGGCAAAGGTGGACACAACAATACTCAATTAAGCATACCTCTCCATTTTTTAATGCTACCAACATCTGATACCCCTGCTATACATAATGACAGATTGGCAAATATTGGACCTTTATATACAAAAATACTATTATTATCCTTTGAATGACTGGAATGACTGGGTTGGTATTTAAATTTTAGTGCATGGTGTGTCAAAAACGTATAATTTGAACAAAAATAGACAAAATTATGGAAGAAATGGTCTTTTGTAGGAAAATAAAACAGAGTCATGCAGATGTCTTAAACAACGCAGAAAATTTCCTTGTTGCCTAAATATATAAAACAAATTTCTAGGGTTTTTTTTTGTGTCCACACATGCAATCTTAGGTTGTTTAAAGGTTAATATTGTCCTGGGAGCCAGGGCAGCTCAGTCTTACAGTAAATAGGCTATGGGCTGGTGATCTGTCTGTTTCCCAGTAGAGGTAAGAACTTCTCTTGTTCAAGAAACCTCCACACAAGCTCTTGGGCCCACTCAACCTCATATTTGTTAAGTACCAAGGGTTCTTTCCCCTGGGAGTGAAGGGGCTGGGGTGTGAAGTTCTCCATTCTCTTCCATGTACTCCCAAGATTAAGAATGAGTGAGCTGTGCCTCTACCTCCCAATCTGCTTTCATGGTGTGGACATGGACAACTTTAGTAATATAGTGCATATTATGAGGTTCTGGATGACAACAGAAATTATTGTTAGACTGTGCACAATGAGAGCAGCAAATAACCATTTTTGAACCACTGGCAAGGCAGGGGACAAAATGAGAGAAGACATTATATAGATTCAAAGATAACAGTATCTACAGTATCTAACAACACCCCTGACGTGAAAACACTTACTTGTTGATACTTCAGATGAATTTCAACACTTATTTCACTTGCGACATCTTCAGTGGCTCCCCACTTTATGGCATAAGTACCTCTCTGTTAATTACAGTAATAACTAACCAAATGACTGAGCTTGCATAACTAACCTAACTTAATGTAGCCTAAACATGAAGAAGTGATGACTCATGTGTACTAGTCTTGTCAGATGGCCAGCGCACACATATCCTTAACCTAACATCAGTCATCCTAACCTGATGTATTGATACCATGTGCACATGCATCTCCTCCCATGTTGCTAGTACACAGGCATCCTTATCTTAACCTAGGCTGGTGTAGCTGATGTCCGTGTGTGTACGTCTTCTAGGCTGCTGGTGCACATACAGCCTTCACCTAGTGGAAATCAAACCAGCCCAATCAAACACAACCAAATCAGTACATACTGCTCACTGATCCTATGAGGGACTATGCATGTTGCATCTGGGGGTTTACTGCTCACACCAACATCACGAAACTGCAGACAGTACAATACAAATGTCTTCACATTGCAACTAATGCACCTTCATAGAGTCTCCTCCCTCCTCCTCTTCTTCCTGTTCTTCCCCTTCTTCTTCTGTGGTGCTTTGACGTTTTGTCAGGCAATGGCCTCGTTGATAATCTGCCTCCAATGTGGTGTTCATTGCTGCCAGCTTCAAGTTTTGTTCCTGGATCAAATCTAAGCCATCGCTTCTGACAGCATCCTCCCATCTTTCCCACAGGCCTTCTTCCTCTGAAACCTTCACAAGAATCACTCTTCCATACTACTTGGCCACCCCACTTTTGTGCCTTCAGGTGTAAAAAGGTCGAAAGTGCCACAGCAACATACAGTTTGTAGATCTCTTCATTGTGTTTAATTCTCCACACTCCCATGGCCTGCATGTGTCCGAGTATTGTCCTGAGGATTTTCCTTTGAAAAGAGTCAATCATATTGATTGATGTCTTTCTGGGATAGAGTTTGTGTTTCACTACCATATAGATCAGTGCTGCAGGTGAGTGTTTTGTGTAGCACTACTCGAAATCTCCAGCTCATGTTACGACACTACCTGCATGTGTCAGTAACAGACAAATGCACAGAAGTTTGGAGGTTCCTTGTTTTGCTCACAACAGTAGAGCACAACCAGGAGTTTTGATCCAAAACTTGCTGGTGTAGAGAACTCCATAGTTAAGCAAATTGGAAGGCACTTGTGCTGCCTGAGGGCTGATGAAAGTTGCCTGGTACCTTAGTTGAAAGTGACTGAAATCAACTGACAGGTGAGGCTGCCTGTAAGGTCGGCAAAGTTGACAGAACGAATTGTGCTTAACACTTTTCAGCTACCTGACTGATTGCCCCAGTTGTAAGGGGAATGCTACGGTAAAATTAAAAAAGGGGCACTGCCCACTTCTCCCCAGTTACAGAGAACTTCATCCAATGTGCCTCTCCTTTCAAGGGTGCAAAGGCATTCAGCCTATGCTATCTAGGTTAAAATGACTGACATCCATCCAACCAAACCTCCCCCCCCCCCAAAAAAAAAGGACATACAGCCTTTTTTTTAATCAGAAGTCCGTAGTATGACCACGTCTTGGCTGTCGGCTAAGACGGGAATTCCTTTAGCGTTATAAGGTTCCGATGACGTTTAAGCCCAACCAACGTGTTTCGTGCTTATAAATGGCGAAACGGACCACGGGACGTCGGCAGCGTAAGTCTCCGCCCTCAGTTTGGGGTTTAGTTGGTTTCGGTTGGACGTGAAGTAATTGGCCTTTATTCCTTGGAAAGGGTGCATACTTTGTTTCGCTGATGTTCATTCGGCATGATTTAGTCGCAGTTTAGTCACAAGAGGAGGCAAATTTTAGTGATGTAATAATCGACTGTTCATTAAGACGGTGACTATGAACTGCAGATGCAAAATTCTCCGTAATTCCTTAATAAGTGTGAAAGAAGCCTGAAAATTCAGATACAAATCATGCGCTGTAGTCATACAGCGATTGTTCGTATTGAGATCCGGATTCCGACTTCACGTATTTGATACAGATCGATATTCTTGTCGCGCGATATCCAAGATAAACAGAGCCATAAAGTGTCTACGTCATAAGTATGAAATGCGGTCGTGCCGTTTCAGTAGGCACAATTAGCTTCCGTGAAAGCATCATGGCATGTCCAAGACAAACAGAGCCACAAAGTTTGTGCGTCAAATTACGAAGTTCCATTTTAGCGTATTGAATAAGGCTACAAGTTTGCTTCCGTAGATGCATCGTGGCAACACTTGTCACTGTTGTTTGTTGGATATTCAAATTTCTTGGCGCACGCTGAGCATGGATCTGCGACCTTGGTCTAGATGAACTCTGACCTTGGTGTTGTTTACAGGTAAAAGTAGAGAATCAAGTGCATAGATTTGAAATAGAAACCGAGGTTGTCCCATAACAGCTACAGAATTTGAACGTACTGACCTAAAAAATGCGCGAGGTGCTTGTACACACTGCAGTGCAATACTGACATTCCATATCATCACAGACGCTTGAGCTGTACGAGGTGGTGTGGCCTCCTCCTGTGTTTTCAGTCAAGATGGATATTTTTGCACTGCTGGTGCTGGCTGTAGTTGTTTTCCTGCTTGTGTATGTCTGTGCATTTTTCTTCGTCGACTGTGACTTTGGTCTGGCGTGGGCAGAGAAGTTCGGGAAACCCATTGGTAAGTTAAGAACTGTGAGTAGGGTTATATCGCATTGTAACTTTCGTGCAAATAGGAACATTCTTATGGCGAGTGCTTTTTTGATTCTGGTTTCCGTGCTCCAGAAAAAAAAAAGGCACGCTTTTGTGTGTCTTCATGTTATCCCATATTTATTTTTTGAATAAGTTGAACGATTGTCATCAAATTTGGTGTGGATGTAATCAGTGGCGGAGCTGGGGGGAGGGTGGTAGACGTGAGGCGCGGCCCCCTCCCCCAGCGGCGGAATGAATATTATAAATGAAAATATTTGACTTTCTGATCTCAACAAATTTTAAATTTTATCTTGTTCATATCCGTGCATCGATATCGGTATATCAAATAAACACCGACAATGCTTTAGTGGAGTATGAAAACACAACTTTATTAACATCTCTCTAACATGTTTCAACCCTCAAAGGGGCATCCTCAGGGAGTACAATTGATACATTTCAACAGCTAGATCAACAAAATGAGTCACCAGATTTAAAATTTAACTTAGTGAGCAGCACGTAGTGTGTTACGCGCCAGCCATATGTCGGAGCCAAATGAAATGAAATTGAAGGGTGATTGTGATTCTGCGAAATTTGTAATTTCTGTAAGGGGCAACCAATGTGAGTACTCCACCCGGGCAGCAATGAAATGCCACTGAGGGTCACACCGACGTCCTACTTTTTTTTTTAACTTCCTGCGATGGGAATAACATCGCGTTCGGCGGACTGGTGAGGTGGAAGAGACAACACGTGCCACCGAGCTAGGATCGTTAAATTACGCATGACAATGCCGCCTACGGACAAGAGTGCGCATGTACTTGTCCACTGTCTGTACAATGCTCAGAACACATCGTCCAAATGTCGTCGTGATAAATGAGGAACGTACTGGAACTGTGTTTCCCGAAACGGGTTTGCTTGCAAACGACTTTTGGCTTCGAATAGTAACCACGGATCTGCACCTCCTTGCTGACGTAAATATAGTGTCCGGATGATAGGTACCCAAAATTAAAAATTTATATCCCAGTACTGATTTAAGATAGTTACGAATACATAGCAGTTGCTTACATAACAATGCATAACGTGATTTGACCTTAAACTGATTGTTGCCCGCTTCGTTGGTACAGGGTGTTGCTTGATTAGATATTCTGACGGTCATACGAAATAAACACATTGTCAATTAAAGAAGTTCCGCGATTATTTTTAACAAAACATTATTCCTTTAATTTAAAAAATAAATTAGCTTCATAGTAGATATTACAGGAATGTATCCACGGATCCCCTGGGGGGTGCATGCTTTTGGAACCACTGTCCTAGAATGCTTGAATACAGAGCAGCACCACAGAAACAGCACAAAATATCGCAAAATTGTTAACTCTTATTTTTTCCAAAAAAACAAAACCACCAGTAAAGTATAATGATCATGATGATAATAACAATAGAACGGACATAGTTATACTTGACAAAACCATCAGAGAAGCATTCTTGATTGATGTAGCAGTTCCAAACAGTCACAACCTTCACAACAACATCACTGAGAAGCTCCAGAAATATACAGACTTGAAAGATGATATTATATGAATGTAAGGTAAAGCAGTCCCGTCACAGGCCTTGAGTGGCGCAGAGGGTTCCAGGAAGTTAAGGTTCCCAGATTTCATGACAATGGCACAGGATGGTGGTAAGGTTGTCAGCCTTACGCACCGGCCACCTTTACCCCCAAGAAATGCTCCTGGTACTCATTTTTGTTACAGGCTGTGTCGACCCCGGGGCCATAGTGCGATCGGAAGGATTTTATGTCAATGAAAAATTCCAATGACACAAGCTGGGATCAAACCAGCGATGTATTATATGAATGTGGCCCATGTAGTTCCACCCAAACTGGGTATTATACAAAACAAATTACACAAAAGTTTAAAACTACTTAATCTTCACCGTGCTGTATGTATTCTGATGCAGAGCGCAGTGATACTTAGTACATGCCATATAGTTAGAACATCTTAGGCAGAACAGTGAATAAGAAGTGCTTGGTCAGTGAGACTGGTATGCTTTTGTAAAATGGCTAAACTGCTGTGGTGTAAACACTGTGGATGATGGTGGTGGTCATTATTATTATTATTATTATACAATGCTGAAATATACTAGGAGAAGTTTATGACACTCATTTGCTTTTTGTTTTCTTATATATAGAATTTTTAGTTTTTGATTTATACAGAATGGAGTTGCTACTTTTAATGTGCTAAGACTTTGATGATTAGTACCTTTCACTTTTATTGAAATATAAACTGGAATCAGTTACAGTTGTCTACATGTCTTATTATGCCATACTGATGCATTTGTTTTATACAACCTTTCTTTGATGTTCTTGAAGTGCTAAATTTGTTTTGCCTGTTGGGCATTAATGATTTTCACATTTTCCATTTTGTGCATTACATTTACTAACTTACTGGTATGTTCTTTGCAGTTACCATTCTACATTTTATAATATTTTATACCATCTGTATTTCTCCCTTTAACCTGTTCTCTATTCTCCTTTATGCATGCAATAATTGTAAATGACCAAATATTTTATACAGTTTATAACTTTTAAAATTTTTGTATATTTTCGTATTTGTAATCTAATTTTCAGTCCACAATTCTGTCCACTATACATATTCTACACTGAAGAATTTCCAGCAATTCCTCCACATTCTACACGATCACCCTTTGTAACTTTGTTGTCCCGACGCGCTCAGTCCTCTTTTGGGAAATGGGTGTGGTTCACCGAATCACATAAAGATTTAATTATTTCTTTTTACTTGTTGCTTTATTTACTCAATTTATTGTTGATAAAATGAAAAAAAGGTGTGCTGTATCAAGTTAAACAACTAAATCATGTTTCATTAAAATAACACAGTCACTTGTACTCCCTCACTCTCACCTCTCGTATGCGACTGACTTCCTTACTGGAATTCTAGCATCCGTTATCAGCTCCCAGCCGTTTATTCATTTAAATCTCTCTCCTGTACACCCATCCTTCCTATCACCAACGGTTCTGAATACACGTTGACAGATTAACCTACAACGCATGGCCATGAACCATCCGTAACTGACGTCAGCAAACCTAAGAAACAAATATATAAAATGTTCGGCTATATCTTAAAAGATATCGCTACATGAAGCAGTCATTTTCTATAGTTATTGTACTCCCTGATGATGGGTCAGTCAGGCCCGAAATATGTACGAGTTAGTGATTTTTGTAATATTATTGTAAATCTAATAAACTTGTGTGCATTTGTTGGTCTAAATTTTAGTAACCTCATTAATATGGAGTTGGAGGGTAACCATCTGGCTGTCAGTTTCTCTCAGGTAACTCAGCTGGTCAACAATTTTTGGAACTCCCTAATAAATTCCTGTGTTCACAAAAGCTGCCACTGCTGTACTGCACCCTTACACATATTCATAGACTGCCTCATGCACTGTGAATTTCTTCATGCCTTCCAATAAAGTATTTTATATTCACAGACTCTCTGGCAGGCAAAGTGGTGTGGATCACCGGAGCCTCCAGTGGGATTGGAGAGCATTTAGCTCATGCAATGGCACGTGCTGGAGTGAAACTTGTTCTGTCAGCTCGAAGGGAACATGAACTGGAGAGAGTTAAGTGGAACTGTCTTGGTGGGTTGGTTTCTTACTTTATGTAACATAGTTTAGGAGCTCTGGAAAAATAATGACTTAATGAGTAGGGAAGATTATATTTGACTTCTGTATTTTGGAAAACTGTGCAATGTTTCAGAAATAGGCAAGAATCTCACAGAAGGAGATATCTTGGTTTTGCCGATGGATGTGGTGGCAGTGCAGAAACACAGTGAACTCTTCCAGCAAGTCATAAGTCATTTTGGACAGGTACATATTTATCAAGTTGTGATAACAAATAGGCAGTGACTGGTGATTCGTAATCACCCTGTCATTTATCACCGACAAAGTATGCAGTTAATGCAGTACCACCAAGTAATTAATGTCTTATGTTTCAGCTGGATGTTCTTGTTAATAATGCTGGCCGATCACAGAGAGCCAACTGGGAAGACATTGACCTGACTGTGGACCAGGACATGTTCAATCTCAACGTGTTTGGGGTTTTGTCCCTGTCTCGTTTAGCAGTGAAGTACTTCATGAAGGAGAAGAGGGGAGGACACATCGTTGTTATGTCAAGTCTTACTGGTGTGAATGCGACAGTATTCCCGTTCTCTGCTAGCTATGCTGGTGCTAAATATGCTCTCCATGTGGGTATAATGTACATGAGTTTCCTACAGTCATTAACTTAAGCAATTCACAAACTAACAGACTGTTCGATCTAGACATACAAAATTTAGTATGGAGACAGACCACATATACATAATGAAATATTGTCTGTGAAACATCAGTGGTTAGACAGCGATTTTAAACATGGTGACAGTGCAGAATGTAAAGGGACTATCTTTTTAAATAATGAATTGTTAAGAAAAAGATCCTTGCACTGTCCATGAACACATATAAGATGATTAGAGGTACAGCTCTACTCATTCCTAATGTCAGGAGTACGTGGAGGTGAGTGGCTGCATGTCCCAGTCGCTCCACCTCCGTGAAAGAAACCCTGATATCCATTGAACAGGAGGTTGGGTGGGCCTAAGAGCTGGTCTGAATGTTTTTGAAAAGACTGAAGTCTCCTGTCTCTGCCGAGAATCAAAGTGGTCATTGTCCAGCATGCAGCCCAGTCACTGTACTAACTATGCTATCCCGGTTCCCAGTAAATTCTTAACAAACATGTACGCCCATCTCAGAATGGATTCCACTGTAGCTGGGGGAGGCCATGGAGGTTTTAGATGGTAACTAGAGGCAACAGTTACAGTGTGCAGTGACCAGGACGCATTGTTTGATACAGATACGTCTTGTTTAATAGCATGTCAAGTTTTGTCATAAAATTTCCACAGTAGGTGATATTGACAGTGAATATGAAAGTACTGAACAAAAACCTGTCATAGCTACTTTCTCCACTACTAAACCCATATGGAGGGGCCTTGGTTTGGACTGGTTTTCCTTGGTGAAATGCCAAAGGCTAACTGCCTGAACTCACGGCACAGCGTACTGTCCAGAATGAGGCCGTGTGTTTGATGTCCAATGGAAATGAATGGCAAGGGTATCAGAAGGGTGAGATGGGCAGCAGATGAGGCATACTGTCCAGCCTATAAACATTATTATCAACAATAATGCATCATTAAGCTTCCTGTTGTATTTCAGTGATGGCAGTGGTTCTGGTTTATGTAGTGTATTCATTTTCTTTCCCGCTACCCACAAGACAATGATGTAGATGACAAGCACAGCTGAGTCACAGCCACTGTACCTGAGGAAGCTTCCTGTTACAGGGTTACTTCAATGGCCTGCGCTCAGAGAAGACAATGAACAACATAAGTGTCACTTTGCTGTGCCCCGGACCAGTGTTCAGCAATTTCCTTGCAGAGTGCTTCACAGACAAGCCTGGAGAGGTATGTACAATATAGTGTGACAAAATAAGTATATTAATTTGGAGTTATTTCAGACTCTGTTATTTTTATGTCTTAATACACGGGAAATTTTGTATGGGCGTTGTATATTGAGGAGATCAGTTTAAATACATAAGTGCAGATAGAATAATAATACTAAAATGGTTCTATTTAAATATCGGGCTTTTGATTTAGTTTCTGGTTCCATAAAAGTAGGGAATATCTTTTACACTGTGGTGTTGCTGAGTCAGGACACTGTTTAGTCCGCTAGGTAATTACAAGTGTTTCCGAAAGAATGTGCTGCACTGTTTTCATTTTCATCCTGAAGGTTGAGGCATTTTGTTCCTCTGAAATGTTGGTACCCACCCATCAGACTCCACTGGCATGGGAACCTCATGTCTTATAAAGAAATTACTTGAACAGCTGAGTAATTTAAGACTGAAGTCTCCTGGGGTGCTACACTGTCTGCTGGGTAAACGGCTGAATAACTTGAAACTTCTGAAGAAAATCTTGTACTGAAGAGTTACTTGGTATCAGATACTGTCATGTGATTGTCACGTTCTTTTACAGAAATTTGGCAAGCCAGTGGAACCAAACGATTGGCGTATGTCAGGAGAGAGGTGTGGATACTTATGTGCAGTGGCAATTGCTAACAAGCTGAACGAAGCCTGGATGTCCCTCTTACCATACATTCCACTGTGTTACCTATTTGTTTATTACCCAAATATTGGGAATTAGTAAGTGTTTTTGTTTTGCTGAAATCCTGTAATGATGGATTCTTTCTGACAATGACCATGTTTAATCACATGCCACACATCTCTAAATAATACACACAATTTGTGGGAGATTTTACGAGTAAAATGGAAAAAAAATACAAGTTCATACCTTTGTTTCGTTACATACTGCAATATCACAAATACCAGCATATCAGTTTAAACCAACAATATCACAGTTATTTTCTTTGCAGTTCTTTCATGGCACTTCTTCGTACACAATATGTAGCCTGCTTTCCTTATTTAAAAAAAAAAGTAAGCTTTTTAGATTGCCATGTTTTCTGCATGTCCTATTTAATTTTTAGACCAGCTGACTGGTTTTAACAAAACTTGATATTGAACATTATGCATTCCGAGGACCCCAAATGTCATACTTTGTAGAGTCCTGCAATCAGCACTAACAGCATAGCAAACACTTGAATTTGTGTGGTGGGAGTGACACTATTACACTTACTTTTGGATTTTGAAATAGTGTATGGTAAAAGGTCTTGGATAAATATGCAACTTTTGTTGAGGTAATCGTTTTGCAAAGCATAAAATCACAAGAGAGTGGCCACACAAGAATTACTTATCCTGATTTTTTTTGATGGTGATAATTGAAATCATTTTGGTGTCAGGTGTGTGCAATTTGGTAAAGATCTAGATCACAAATGTACCTACACATTACATACTGGTATGTAGTACTAAGATTTTATGCAAGTTATTACAGAAATAGGCTTAATGAGTTCTGCTTGCAACTCCTAGTTTTTCTTATTTTGGTACCTTAAAACACTGATTGATATATGTCACAGATGCTGAATTCCTGCATGTTGGTAGCTACTGTACAAGTTCACAAAATAAGTTACTCATCCACCATACACTATGTCAGTACACAAAACACAGGATAAAGTGAACCCCACAAAAATATCTACTGCCAATATCAGGGGTGCACAAATTTTCCAGAAATTTGAAGCTACCTCAAAATTTGAGGTGCCAGAGACATGATATGAAGCAAGTTCCCTACTGAGGACCCATAAATATTAGGCACCACCATACAAAATTTAGTTACCATGGTGACCCTGTGCCCAGGATTTATGCACCCTGCTCACTATATAGATTTTGATAATAATTGAGTGTATTAGAAAGAATGCATTAAAATCTGTAGCTCTGAACCAACTATATGTCAGGTAGGACAAGATATTTCTGCTAATTTTCATGTTTTTTTTTTTTTTTTTCAGTTTGATTCGCATCATGGGTCCCAAATTTTTACTCCAGATACGGGACTCAAATATCAAAATGGAAGCCAAGACTGAATAAAAGTGTTGTTGGACAAATGTAGTAGATTTTGGCTTGCATTTACTGTTACTTTCTAATTGTAGGTGGAATTTAGCAGTCCTTGGTTTGTGATATCACAGACAGAGACTGTGAGTCATTTGTGATGTGTATGCATGTATGTTTCTATGTATAGTTGGGTATGCTACAATGAACGAATGATACAACGAACAGTTTTTATCAATGAAATCGGTATACTACAACAAAAGTAGATGCTATTATGAACACAGAGGAATACTATCAGCCAATGTAGCATGCGCGTTTGCATGACGTGTTGGGCTTTCCTGCTTTGATTAGAACATCAGTCTTCATCTTTGTGATCATTTGTAAGGTTCCGTTATCAGTTTAGTTCAGTTATCTGCTTATTTGCACCTTTAGCAGTGAAAATATTTTTTTAAAAATTATTCTGCTATATAATTTTAGCCATGAGCCAGCAAAATAGAGTGAGAAAGCTAATTAACTTAGACATTAATAAAAGAAATAATTTCCAAGCGAGAGAGTGGAAAACGTGTGGGAGATCTAAGTGTTGAATATGGCATGGCGAAATCAGCGATCAGTACAATTTGTTGGATGGTAACTTTGCTCTTGGCTGTGGGCCGGGAATGGATTACCCATAATACATATATTTCATTGTATGCTAGAATGAACAGATGCTATATTGAACGAGGTTCTAGAGACAATTACGTTCATCCTAACATACCCCTCTGTATGCATGTATGTATGTACCCGGGGTGCTGATAAGTCCTTAGCCCGACCAGGAAGGAAACAAGCTTGGAAGTATGTCAGGGATGCGTGTGACTTCAACAACATCAAGACGTGAGCTGTCATCAGTTTTTTTTTTCGTGCAAGGCAAGGCGCTGAAGGAAATTCATGCCATTCTGGCAGAAACATTAGCTTGTTTCCTTCCTGGTCGGGCTAAAGACTTATCAGCACCCCTGTATGTATGTGATATCCACCTCTTGCCCCACTGTTTTAACATTATGCAGTGTATTTGGCAATGTGTAACAGAAACTTTTACACGTATATGATATTTACTTCTGTAGTGGGGGTATATATACAAGCAAATGTACATAGCATGCAATGTTGAATTGGAGATGTGGAAGTGAAAAGCATAAACTTTCATATCTTCTTCATCTGCCAAGTCATACTTTTGCTTAAATTTCTACTGTGTTGTTATGCCCATGACGTTATTCGTAAGATGTGTGGGTGATCTGGCAACCGTTGGAGGGTCGGTGTTGGTCGTGACCTCTTTCCGGCTGCTCGCTGATTCCTTCGTTTGTTTGCGAGGTTCAGGAATTAGTAAGTTTATTTTACTCTGGCGATTCACTTACGCTTTGGCCGAGCTGAGTTTCTGAGAAGTGGCTCTCTCCCCCTGGAATAGATTAGTATTTGGGTTTTTAGTAATTTTTTTGGAGTGCAACCTCCTTTGTTCCTTTGTGTTTCAATTTACTCATTTAATTTAATTTAAATTAATTTTACTTTATTTTATTTGTGTTTTTGTATTCCTTTTATTTTATTATTGGTAGTAAAGTGTAACTTGTAATATGTGTTGGTGTTTTCTTCCTATGGGAGTGGATGCAGTAGTGAGTTAGTTCAGGCAGTAGACTGCTTTGTTACCCACACCCCTCTCAGGAACCCCCATCCTACAGATTCTTCCAAAGGGTAGCGTGGTGCTGCAAGGGATATTTTGGTGGTAGCCCTGGTGGGCCATGACAGTGCCCTTGCTGACAATAAACCTGGGAAAATTTCTGTCCCAGATTCCAGTGGTGGATTATTTTGCATGCTTTTTTCACTAACAAATTGGCATTCAACACTATGTCTTATCACAGAAGTCTGTAATCTTAAGATTGGTTATTAATTAATACATAGGGAATGTGCAAATACATGTGGTTGGGTACAAACTCATTCATAAGATTATTTTTCCCCTACAGTGCTGTATGTCTGCTGACACCTTATAGGTACATTTAATTTAAATATTTATAGCTATGTGAGTGCCATATCTTTGCTTCTTAATCACTGTCTTCTCACTGTCAGTTGCTGTATGCAGTTCTCAGGGTAATCTGTAAATGATTTGTGTTGGACAAACCACTAATAGGGCAGGTTTTCTGCACACATCATTTTCCCCTACAAGTTATTGTTCCACTTTCCACAAATGTTCCAACCTCATCTGTTTTTTAGCAGCTGATACAGTACAGGCATTCATAGATGCAGTATGAAGGGACTTCATCTCACTCCACTGCTGGAACTATTTACTTGTGTTGGTTCACTCAGTCCATCAGAAAGGCTTGGCATAAGCTAAATACCATTTTGACTTACTCTCGGTCCCTGAACAAGATGGTATGTGGTTCCCCAGTCTGATACTTCATGTAAAGTGGCTGTACTTCCCTCCAAAAGTTGTGCATCATAGTCCTTTTGTGGTACTCCTTTTTGGTATTATAAACCACTTTCCTCTCCTGTACAAATGTGACAAACTTTTCATTGTAATTTGCCACTGCAAACCCCAGGAATATCAGCGTCATCTCTGACATGAAATTGCATGGTTGGATGAGTAATTCCTGATGTTTCAAAGCATTATAGTACCTTCAAACACTGGGAACTACTCACCCAGTGACACAATGTCACATCCCCAAAAAAATGAATCTTCAGCAGCACTGCCAAGAGAACCTCAAATTGTACAACGCCAAAGAAATTTATGCCCATTCCAATTCATCTCAAACAATATAAAATGTTGCAAGCACTGTTCCATGACTAGAGCAGTCTCAATTTTGAGACCAACCAGATCCATTGTGTATTTTCCTACATGCTACTTCTCTCTGCTTCATGTCTGGAAAACAAAATTTTATGTGACAAACAATGATTCCATGCATTTGCAGCCCAAGCTAAGTGCAGGTCCTCTGCTGGCCACTCACCTTGCAAAGCTACTATTTAGAATGATTTATTTAGATGAGGTGAAGCAGTGGAAAGTGAAAAGCTTTGTAAAACTTTTTACTATTCTAATGTACAACTAAATAAGGGAGTGTAAGAACACCTTTACAGCTGTATTCAAGGACAGATCCTGATGCCAAATGTGTCAGATTAATAGTAATAGTAATAATTCTGTATTAGAACTTCCTGTCAGACTAATTTCATGGCACTACAGAAAAGAAATAAGAACACACATTGTATCAGTTTTTAATTAATTAACTCAGCCCATGAGATGAATGGTACATGTATGTATGTCACTGTGTAACAACATATGTTAATGAAATACTCCAAAACTTAAAATTTTTGTTTAATTTTTGAAGGGGAGATCTGAAGCCTTTAGGTGTTGCACTTCAATTTCCTGATTTCAGTTCGATTTGTCTTTTTGAACTGTATTCTGCTATTATAGTCTTACAGAAGCCAGTAAGATAGTGGAACTGATTTAATGAAAATACCGAGTTTATAATTTTTAATTAATTATTAATTTTTGTCAATATATTTATCATTTTATGTTATTGGCAGCCATATACAATTAAGTATTTTACAGTTTATAATAATTTTAATTCAAATAATACATGTTACAGATTTTATATTGTTCATATCGTGCTTCCATTATATATTTACTCTTTTCAAGGTAATTAAACAAGAGGGAAGCTATATGGATATTTCTGACCTTTCAGTTATTCTGCAAAATAAATACCTTCCTTTGTGTATTTTTTCTTTGAATGTATCAGACAGTTCAGACCATGCTGTGTAAGGATTGACAAGACAGTTGTAATACTCCAGCACCTGTTGCCAACATACATAAAACACAAAACGTATTCAAACAAATGAGGCTAAACTTCCACATCATGCACA
>Ga0123354_10006905_pt1 | contig 16953 bp, 11 predicted proteins | sample TergutLab28metaG_2_FD_97872 | JGI IMG/M metagenome (GOLD analysis project Ga0123354, IMG submission 97872) | Labiotermes labralis P4 segment gut microbial communities from Petit-Saut dam, French Guiana - Lab288 P4 | ecosystem: Host-associated > Arthropoda: Insects > Digestive system > Gut ...
AGCACCACACACACACACACACCATACACACACCACACACACACACACACACACACACCACACACACACACACACCACACAAACACACAACAAACACACACCACACACCACACACACACCACACACCACACACCACACACACACACACACAACACACACACACACCACACACACACACACCAGACACACCACACACCCACCACACACACACACACCACACACACGCACACACATACATATGTCTTGTTTAGTGATGTTAACGTTCCTGTTTGTGGAGACGTGTGTTAATACGTTCAAAAATTTGAAACATTAAAATCACTAAGAACTGTTGTGGAATGTCAGGCGCATGTGGAATGTCAGGCGTATATGGAATGTCCGGCGCATGTGGAATGTCAGGCGCATATGGAATGTCAGGCGCTTGTGAAATGTCAGGCGCAGGTGGAATATCATTATGAAGGCGTCTATTTTTATAACGTCTTTTGGTACCTTGGAAATCACACACATCCTGATTTAGGTGCAGTGTGTCGATTTGTGCTTTGCTTTTGTATCTTGGACGTGTTTTTATATTGGCTCAGTTCCCACAAATTGAGTTCTGAGGTACAGAAACACACCACCATCTCCGTTACGAAAGCTCTAAATGATAATATAAGGTGTATGAAATTATCTCGTCGACTTGAGTGTGCGAATTTGAAGGAAGGTATCTAAACATCCTTATGTATGTGTATGGTAACAGTCACAGTATAACATTTACCAACGCATCCGCGCTTTCGCTTTGGAAGTCTTAACCAGAACAATAGCGCATTCGTTATGTGCGAACCCATTACAAATCTATCGCTCGCTTTTCGCCTTCTCTGCCTATGGCCACTGTGCTGTTTTCGTGGATCGTCTTTTTTATATTTTCTTTAAGCGGCTCACTTCTTATCAGCATATTTTTCTTTGACATCCTGAAAATTCCTATTGGTTGCAGCCGATTTGTAGAGGGTGCAGTGCACCCACATACCCCCCCTCCCCCACCGGCAAGGGGCCCGATTAGAGCGAACAAATGTTAGCAGGATTACTTGTTCCATATTTGAGGAGAGCGGTGGGGAGAAAAGACAAGCACATGTAGAACATTCGAAGGAGAAGAAGCTAGTTTCAAATTTTAATATTTAATTAATCTTCATAACACAGTGTTCGTAAGTAGATAAAAAATACTTGGAAAGTTTAGAAGGATGGAGAAAATCACTTGGACTGATCGTGTGAAAAGGAAGAATTATTGCACAGAGTCAAGGTGGAATTATATATCCAAAATACAGTAAAAAGAAGTAGGCTAACTGGAATGATCACATCTTGCATAGGAACTACATTTTAAAACACGTTTCTGAAGGAAAGATAGAAGGAGGGGTAGATGTGGAGGGAAGACCAGGAAGAAGAAGACGTAAGCAGATACTGAATGATGTTAAGGAAACGAGAAGATACTGGAAGTTGCAAGAGTAACCACTAGATCACCCTCTGCGGAAAATTCGCTTTGGAAGGGTAGAAGTAGGGAATGATAACCGTGTTCACAAGATCCCCTCACTTTTCCCTATCCTGAACCAGACGAATCCAGTCGAAACCCTTCCATACTATTTATGTTAAGACCCAATTGAATATTCCCCTGCAATCTAACCCAGCATTTTTAAAGTAGCCTTTTTCCTACTGCTGTCCTAACCACAAACCTGTATGTATGTCTCCTCTCCCTCCTACGTGCACCTCCCATCCCATCCTCCTTGGTTTGATCAACCTATTAATATTTATTGAGAAGTACACACCGGGAAACTCCTCATTATGTATTTTTCTCTACCGTATCTTCACTTCCACCTGCATATTTTAATCTGTTAACACAGGAATATAATCAAGGGCTCATGAAAGTTTCAGAAATCCAAAACTGTTTTAGTTTATTTCCCACCGCGTATGTGTCTAGCGCCAAGGACAATGCCATCACATAGCCCATTACGTCACACGGTTTGTCTATTTCGAACTGATTTCAAACATCCGGCGTACTTGTTTTTTAATTATGTGCTAAGAGAATCTTCAAGTGCCACGTTGATTCAGCAATTTAAGTAAAAATAAATAGTGTTAAAACACAACAAGGGAGACCATACGCGTCACAGAGGATACTGAGTATACAAACATATCCTCTTTATGGAGGTTAAAGAAGTATAAACCTCTCCTCAGTTTGGATATTGAAACACATACAGAAACACAAACAAACCGTGCTGCTCACTCTGGTGAGTTTATGGAATTCAAATATTTGGTACTCCGAATAGTGTTTCTGATGTACACATTTTGTGTTAAATTATATCAGTGAAGACAAAAGATAAAATGACGGAAGCAGCTACGTGTCATGCTAATGGGCAAGTTCATCCTATATGAAACGTGTTGTAAGTGACGTAAGTGAATTTCTTTCCATCTCCTATTTTAAACCTGAGAAATGAAAATACACGTAGCAGTAATTTTACCTGTTGCTTTAAGGATCTGTGTGTACTGTTTCCTACATTTATATCCGGCAGTCCTGGAAATCACATGGACATGAAAAAGAAAAGTGGTTTTAGTTTCCATATGCATGTATGAATCATATTTAATAAATAGCTCGCCAAGACCTGTCGACAAATTCCCACCCACTCACACGTACGACCGACACGTCACAGGAATTTATGGCCTTACATAATCCTCTTTTGGTATGCCACAGTGTTAGAGAAAGCAAAATTGTGGTTCAGCCACATTTCCATCCTTCCTTACGTACACAAACATATCAGTTGCTCTCGAATCTCGAAGGAAATTAATGGAGAGAAAATGTATATATTTACTTACTGATGGCTAATTTAATGCCGCTGTGTACAGCTGAATGATATTATGATCAGTGAATAATAAATTTTAAGGGACATGAAAGAAAGCAGCTGTGGCCTAATCCACATAAAGCCACAGTGATAGACAATTTCCGGGCTTGAACCTGGAAATTTCCCGAGAGGCAGCTGGATTGCTATCGGTTGGGTCAAAGTTTATCACGAAAGCTTTTTACACTCTAATAAACAAGCAGAAGCTATATGGTTTGTAATCATCAGCAAATATTTTGGGTTTACCAAATCAAGGCGGTTGAGATGGACGGGACACGTGTGAAGGAGAAGAGAAATTTGTATCGGGTGCTGGTGAGGAAACCTGAAGGCAGGAGACCGCTTGGAAGACCTAGGCGTAGATGGGAATATAGTATTGTAATGTATTTTAAAGCAATAGGTTTGGAGGCCCTGAACTGGATTTATCTGGCTCAGGATATATATAAGGGGCGGACTCTAACGGCATGGTGGTGAACATTCGGTTTTCACAAAATGCAGAGAATTCCTTGACTAGCTGTTGAAATGTTAGATTCTTTTTCCTCTCTCTCTTATTCACGATACTTCCTAGTCTTTGGAGACTAACTACGTATTTTATTCTGACCTACATTGCTACGTTGTCTATATGTTGCAGGCATAGCCCAAACGTTCAGCCTGCTTTATTCTGGCTCCTCATTCATGAAGTTTCGAAGTTACACACAACGACGCACCAAAGTCGGTACGATTTCCCTGGACGATTGGCCAGCTCGTCGCAGAGACCTCTACCTGACAACACACACAACACACATAACAGACAAATTTCCATGACCCCAGTGGGATTCTAACCCACGATTCCAGCTGGCGAACGGCCATAGACCTACGCCTTAGGCAGCATGGCCACTGGCAACTGCCTGTTAGATTCAGCACAAGAATTCCGCTCTATGAGTTATTTAAATAACAAACAAAATTAGTCCCCTTAATAAACTCAACAATTGAGCCGACCGCCTTGGGCTGGATGAAAGTTCTTCGCTACGTGGAATTATCCGAACTGGACGAAATCCTTTCTCTCTTCTCCATATATGGTTATCGGCTGGCGATTAGTTATTTTGGGGTAGTGAAATGTGGGGGTGAGAGTTATCCGAGGTTTCCTTCTGAGTTTGGCGATCATGGCCTGATAATCTGTTTTTGGATCTCTCTACGAGAAATTCTGTTTGGTTCGGTTGGCCGGCAGGTGGGGAAGACTGCAGCCTCGAGTCCCCCGTGGAGCTACGCAGACGCCCGGGTATGTACGGAGCTAAAGCTGCTTTAGTTTGGGGTTTTAAAATCCAGTTTTGGGTTTGTGTTTCGGCATACGGGGCGCCTGTCTAGCAAGTGTTTCTCCGATACGTCGATGATCAGTTGTGTGGATCGGAGGACGGGGAGAGGCTGTCTGCTTCCTGCATGTAGGTCCTTTTTTTGTTTGTTAATTTACGTTGCATCAGTTCATACGTTTCTCTTTTGTCAACAGCTCTCGATGTAAATACCTGGCGATTGTAATAGTTTAGGTACTACAGTTAAGCACTGGTATTGTGCTAGTCATTGTTCTCTTTTTCTGTTTTTTCGTTACTTTTGGTACGTAGCGTGATACGAACTTATGTCTGTTATAATAACTTGTACGCTCACCGTTCCCCACAAGAGTCAATGGTACGGGGCTCAGAGGCCCGAAGAGTCGCTGGCAATTTAAAAGTGAGAGCCACCGGTTTTAGATCTAGTGCTTCTCCTTATTTGGTGCGACCCTGAGGCCTCACAATCACTCAGATAACAAAATTTCCCGTGTTGTATTCCTGAAATATGTCGCTGTTCTCGTAGAAGCCCACCATGCATTACACACATGGTAAACAGTGTCGCACAAAATGTACTCCAAGGTGAGAATCTCAACTAATACACAGCTATTTTTGAAAATTTGGGAAGAGCAAAGAAAATCGCTGGTACAGGAAAACAAATAATTCGTTTATATTATATGATACAGAGGAATTTTACCTTATTCATTTTCTATTCATGGCCGCTTAACGGAAAGCTAATAACTGAACGCTCTACAAAAGGAAACAGAAGTTATTTTGGAGAGCATTTCGTTTTACTGTCAGTTTAAGTATTTGAACACTTCACTGCAGTTCCACACATAATGGTGACGGAGTAACAGGATGCTTGAAACCTTATTCTGGATGTCGTTAACTTGGTCGTGAAGATCTCAGAGCTGGCCACCGCGTTCACCGCATCTCTTTCCTCCAACATTATAAGGGGCTACGTGTAGTAGTTTGTTTATCTGGAGAGATCGCTGTAAGTGGCTAGCGGCAGTTGTGACTCATGCTGATTGCTGTGCTCACATGCGAAGTGACACGCATGAGTACGAAAGAGTGTAACGCATACTCTGAAATGAGCAAGCTTGGCATATGCAATGCACTACGTCATTTTGATCAGCACATAGCATAGGTGATTAACTAATAACTGTACTCATTCACCGATTTTAAGTTTTCTGAATTTTCAATGGTAAATCCTTTCGAGAGCCGGACTTCTGTCCTTATAAATTTTTTTCATTCGTACTAAACAATTTGTATCATTCTGAAGTACGGAAGACATTACCTTATCAAGCATGCTATTTTCTCGAAACCTTACATTAATTTAATACGGCCAGTCCGTAGCTGTAAGTACTGCCTGCTTTAGAAAACCGAAATGGTGCTTTTCGCCTGCACAATGTATTGCGTTATTTTGTACGATTGGCAGAATAAACAGGTGCTTTGTCGGGAACAGAATTGACCACTTTTTCTCTCCAACAGAATTTCAGTAAAAATTATGATATCGAAACTACATCTTTAAATTTTGTTATCGTCAAAATTAGCATTGGTCGGGTCGATGCTTTCATATTCTTTCAATTGGGCCATTCGTACTGCCGTAACAAAAATTGATTTTATTTGGACTCATCCGGGAGCCATTTTCATTCATTGTATTTCTTGTTCTAACATTTTTGCCCGCACATTGTTTTGTACGAAACTGGGCATCCTGTGTATATAGAGAAGGATTTTAGCCTCTCTTTCCTTAATGTGTTTCTTTCTTTCTCTCTTTCTTTTATTCATTCTTTCTTTCTTTCCTTCATTCTTTCTTTCTTTTATTCTTTTTTCTTTCTCTCTTTCATTTTTTTTCTTTCTTTCTTTCTTTGTCTGACCTCTTCTACCTACTCACTGTAGGTGTAGAGGGTTATAGTTGCAGCTGATCACACTCAGTGACACACACGCGCCCTCGGAAGGACTCCTCTAGACGAGGGATCGGGTCTTCGCAGGGACACATTAAAGACTCACAGCAGACATGCATGACTCCGGAGGGATTCGAGACCGCAATCCCAGCAACCGAGCCGCCGCAGACCTAAGCCCTTAATGCGTCTCATGTAGCCTAAGTATAGGCGTGTCTGAAGAAAGGGCTTTTTCCGAATACGTTGTGAGATCACACATGTTTTTTCAATGGTTCCCGAAGATAATGAATTTTATATATTTTGCGCTGGATGAAGACAGCAAGAGGATCAGCAGCAACAGCAACCACCACCACCACCATCATGATAAGGCGTACTCAACTTTCTACATTTCCTTTCTCTTAAGAATATTTGTTTGTTTGTTTGTTACTGGCGCAACATCCACTAACGGGCCAAGGCCTCCTCATTATCGAGGTTTCTAGATCACACACAACGACGCACCACAGTCGGTAGGACTCCTCTAGACGAGTGATCAGCTCGTCGCAGAGACCTATACCTGACAACACACAACAGTAATTACACACAGACATCCATGCCCCCGGCGGGATTCGAACCCACGATCTCATAAGTCCAGCGGCCGCAGACCTACCTCTTAGACCGCGCGGTCATTGGGACCGGCCTCACACAAATATATTCGCCCTAATTTTCATTTACCCCTTTCTGCGTTAACTGACCGCAATACAATACACAGCCGATTCTTTTGTTATTTGTCGGAATAGATGCTTTGTTAGAATTAACAAGTGTAGCGGTATGTGTTGTGTGACGGAACAAAATTTTAATGATAATACATTTTAATTATTAATAATTTGGAGTATCTCTTCGGAATGAGAGGCTTCCTAAAGTCGTGACAAACTGTGTGGTACATATTAAATTATACTGAGGTTTGTTCTAGAAACTGCAACTAAAGCAACAGTATAAGTTTGAATTCAGTTTGTGTCCCGGAGCAATCGACAGTTGGAAACCAAACTTTGATTTGTAACAGTATCGTTGAAGAGCACACATTAAAATATGCAAGCACCAAATGTCCCACAAATGAATATCACTTCCTAAAGTGTTCACAAGTGGGTCAAAATAGTCCTTTCACAGACTGTACAGAAATTTGCGAAAAATTTTTGGTGTTATTGTGGGCGAATTTTTCGAACTCTTGATTCAATAGGCTTCCGGCTATTTCGAGGGTCGCGTTCCAGAAACTCCGGCTTAGAATATTATTACAATAGACTCTGTCTGTTGTGCTTATGGCATGTGCGAATGCTGGTGGAATTTTTTAAAACAGTTTTTTTTTAAATTTGGAGCGACAGCCCCCAATGGGTCATGGCCTCTTCATTCACGAGGTTTGTAGATCACACACAACGACGCAGCACACTCGATAGGACTCCTCTCGACGAGTGATCAGCCCCACGCAGAGACCTCTACCTGACAACACACAACAGTCACAACAAACATCCATGCCCCCGGTGGTATTCGAACCCACAATCCCAGCAGACGAGCGGCCGCAGACCTACGCCTTAGACTGCGCGGCCACTGGGACCGTCTTTACAACAATTTACAGCAATCAATTATCGTACGAGATTAATTTTTATTTCTTCCTAGATGTTTTCACACACCAGATCAATTCTGCCCGTTCTTGTATAATCATGAGCTGTCTATTCGTATAAAATGGGGTGTTCCTCAACCGACTGCAAGAGTGTAATATTTAGTTACTCGTGATTATGTACGTAACACGGCACGGTAAACCCCCTGATTCTTCCGCCTTCTGTGGCACACATAACGTGTCTGCGACGATTTGTTTACGTCTGAGCGACAGACGATGGTTTATGTTGCGTCATCGTCGTATTGTGTCAGCGCAATGTGAGCGTTCCCTTTTGAAATAAAGAATACAGTCATGACGTGAGCTGTTCCTGTCTCCATCGTATCTTTAGCAACGTCCAATGTGAGAGCCCCCTACCAGAAACACGTAATGGTAGTATTCCGTGTCTGTTCGACGTTTTTCATATTCGAACGTTCATAACGGATGATGTATAACTTCAGTTAGACCCTGCTGGGAGGTACAATAAATGATGGAAGATGAGATGCGCAGGACATGCAGCAAGTAAAGCATAGGACAGAAGTGCACAGATATCGGTCAGACTACTCGGAATATCGGAAGGAAAACAATGAATGAAGTAGAATGGACCATAATATAAAATAATCAACAAAATGCACTACAATGTTTATGTGTATTCTAGTCATTATGTTCTCATCAACATGTTTCGGCCGCTGTTGCTTCCATCTTCAAGGTGATATTATTACGAAAAAATTTAAAAGGTGTACTCGTGTCGCCGTCACTGCTTATCGATTAAAAATTATTATAATTTCTGTTAAAATTATATAAGTAATATAAATGAAGGTGAAAATGGGTAATTATTAAACCCTTGTGAGTTAAAATTGTTAATTCTGTGCGCAGTGATGCTTGATACAGTGATGTTGTGAGTTTTAAAGCAGGATGTAGGTGGTGTGTGGACGGTGCGGTATACTGGTTGGAACTACCTGTAGGTGATGTGTGGACGTTGTGGTATACTCGTTGGAACTAACTGTAGGTAATGTGTGGATGGTGTGGTATACTCTTTGGAACTAGCTGTAGGTGATGTGTGGACGGTGTGCTATACTGGTTGGAACTAACCACATTAGTACCTTTGTTTTCTTGTAATAATAACATCACCCTGATGTTGGCCGGAATAGAGGCCGAAACGCGTTTGTGAGAAAATTGTGAAAAAAAACTACACCACAAATTTTGAAGTTCATTTTGTTGGTTACTTGTATATTATGGATCTGTTTAATGCACGGAAGGTGGAACACATTAAAACAGGGTGGATTCGTCTGGCCCAGGATATGGACCGCTAACAGGTTCATCTGAACATGGTGGTAATTCTGCAGATGTTTAATTCAATCAATCAATCATTCACGCAATCTGTCTTGTGGCAGCTGCATGGCCACTTCCAGAGCGAGTTCTCCAGAGAAGTTCGATCTTGTGCTGTTTTTTGAACGTCCCGTATCTTAATACGTTCTCAGATTATCCAGTAGCTTCTTACGTCTTCGTCGTCTTCCCATCCTTTCTGTCTTTCCTAATATGTTTCATTTAAGACTGTGTTTTAGACGGCAGTTTTTCCGCAAGATGTAAAAAACTTTACATAGAACATAAAATGGGTTGCTTGCCCGATCGACCGTTGGCGTGTGAAGATGATATCTATTCCGTGGATTTAGTTACTTATTTATTTAGCGGTTAATTGTTTATAAAATAATCGTACCAAACACGAAACTCATTAGACTACATTTATTTTAAGTGTTTTATTACAATTTTTAGAGCAACTCTTTTCCTCTCGTCGTAAGTGCGGGGGGGGGGGAGGTGGGCTTGATAACTAAGAATTACGGAGAGTTCTGGACAGACAGAAATCAACGAAAGGACAAAGGGCGTAATAAAAATTGGAGCCGCAGAATCATAAAATATTATTACGAACATTAAACGAAGAAGAACTTGATGGGCTTTGGGGAAATAAGAAGAGGGTATACAATTTTAGCCGAAACAGAATACTTGTAAGACCTAGCATACATAGGAGATAATATTAAAGTTCGGTGCAGGACCTGAAAATTTTGACTAGATATAAAGTGGTTCAGCATGATGTCAAGTGGTGGGTCCTTGTGAACATCACAATAGGTCTTTTATAGACGCCCGTTGTTGAGGATAATTAGATTACAAGAGAGCCCTCGTTGCTGGACGTTGCCTAACGCCATCTGTGCCCATTGTACACAGTCAGTAGGGGCTGCTGTAACATCTAATGTAGTCATATTATTCCACGGACCTTTTCTCAGGCATGTGTATTGTGTGCTAATGTATCATATGCAAATAATGCACTGTATACCCATGTGAATGTGTAATTTACAATAAAAAAAATACTAGGCAATGCTGTGTTTAGAACTTGTCGAATTTGTGTCATTCCAAATTTGGTTCCACGTGAATGATATGATACAACAGATAATTTGCGTACGGAACTTTATCGGACGTCCCATCACATTGACTCTTACCTTATCAGTTCTTTCTCTCAATATATGCGGTAAATCGTTCGTGCGTCTGGAACCTAAAGATAAAGTTTTCGCTTCAAGCACAGTCGACAGACGGTGGTCTGGTAACTAGAGGATCTGCACTACCCAAAATGTATGAGCGATTCATTTAGACAAATATTGATAATTACTAGGCTCATTTTTCTTTTTCTTCTCTGACGGATATTGCTACCAATCACTTTATTCTGTGCGACGTTTTGTGTTCTCATAAACATGATGCTAAAGACTAAAGCCTTCTGGTATATCAAGCGGTCTTGACTGCTAAATATATACCGACGTTTAGAAGCGTCTGACTGCCGTTGATTTCAGGGTCAGGCATTTCAACACCCGTTAATTTTTCTTCGATTAATCGACATTTCGTTGAATAGCTTTGTCACGAAGATGAAGACACTACGATCCATCGAAATGTTTGTTAAGTATTGACCAGTTAACATCCCAGAAGGCTTGAGTCTGTTGCATTCAGGTATGACGCGTTCAGCTGTATCCTACCACGTACTGTACTTGTAGTCTTGGTATTCACAGTTCGTTCACTGGCAAGAAATCGACATTCTTTAGGCTGTACAGCTTATCGAAACTTTGGCTTCTTGTTTATTTTGCAGTGCTCACGGAGTAAACCGATCGAAACGCTCATTAATCATACAAATACAAACTTAACAACTATACACTTCATCCTAATTATGCATTCATTTAGGCCGGCGTTTTTAATATTTAAATTCACCTTCAGCTATGCAGTTTTAAATCATTACTAAAAAACATTTATTGTAGACCAATGCACAGCCTTCTTTGACGTCACAGTGCACACAGTGTGCTGTTGTTCTTAAACAGTTCTCACAGAAAAAAATGCGTGTTACTCCAAACAGCATTATTTGGCTAGTATTAGGAATTGAGGGGCAGAATGTATACGGTCAGGTACAAAGGGGGTTCGAAATGTCATAGAGACGAAATGCAGGCTTCAAGGCCCTACCTTGAATCTGGTGGTTAGTCTCCGGCTTCTCATGGTGAAGCCACGATTTTGATCTGGGGCAATTCCACCTGAGGATTGTGGCGGACAAAGAAATTAAGAGACAGGTTCTCTGAGGCTAACTGGGGATTTCCCCTAACAGTATCAATCCACCAATGTTCCATACTCATTATTACTCTTAACATAAGGAAAAGTAGGCGAAGCCTGAAAACCTTAAAAAAAAAGCAATGATTTTTTTCTGATATGAAGCATTGGACAGAAAAGTAATTTCACATTACTGTTTGTGGCTTGAAAGTCTTAAAATTGTAATTCGAATTGAACTTGGTTTCCCTTTAGCGGATTTACAACGTCAAAGTACTGCACAAGTGCTTTTTTGGAGCTGAAATACCCGATTTCAAAACTGTAGCTGCAATGAACGGACTAAGAGTGGTTGCATTGTTTCGATGTTCCTTTCCATCAGATTAAAAAAAATCTGATAGAATTTGGAAGTTTAGAAAACAGTCATGCAGTAGCGGGTTTTGCTTGATGAAGTGAATAAACGCAATATTAAAAGAGTCGCTGGTACGGTAGGTATGAAAGAACGTTTCGTATTGAAAATCATAGCGAGTCACTTCTCTGTCAATGGCATACCGAGAGCGTTGTGGTTTTGAATAGAGACGAATACGTATGTCCACCCATGTACATGTCATTATTGGAAACAATTGTGCATTTAATGAATTATTACTTAATTTTACGCCCACTTTTAATTTATTTTGGGTGGAATAATTTTGAACGAATTATTCCAAAAAATAGTTCTAATGTTTTGATATCATGATGCAGGGATATCCCCTGGATATTCCCATTGCTGTAGAGACAGTGTCTACAGTGTTTTGGATCGTGACTGAATATTTGTCTTCAAGCAAAGAGAAGGAGTGGGAGGGAATTGAAACTCAAGCCACACATATGTATTGTATACATTGTATATATTTTATACATTGTATACGTTTTGCAACGACGTAGCTTACGTAAGCCTGGGGTTGTGGTATACGAGGCTTGGTTAAAAAAAGAAATTTACCTGGCTTCCAGTTTTGTAACGAAAGAACATTGGAACGTTCTGCTTACGACCCTGATCTAACGGTCAGAGTTTGTCATCCGATTCTAGCGCTGATGCAGAGTCCTGGCTACCACAAATTGAAAGAGAGTTGCATTGTAGGAAGATTTATGAAACGACGGGTTACAACGGAGCACACGGACGTCTGTCGACAGGTAAAAACGGTGGTCGCGTGATAAAGTAAATGTGTTAATTGTAGCGGGGAATGTGTGGGAAATTGATGGGATATCAGTACAGAGTACAGGGAAAGAAGAACTGTCGTTATTGCAGCTTAAATTAGACAGCCAAACGGTAGCATGTGCTTCGTGAAACGTATTTTCTGTCCGAATGTCACGCGTGCCCATAAAAGTAATAAATTCACACTTGTCAAATTTAAATATCGATATCAAATTGTCGATCATTGCATATAAAGTGTGGGGGACAGTTTTATTAGTTGACTCAAGTGTACATACTCTTGTAGTATAATACGTATAACGTTGGGCAGGTGTTTTGCAGTGCATAGCCCATTCAACAGTACTAACTTTGAAAATGTGTGACAAGTTTAGCAGCAGTTACGGCCGTCACAGTATCTCTTTTTCTCCCCTTTGTTTTCTTACAGGCTGCTCCCACTGACATCTGACCGTATATAAAAATTCCCTTAATTGCCACAGCTCTAGAGTTTTGCAACTTTCCAAAGTTTTTTTTTCAAGCTACCGCTTCATTAATTGTAGCCACATATAGCCCAGAATTTCTCGCTCCATTATGGAGACCTGCGGTTAGGAATTCAAATTAAATGTAATATTAAATTGGCTTAATTCGTGCTTCCAAATATCGTGTTTTGAAATAATGAGTTTACGGGTTCAGCAAATGTGGAAATAATGTATTCGATAGACATTGATGTTTTTCGCGAGATTTTTGGTCTCTGGAGTGGAGGCGTTAACCAGCGGGGGACCTCTCGTACCCTTGCCAACAGGAAAAAAAAACAGAAATGGTTTCTAGCTAATGGTTAACAATGCCCAAACACATAGCCTTGTTATGGAGTAACCATGTTAACTCATGAACTGTAGTTGACAATTGTTGTTGGTTTTCTAGCGACGCTCTCTAAACTGTATTTGTTATGTAACGTTGAGAAATAACATACTGCACAAGATCTAAAAAGAGAGGCAATGTATGTGTAACGTAATATTGAGGTGTGTTCGTGCAACCATTGTTGCAGTGGAAATCAATAAGTATCGCATTCTCTGAGTGTGTGTTTGTAGCCTTAGGTATTCAGCGTGGCAGTCGCGTGCGCCACATTGTCGTCTGTGGCCTGTCCGGCTGTAAAATATTTTTCCACATTATCTCACAAACGGTACGATTTGCGAAAAATAGCTACCGAGCACAAAATGTGCCTCTTGATTTCCTCTGCAAGTGTTGTGAATCATATCCCGTTCTAAGAAGAACTGAGCGCAATATGATAAAATATGTATATTAGTCTACACGTGAAGTACCCGCTATTCTTGTCGGATTTTAGTGAAACTTGAATTTTCTGGACAGATTTTCGAAATAAACTAACATGTAACATTTCATTAAAAATTTCCTGGGACAGACGTCCAGACACGACTAAGCTAATAGCCACTTATCGCAATTTTGCGACCGCGACTCTTAGCTTCGTTATGTCTGAGGGATCATGCAGCACATGTGAGACGGGGAAGAAATGCACAAAAAAGTTTTGGTCGAAAACTGTGAAGGGAAAGTTAGAGCTGTGACGTATGTGTGTAGCTGGAAGGATACTTTGAAGGAAGACATCATATTCTCTGTGAGGGTGTGAACTGGAACAAAATGGGACTTTAAGGAAAATGGCAATACTTCGCAAGATCCCATAGGATACGGAGAACTTCTTGAATATCTAAACGACTTTTGACTTCTGTTTGCTACTTAATTGCTTGCGTGATATTAGGCTTCCACCGCCATGTAGATGAGATCTGCGTTCTTTTGGGCTATTACGCAGCGTAGAGTGTTTATACAACACCGTCGTTTCGTGACCACCTATCAGTCCCATCCTCCATGGTCAATAAATCCAAGAAGTTTCCTTGGACTTCTTGACCTTTGACGATGGGACGAATAAGTGGTCCCGAAACGCCGGTTCGGAATTGTTACTTTCTACCGCATAATTTCCCAAAAAAGTGCAAATCTTACTTAATTTCAGTTTCAATTTTAGGTTATGTACGAATATTTAGTTAAGCACATTAGTTTGCGGTTTAGATAAACTAATAAGCTTATAGCGCTTGTAGGCTGTTCTTTGACGCTCATTCAGTTGCATAGGACTGATAATCGTGAATAACGAGGAGTTTCGAAAGAAGAGGTGATGGCCCCAGTGAACTCAGTATCTCTCCACGAATAATATGGGGATGCGCAGCCGGTAGACAGGTCTGATTGGAAATGGTTCCACTCCAATTTCCAATTCGCCACTGATGCTCCAACCAGGCCGGTGTGAGCAGTTTTCTATAGCAAAATTTTGGTTTCACAGTGGCCTTGCATTGTGTTGCGTGTTCTACCCATCTAGCACTTGGTTTCTGGGTTCGAATCCCGTTCTGTGCCTGGATATATCTGCGTTTGAGTTTTCCTGTATAAGTAGAGGCTTTCTCATTGACCGATCAATAACCCGTACGTCATAACAAATGTATACGTGTCTGAAGTCACTGGGCCACTTCGACATGCAGCGCTATGTAAGATGGATGAATGTACATCATTCTGAGAGTTTTTCTGTGGAAATATAGTTCATTAATATTGTTACAGTTTAACAAAGTTAGGATATTGCGGGAGGCGACACATTTTCATTTAATCTACGTTTCGTAGGAAAACGTGCCATATTCTGGCAGGTTTCTTCTTAGAAGATGGTGGAAGGAGGTGTATATCTACCAAAATTCACATTATCACACCTACGGAGATCCTAATCTTTGTATTCACCACTTCATAGCCTTTGTTGTCACTGTTCTGAGACCCTCAGAATGAGGAAACAGACAACATTAGGAAGGGAATTCTTGTGAACTTCATATGGGCCTTCGTCTGAGTTCACGTAACTTATTACATACGTTGTTTCTTTCGCAAAATAAGGGACCAATTCCCATTTACCTTCAGTTCTTCGTGTTTGTGGCGTTTACCTACAATATAAACCTCTGGGACTGGTTGTGGTGTTTGACGTTTGCCACATTGAAGACTCTATTGCCTGTCGCATTTGCGCGGTGTTAACCCGTTGGGAGGCACTGGGCTAATATGTAAACACCAAGACGTGAGGTAGACACGTCAGCACATAGGATCCTTTCTGTGAATTTGAAGTTAAATTACAACGTTTTAAAAGACTTCCAAGAAATAAAGCAATATGTCCGATTTAGAACTGTAGTTAGGGAAGAGGAGCCATAATGTGTGTCCTTTCCTTTTCTGATTTTGTCTATAAACATTTTATTTTAATAAGGTTTTGAATTTGTACCTGCAGAATTTATTACTTAATTGTCTTAGAAGAGTCGTATACCTGCCATTCCGATATTTGCTCAGTTGTTCAAGAAATCTATTAAAGTTGATTGATTGTGATGTCTTGATGGTTTCTCAGCTCATAGTTTATGATAAAATTAAATTACATGCAGTAAATGCATAATATTGAACTGGAGACTGGGAAAAACTGTATCTATTATAAAACTGTAGTAAAGGTAAAGCAATCCCATTACAGGCCTGGACAGGCCCTGAAGGGTTCTAAGAGGTTAAGGCTGCCAGATTTCAAGACAATCGGCATATGAACATGGTAAGGTTGTCAGCCCTATGCGCCCGTCGCGTTTCTTGTCCAGGAAATACTCCTGGTACTCATTTCTGTTAGAGGCTGAGTCGATCCCAGGGCCATAGTGCGGTCGGAAGTATTATGTCAACGAAAATTTCAATGGCATCATCGGGAATCGAACCCACAACCTTCCGACTTGTAACGCAGTACCTCCACCGCGAATGCTCCACAAAATGCAGTATTTACGTAAATTTACTATAATGTAACAATAGATCATTACGTTTAGGAGATAAAAACATTTAACATAGTGTGTTTGCTTGCCAATCAGAGTGCACATTCTTTGGATTGGGCGTTGAGGACTAAAAGACTGTCTTACGCGAAATTCCGATCTTAATCCTTGTAATTTTGTGGGGTTGGGCGAAAGGGTAAGTATGCCGATAATAAACAATAAGCCTTGATAAAATAAAACAAAACATTGGAGACCCTGCCGTTCTTATTTCTGAAACCTGAAGAAGAAAACTAATTTATTTTACCAACCACAGCACTTATATAAATTTATAAAATTTACACCTTAAAACATTAAAACATTAAAAACGCTCCGACATGTTCCGGTCCTAGGACCATCATCAGGGAGCTATATCGTCCTTGCTAAAGTTACACTATTAAAATTCATATTAATTTCACTATTCCAGTTGGTTTTTTTCTCTTGGCAACACAACACAACTCGATAAGAATAAATTCACATCAGTCCAACAAGCCTAATTATTTGTGTATAAAATTATTCTATATATATTTTAACAATACCTACTTGGTACAATTTATATTACAGGCATGCTGCCACAATACCCAACTGGAATAGTGAAATTAATATGACTTTTAATAGTGTAACTTTAGCAAGGACGATATAGCTCCCTGATGATGGTCCTAGGACCGAAACATGTCGGAGCGTTTTTAATGTTTTAATGTGTA
>Ga0123354_10006906_pt1 | contig 16953 bp, 14 predicted proteins | sample TergutLab28metaG_2_FD_97872 | JGI IMG/M metagenome (GOLD analysis project Ga0123354, IMG submission 97872) | Labiotermes labralis P4 segment gut microbial communities from Petit-Saut dam, French Guiana - Lab288 P4 | ecosystem: Host-associated > Arthropoda: Insects > Digestive system > Gut ...
CCCTGATGATGCCCATCGTGGTGAGCCTGGCGATGAACTCCGACACCCATCCGGGCCGCTTTTTGATGCCGTTGGCCTTTGCCAGCGCCATGGGCGGCACGCTGACACTCATCGGAACGCCCCCGAACCTGGTGGTCAACGATGCGCTGATCACCGCGGGCCACCGGGGCCTTTCGATGTTCTCGTTCACGCCGGTGGGCCTCGTCTGCGTGGCGGTGGGCACCCTGATGCTCTTTCCGCTCAGCAAAATATTCCTCTCCAAGGGCGGCACGGCGGCTAAGGGTCCCGTCAAAAAGGCGGGGAAATCACAAATAGAGCTGGTCAATGAATATCAACTCGCGCAGAACCTTTTCAGGGCGCGCGTTGCACAAGGCTCATCGCTGGTAGACAAGACATTGGAGCAGTCTGGCCTTCCCGGCCACCCGAACGTTGGCATCCTCGAGATTCGGCGCAAACACAGTACGCCAGTGCCGTTCCTCAACGTGCCGTTCCTGCAAACCCTCGACCAGCATCTCGCGGGCCCGCAGACCGTTATCCAAGAGAATGACATACTTTATCTTCTGGGCCCGTTCGAGGCCGTGCGCGCCTTTATCGAGGCCAACGGCCTGACGTGGATCGACACCCACCAAACCGAGGAGTCGGTGCCCGTCTTCTCCGGAAAACTGATGTTCGACCGCATCGGGATCGCCGAGGTGGTGCTGAAGGCCGACTCCAAACTGGTGAACCGCCCCATGAAAAGCTCGGGGTTTTGGGAAAAATACAGCGTCAATGTGCTGGGCATCCAGCGCCACAAGCAATATATCCTGCAAAACCTTCAGGATGAGAAGATGCACGCCGGGGACGTGCTGCTCGTGCAGGGCGAGTGGAACGACATCGCGCGTTTGGCCGAAGAACAATCCGAATGGGTCGTGGTGGGGCAGCCGCTGGCCGAAGCCTCCAAGGTTACGCTCGACTACAAGGCTCCCGTAGCGGCGGCCATACTTGTGCTGATGGTGCTGAGCATGGCCATCAAAAGCATTCCCGTAGAGCCCGTTACGGCGGTGATGGCCGCCGCGGTGCTGATGGTGCTCACGGGCTGCTTCCGCAATGTGGAGCAGGCCTACAAGACCATAAACTGGCAGACGGTGGTGCTGGTCGGGGCGATGCTGCCCATGTCGCTCGCCCTGGAAAAGACGGGGGCCTCGGCGATGATTTCGGACGGCCTGGTCAGGGGATTGGGCGGGCACGGGCCGGTGCTGCTGTTGGCCGGGATCTACTTCGGCACCTCGCTGACCACGCTCTTTATCAGCAACACGGCCACCACGGTGCTCTTCGCCCCCATCGCGCTGCGCGCCGCCGCCGAGATGGGCATAAGTCCTTACGCATTTCTGGTGGCGGTAACCATCGGGGCGAGCATGTGCTTCGCTTCGCCATTCTCCACGCCGCCCAACGCCCTTGTCATGTCGGCGGGGCGCTATACGTTCATGGATTATGTGAAGGTGGGGCTGCCCGTGCAGATCGCCATAGGCATCGCAATGATCTTCGTCCTGCCGCTGGTGTTTCCGCTGTGAGCCTCGCGGCTCCGACGCTGGCTTCGCTCCGCCTCAGCGCCCATTTCCCCGCGCCGAATCTCCACCGCTGCCCGCGCCCCGTTACAGCCGCTCCTGCAAAAATTCCTGCAACACGAGGGCGTGATTTTCGGCGGCGTTTTTCGAGGCGTAGAGGAGCGTAACGACCTTCTCGCCCTTGACATGGTCGACAAATTCGCGCGCCGCCGCCGACTTTTCGAGCTCCAGTAGATATTTGGCCCGAAACTCCGGCCATCTGTCTTCTTCCTGCGCGTGGTACCACTGTCTTAGCGGCGTTGAGGGAGCTATATCCTTAGCCCACAGGTCGTAATGCAGTGCCTCCTTGCGGATGCCCCTCGGCCAGAGCTTGTCCACCAACACGCGGTAGCCGTCCGCCGCCGATTCGGGTTCGTAAACCCGTTTGATCTTCACTTGTGCCATTCAGGTTGTTCTTTTGCGTAAACCGTTATGCGGAGAGATTTAAGATGAAAAACGACCAACAATCATTTTATTGTCAGTCGTTTAGCTTGTGATCCAGCTGGGGCTCGAACCCAGGACCCCAACATTAAAAGTGTTGTGCTCTACCTGCTGAGCTACTGAATCTTGTCATTTTGCGGGACTGACGGCGTTGCTTCGCATGACGGCCGGCCGTCTGCCGGTCATCCGTTTGTCCGCCCCGTTTTTTGGTGGTGCAAATATAACCCCTTTTTTTCTATTCCCAAAAAAACCCTAATTTTGTACATTCATCCAAAACCCAAGCCCGTATGTCTAAAGTTCTCATCATCGGAGCAGGCGGCGTGGGCACCGTGGTCGCCCATAAGGTCGCCGCGTGCCCCGCGTTCACCGAAGTAATGCTGGCCAGCCGCACCAAATCGAAGTGCGACGAGATAGCCCGTGCTGTGGAGCGCAACGTCCCGCGGGGCACACGCATCCAAATCACGCGGGTGGACGCCGACAACGTGAAGGAGCTGGTCGCCCTGATGCGCAGCTTCAAGCCACTGATAGTCATCAATGTCGCGTTGCCATACCAAGATCTGACCATCATGGACGCCTGCCTCGAGTGCGGGGTGAATTATCTCGACACGGCCAATTACGAGCCCAGGGATGAGGCGCATTTCGAATATTCGTGGCAATGGGCTTACCAGGAGCGCTTTAAGAAGGCTGGCCTGACGGCGATCCTCGGCTGCGGTTTCGATCCGGGGGTGTCGGCCATCTTCGTGGCCTACGCCGCCAAGCACCATTTCGACGAGATCCATTACCTCGACATAGTCGACTGCAACGCGGGCAACCACGGCATGGCCTTCGCCACCAACTTCAATCCCGAGATCAACATCCGCGAGGTTACGCAGAAAGGCAAATATTGGGAAAATGGCAAATGGGTGGAGACAGAGCCCCACGAGATACACAAGACGCTTACCTATCCGGAGATAGGGCCTCGCGAGTCGTATCTGATATATCACGAGGAGCTGGAGTCGCTCGTGAAAAATTACCCCACGCTCAAACGTGCGCGGTTCTGGATGACTTTCGGGCAAGAGTACCTCACCCACCTTCGCGTTATCCAGAACATCGGTATGGCGCGCATTGATCCCGTGATGTACAACGGTGTGGAGATCATTCCTATACAGTTCCTCAAGGCGGTGCTGCCCGACCCGAAGTCGCTGGGGGCGAACTACACCGGCAAGACCTCCATCGGCTGCCGTATTCGCGGCGTGCGCGGCGGAAAGGAACATACCTACTACATCTACAATAACTGCGACCACGAGGCGGCCTACAAGGAGACCGGCACGCAGGCGGTGAGCTACACCACGGGCGTTCCGGCCGCGCTGGGGGCGGCGATGTTCGTGCGCGGGCTGTGGAAAGGGCCGGGTGTGATGAATGTGGAGCAGCTGGATCCCGATCCCTTCATGGCCGAGCTGGGCGAGTGGGGATTGCCGTGGGTCGAGGTGCACGGTGGCGATCTGGAATTGTAAGATAATCAAATCATGCACTCATGAAGACAAAAAGGATTTTCGCATTAATCGCACTCGCTGCGGCGGTATTTTTTTATACAAACAGCGCTGCTGCAAATAATGACCGGTTTATCCGCGTTCAGGGCAAACATCTGGTCACTCCAGACGGCAAAGAATTTCTTATCCAGGGGACCAACTTGGGCAATTGGCTCAACCCGGAAGGTTACATGTTCCTGTTCAGAAACACGAACGCGGACAGTTTCCGTTCGATCAACGATGCCTTTTGCGAATTGGCCGGACCCGATTTTACCCGGAATTTCTGGAAAGCGTATAAAAACAATTACATTACCAAGGAGGATATCGATTATATCAAGCGAACGGGAATGAACGCCATACGGCTTCCTTTTCATTATAAGCTGTTTACCGATGACTATTATCTGGGTTCGCCTTCTGATCAGGATGGATTTGCGATCTTCGACCGCGTGCTGGGTTGGTGCCGGGAAGCGGGGCTGTACGTTATTTTGGATATGCACGACGCGCCGGGCGGACAATCGGGGGGCAACATCGATGACAGTTACGGCTATCCGTTCTTGTTTGAAAGCGAAGAAAACCTGCAACAATACTGCTATATCTGGCAGCGGATTGCGCAACGGTATGCCAACGACACGATAGTCCTTGGATACGATCTGCTGAACGAGCCGGTCGCGCCCGATTTCAAGCGGCTCAATCCTTGTCTGGAGCCGACTTACAAACGTTGTACGAAAGCGATCCGGGAAGTGGACAAAAACCATATTGTCATGCTGGAGGGGGCGCAATGGGACAGCAATTTCACGGTATTTCACGATTGGAAGTTCGATGACAAAATGATGTACACCTGCCATATGTATCATCGCGACACGTTGCGGAAGAATATTCGGGAGTTCCTCGATTTCAGAGAAAAGACCGGGCGACCGATGTATATGGGCGAAACGGGCGAGAATACCGACCAGTGGGTAAGCGCCTGGCGGCGTTTGTTGGAAGCCAACGACATGGGGTGGACATACTGGCCCTATAAGAAAATGTCTCAAAAAACCGCTTGCCTGATGCTTATCCCGACTCCTGAAAATTGGGACCTTATTGTGGAATATCTACAAAAAGACCGGAGCAGTCTCAAAAAAATAAACGAGGCGCGCCCCGACATGAAGTTGGTACGAAAGGCGATGACCGACTATTTGGAAAATATGAAATTCGCCAATTGCAAGAAATCCGAAGGTTACATTCGGGCCTTGGGGATGAAGCCGTAGTGATGACCGATTTCAGTAAAATACCATCGCCCTGTTTCGTGCTCGACGAGCGGCTACTCCGGCGCAACTTGGAACTTATCGCCGGTGTGGCGCGCGAAGCGGGGGTGCAGATCATCCTCGCCCTGAAAGCGTGCGCGATGTGGCCGGCGTTCCCCGTCTTTCGCGAGTATGTTTCGGGCGCGACGGCCAGCTCGCTCGCCGAGGCGCGGCTGGTGCACGAGGAACTGGGCGTGCCATCGCACACCTACGCCCCGGTCTACACCGACCGCGATTTCGAGGAAATGCTGCGCTACAGCAGCCACGTAACGTTCAACTCGTTGGGACAATATGCGCGGTTTGCCCCCGCGGCGCTGATCCGCGGCATCTCGTGCGGGCTACGCATCAATCCCGAATGTTCTTCTGTCGCCACCGCCCTCTACGACCCCTGTTCGCCTGGCTCGCGCCTCGGCGTTACGGCGGCGGAATTGGAGCGATTGGGCGGGGCCGATGAAGGAGGCCGGGATGGCGGCGGCCTGCCCGACGGCCTCGAAGGCTTTCATTTCCACACGCTTTGCGAGTCGGGGCCGGAGGAGTTGCGCACGACACTCCAAGCCGTCGAGCAGCGCTTCGGGCGCTGGCTGCCGCGGCTGCGGTGGATCAACATGGGCGGCGGCCACCTCATCACGCGCGAGGGTTACGACACCGGTCTGCTGGTGAACACGTTGCGCGATTTCAAAAAGCGCCATCCCAATCTCGAGGTGATCCTCGAACCCGGCAGCGCCTTCACGTGGCGCACGGGGTGGCTCGTGGCTACGGTCGAGGACAAGATAGAGCGCGGGGGCGTTAACACGCTGATGGTCGACACGTCATTCGCCTGCCACATGCCAGACTGCCTCGAAATGCCCTACAAACCGGCTATCGCCGGGACACACGAGCCGCGCGAGGGCGAGAAACGGTGGAGGGTGGGGGGCAACTGCTGCCTGGCGGGCGACTTTGTGGGCGACTGGGCTTTCGACAGCGAGCCGCAGGTGGGCCAAAAGCTCGTGTTCGAAGACATGATCCACTATACGATGGTCAAAACCACGATGTTCAACGGCGTGCGCCACCCCTCGATAGCCATCCTGCGCCCGGACGGCGCGCTGGAGGTGGTGCGCGAGTTCGGATATGAAGATTACAAAATGAGAATGGGCGGCATAAATTAGGCATAAAGACTTATTGCCCATTTTCGCCCGTAATTGTAAGTTTGTCGGTCATACAGACTCTTGAAGTTTATGCAAGATTTCAAACCTACCGATTACACTTTGGTCAACGTCGCCGACGGGCGCGAATTTCCCGACCGGGGCTGGACACTCGAAGATCCGCAGTCGTCGACCCCTTCGCTGGTGCGCGCCAAATATGCCACTAAACAACTTGAAGACAAGGGCGAAAGTTGGGGGATTTACCGTTTTGCCGACTGGCTGCCCATCGGCCGCACACTCCACGGCTCGGCTTCGCCGGTCACCTATAAAAGCAAGGGCCTCGCGAAGAAGCTCGGCCTGAAAAATCTCTATATCACTTTTAGCGGCTGGTATCCGGCCATCGGAGCGGCGATGACCACTTGCTCGTTCAAGGAGACCGAGGCCTTCTCGGTGTGCGGCCGCCTGAGCCCCGACATGGGGCGCGTGCTGGTGGTGGCCTCGGCTGGAAACACGGCGCGCGCGTTCGCCAAGGTGTGCTCCGACAATCGTATTCCCCTGCTGCTCAGCGTGCCGGAGGACAACATCGACTCGCTGTGGTTCGAGAGTCCGCTCGACGACTGCGTGAAGCTCATAGTTCCGCAGAAGGGCGGCGACTATTTTGACGCCATCCACCTGAGCAATCTCGTTTTGGAGTCGCCGCGTTTTATCGCAGAGGGTGGGGCTAAGAATGTCGCCCGCCGCGACGGCATGGGGACGACCGTGCTGTCGGCGGCGACCCATATCGGCCGCATCCCCGACTACTATTTCCAGGCCGTGGGCAGCGGCACGGGCGCCATCGCCGCGTGGGAGGCCAATATGCGCCTTGCGGCGGACGGGCGTTTCGGCGCGGCGAAGATGAAGCTCGTAGTGTCGCAGAACTCGCCGTTCCTGCCGATGTACAATGCGTGGAAAGCCGCCTCGCGCGAGCTGGCCCACTACGACGAGGGGCAGGCGCGGGCCGACGCCGATGCCATCGACGCCAAGGTTCTATCGAACCGCAAGCCGCCTTACGGTGTGGTGGGCGGGCTCTACGACGCGCTGATCGATAGCGAGGGGGATGTGGTGAAGGTCGACAACGAAGAGGCGAGGGCGGCGGCGGCGCTGTTCCGCGAACTCGAGGGGGTCGACATCCTTTCGGCGCCCGCCGTGGCGGTGCATTCGCTCGTGTCGGAGGTCGCTGCGGGCCATGTGGACCGCGACAGGATCGTGATGCTCAATATCACCGGCGGCGGCGAGCAACTCTTCCGCAACGGCCGCAAGCTGTGGTTTCTGCGCCCCTCGGCGGTCTTCCCGCTCGACCCCGATCCCGCAAGGGTGGTCGAGGCGGCCGAGCGGCTGTTCTAAAATATATAGCAGAGGCTTAGGCCCATCTGCCCAGTGTAGTAGTAAGTGGGTTGCAGTGTGAAGGAAGTTTGCTTTTCGCTTGTGTTCTCGCCGCTAAATCCATAGCTCCCGAGCCGCGGGAAGAGCGCTTTTCGTAGATATGGATAGCCCCAATAGACCGCTTTGGTCGAGAGGATGCCGAGCCCCGCGCCGGCCACTACGTCGCTCAGCCAGTGGCGATTTTTCATGATGCGCGCCGCGCCCACGAAGGTCGCCACGCTGTAGCCTGTAACGCTGATCCACACCGATTTATCCTTATATTCCTGGTGGAGGAACTCCGCCGCCACGAAGGCCGCCGTGGTATGCGCCGAGGGGAACGAGAGGCCGTCGGAGCCGTCGGGACGGGTGCGCCCCGCCGCGAATTTGACGCCGTAGGCCACCCCCAGCGCCACGCCGTTGCCCAAGGCGTAGATGGCAGCCATGTCGAGCCAGCCGTGGGCGCTCTCTACGCCGCACAGCTTGAGCCCCGCCGCGATCGCCGCGGGCCCGAACACCAGATAGTCGTCCGCGCTGATGTGCCAGAAGGCGTCGCGCCATGCAATGTCGTCGCGCAGATCATAGTCGAGCCGGCGGATACCGTTGTTGCCCAGCGAGATAAGCCCGTATGTGAACATCGCCGCCGGAACGGCGATTCCCGCGACCTTGCCCACGGTGATTCGGTGGTCGGGGGCGGGGAGGGCGACGGAGTCGGCTTCGGCTACCGCCGAAGCTGAGGGTGCGGGAAAGGCGGCCGGTGTTTCGGATGCGGCGACGATCGGCATCTGCGCGGCGACCTCCACCGTGTCGGCCACGGGTGCGGTCTGCGCGTGCACCGAAAGTGACGGTGCGGCGAACGCCAAGACGAGCATCGGAATGAGCAAGATCCGCTTCATGGGCTCAAAGATAGCGAAATCTCTATAAATAAAGCCCGCCCCTGAATGAACAAGAGCGGACTATTATCTACTCGGTAACCATCGGTCAGCATCCGGGGCAGCACCCTGCTGCGCTCGCCGCTCCATGGCAGCATCCCGCTCCACATCCACACCCGGCCCCGCATGCGCATCCGCCGCCGATGCAGGCGGCCACGAGGATGAAGACGAGGCAGACGATGAACAGGTAGCTGACGTCGATCCAGATCAGAGACCTGGCGCGTTTGCCCCATCCGGCGCGGAAGAAGATGGAGGCTTTCGCCCAGGCTGAGAAGGCGATAGCGATGCCCAGCGCCAGCCAAATGGTAACATGCGTGGCCCAGAAGAGGACAAAGCCCACCAGTGCGGTGGCGCCCAGCTGCACCAGCATGGGCATCACACTGTGGCCGTGGTGGCAGCACTCGCATTTGCAGTCGGGGCCGCAGGTGCACTCCTTGCCTTCGTGGCAGCCGCATTTGCAGTCGGGGCCGCAGGTGCACTCCTTGCCTTCGTGGCAGCCGCATTTGCAGTCGGGGCCGCAGGTGCAATGGCCGCTTTCGAGCTTGGCCCATTCATTTTTGAAGAATACCGAATACCATAGCCAGCCAACGAGATAGGCCACGATGACGCTCAGCGCCCACCACAGCCACGGAAATTGACAAATCGAACAGTTCATAAAGTACCTCCTTTTTTAAGTTAGACAATATTTTTCGTATTATGCAAGAATCATTCCTTTTATCTGTTCTATCACCTTGGCGGCCAGGGCGTCGGCCGAGACGCGGTCGCGCGCTTCGGAGTAGATGCGGATGATGGGCTCGGTGTTGGAGCGGCGCAGATGTACCCACCCCTCGACGAAGTCGACCTTCACCCCGTCGATATCCGTAACGCGCTCATCCTTATAGGTGTTCTTGACCGCCGACAGTAGGGCGTCCACGTCGGTGCCGAGGGCGAGCTCCATCTTGTTCTTGGAGATGTAATATTTCGGGTATGAGTCGCGCAACTCCGAGACCTTGATGTCTTTATGGGCCAAATGTGTCAGAAACAGCGCCACGCCCACCAGCGCATCGCGGCCGTAGTGCAGGGTGGGGTAGATCACCCCGCCGTTGCCCTCGCCGCCGATCATCGCTTTGACCTCCTTCATTTTGGCGACCACGTTCACCTCGCCCACCGCCGCGGCGTAGTATTTGCCGCCATGCGCGACGGTTACGTCGGCCAGGGCGCGCGAGCTGCTCAGGTTAGAGACGGTGTTGCCTTTCGGGTTGTGCGAGAGCACGTAATCAGCCACGGCCACGAGTGTATATTCCTCACCGAACATCGTCCCGTCTTCGCACACCAGCGCCAGACGGTCTACATCGGGGTCGATCACCACGCCCAGATCGGCCTTGCGGCGCACCACCTCGGCGGAGATCGCGGTCAGGTTCTCGGGCAGGGGCTCAGGGTTGTGGGCGAACTCGCCCGTGGGCTCGCAGTTGAGCTCGAACACCTCGGCGCCCATTGCCCGCAGCAGGGTGGGTATCACCGTGCCGCCCACCGAGTTGACGGCGTCGACCACAATGCGGAATTTGCGGCGGCGCACCGCCTCTGTGCCGACCAGCGGGAGCGCCAAAACGGCGGCGATATGTTCGCTGTCGAACGGCTCCGCGGGCAGGAATTTTCCGAGGCCGTCCACGGTCGGGTATTCGACCGTGTCAGATGCTGCCAACTTGAGCACTTCGGCCCCCGCCGCGGCATCGAGAAATTCGCCGCGGCCGTCGAGCAGTTTCAGGGCGTTCCACTGGCGCGGGTTGTGGCTGGCGGTGATGATGATACCCCCGTCAGCGCCGCGCGCCGCGACGGCCATCTCCACTCCGGGGGTGGTGCACAGGCCTACATTTATCACGTCCATGCCGCATCCCGCGAGCGTCCCCGTAACGATGGCCTCGACCATCGGCCCCGAGATCCGGGCGTCGCGCCCCACGACTACCCGCATCCGCCGGCCCGAAGCCCCCGCTTTGTCCGCGACATGCGCCTTGAGCCACAGCGAGTAGGCTGTGGTGAAACGCACTATGTCGATGGGGGTGAGGTTGTCGCCGGCTGCGCCGCCTATGGTGCCGCGGATACCCGAAATGGATTTTATGAGCGTCATGGGGCGCGGATTTGTTTTTCAACTGCAAAACTATTAATTTTACACCAATAATAAAAACAAATACTATGAGAAAGATCCCCGCTTCCGAGTTGATCATCAACGATGACGGCTCGATATTCCATATCCATCTGCTTCCCGGGCAGTTGGCCTCCACGGTCGTCCTCGTTGGCGATCCGGGCCGCGTCGAGCAGGTCGCCAAACTTTTCGACACCCGCGAGATGAAGGTCGAAAATCGCGAAGTCTGCACTGTTACAGGCTCCTACAAAGGCAAGCGCATGACCGTAATCTCCACCGGTATCGGCACCGACAACATCGACATCGTGGTGACGGAGCTCGACGCGCTGGCCAATGTCGATTTCGCCACACGCACCGAGCGCGCCCAAAAGCGCTCGCTGGTGCTCCTGCGCCTCGGCACCTCGGGGGCGTTGCAGCCCGACCTGAAGATCGGCGATCTGGTCTTTGCGCGCACGTCGATAGGGTTCGACGGTCTGCTAAATTTCTACGCGGGGCGCGACAGGGTGTGCGACCTCGATATGGAGCGCGCGTTTGAAGCCCACACCGGTTGGGGCGACCAATTGGCCAAACCCTACTTCATAGACGCCGACAAGGAGCTGCTGACCCATTTCAAAGATTCGGTCAAGGAGGGGATAACCATCTCGGCCCCCGGCTTTTACGCTCCGCAGGGGCGCTGGGTTAGACTCAAGCCTGCTTTTCCCAACCTTAACGAAAAAGTGGAAAATTTTTCGTACAAGGGGCGCCGGATCACCAATTTCGAGATGGAGAGCTCGGCGCTGGCGGGGCTCGGACGCCTGATGGGGCACCGCGCCGCCACCATCTGTACCATCATCGCCCAGAGGGTGGCCCTCGACATGGAGACCGACTACAAGCCTTTTGTCGATAAAATGATAAAAATGTCGCTCGATAAATTGGCAATTCTGCCGGAAAGGTCGTAAATTTGGCAAATTAAAACATACCGATTATGAAATTCATTATATCGAGTTCGGCCCTGCTCTCGCTCCTGCAGACGACCGGCAAAGTGATAAACAGCAAGAACACCCTCCCCATACTGGACTATTTCCTTTTCGACCTGCATGGGGGTATGCTAAAGGTTACGGCTTCCGATCTGGAAACCACCCTGGTGGGCACCATCAAGGTAGACAGCGTGGAGAAGGAGGGCATCATCGCCGTGCCGTCGAAGCTGATGCTCGACTCGCTCAAGGAGTTCTCGGAGCAGCCCCTGACCATCGAGGCCAACGAGTCGACCTGGGAGATCAAGATGAGCTGGAAGAGCGGATCGCTCGCCATCCCCGGCACGTCGGGGCTGAGCTATCCCGAGATGCCCGCGCTCGGCGAGGGGCACAGCGAGGTGAACTTCGAGGTCGACACGCTGATAAATGGTATCAACAAGACCATCTTCGCCACCGCCGACGACGAGATGCGCCCGGTGCTCAATGGCATACTTATTGCTATGGAGCCCAAGCTCACCACCTTCGTGGCCACCGACGCCCACAAACTGGTCAAATACACCGCCGAGGGCGACAACGGCAAGCTCGCCTCGTCGCTTGTGCTGCCCAAGAAACCCGCCATGCTGTTGCGCTCCATCCTGCTCAAGGAGGAAGACGCGGTGGGGGTGGCGTTCGATGCGAAGAACGTGCAGTTCCGCCTGAAGAATTTCACAATGGTGTGCCGCCTCATCGAGGGTAATTTTCCAAATTATAACGCCGTGATTCCCAGTAACAATCCCAATAAGGTGATCATCGACCGCGTGGAGCTGCTCAATGGCATCCGCCGCGTGGCGGTGTGCTCGAACCAGGCCACCAACCTGATCCGCCTCGACTTCTCGCCCGACAAGGTGGTGCTCACCGCGCAGGATTTGGATTTTTCGGTCTCGGCCAACGAGACGCTCACATGCAGCTACGACGGCGACAAAATTACCATCGGGTTCAAGTCTACGTTCCTCGTGGAGATACTCTCGAACATCGAAACGCCGAGCGTGCTGCTCGAGCTGGGCGACTCGACCCGCGCCGGGGTGTTCAAACCCATCCACGACGACAAACAAACGAGCTCGGCCCTTATGCTCCTTATGCCCATGATGATCAACGCATAAATGCAGCTCAATCTTCGCAACCCCATAATTTTCCTCGACCTCGAGACCACGGGCATCGACGTGAGCTCGGACCGTATCGTGGAGATCTCCATGGTCAAGGTGCAGCCCGACGGCGCGCGCGATGTCAAGACGCGCCGCATCAATCCCGGAATTCCCATCCCCGCCGCCGCGACCGCCATCCACCACATCACGGACGAGGATGTGAAAGATTGCCCCTCGTTCGGCCAGATCGCGCGCTCGCTGGCGCAATATATGGAGGGGTGCGACCTGGGAGGCTACAACTCCAACAAGTTCGACATCCCCATCCTGGCTGAGGAATTCCTGCGCGCGGGGATCGACGTCGATCTGAAAAAGCGCAAGATGATCGACGTGCAGAACATTTTTCATCAGAAGGAGCAGCGTACATTGGTGGCGGCGTACAAGTTCTACTGCGAGAAGGACTTGACTGAGGCGCATTCGGCCGAGGCCGACACGCTGGCCACCTACGAGGTGCTCCTGGCACAGCTCGACCGCTATCCCGACCTGCGCAACGATGTCGAGTTTCTGGCCGACTACTCCGCGCGCAGCCGCTTTGTCGACTACGCCGGGCGGATCGTGCTGGTTGACAAGGATGTGGAGGTGTTCAACTTCGGCAAGCACAAGGGGCGACCGGTGGCGGAAGTTTTTCGCACCGAGCCCAGTTATTACACATGGATCATGGAGGGCGATTTCCCGCAATATACCAAAAAGGTCGTTACGGAGATACGCCTGCGCGACAAAAAATGAGGCGGTTGAGGTATATATTTTTGCTTTTCGGGGCGGTGGCGCTGATGGTTGCGCTCGCTTCGCCCGTTTCGGCCGTTGCGGCGGGGATGTCGACGAGCGTGGTCAATATCGATGGGCAGAATTATTATGTCCATACGGTTGTGGCGGGCGAGACGCTCTTTTCGCTCACGAAGCTATACGGGGTGAGCGAGAGCGACATAGTGTCGAACAATCCCTATGCGGTGGACGGGCTAAAAGCCGGTCAGGTGCTGAAGATCCCGCAGGTCAAATCCGGAAAAACGCTGTCGCCCCGCAAGCAGGCGCGCCTGTTCGAGCAGCACACAGTCAACCAGGGCGAGACTGCATACTCGATATGTAAACGTTACGGCATTACTATTGAAAACCTTATCGAGGACAATCCGGGCCTCGACCCGACCCAGCTCTCCATCGGGCAGCAGCTCAACATCCGCAAGGCGGCGATGAACACCGTCGCACCCGAGGCCGTCGATCAGAATTTCCAACAATATAGCGCCGCGCTGAACAGCGTTTCGCCCGACTTCGTCTACCACACCGTCGAAAAGGGGGAGACCATCTACTCGCTCACCAGGCTTTACGGTGTTACAGAGCAAGATATACGCGACAATAACGATATCAGCGACGGCCTGAAAGCGGGGCAGATGCTCAAGTTGCCGGTGCATCCGGGCGCCGAGGGCTCGGCCGCGCCTACCACGCCACCGCCGGTCCCGGCCGGCGAAAATGGGGTTGTTGAGGCCCCGTCAGAACCGGCCGTCCCAGCCGTCTCGAACGGGCCTGAGGTCCCGGCCATAGATTCGGTGCGCCGGCCGCGGCAGCCCAACCACATCGACATAGCGCTCTTGCTGCCCATAAAAGGCGCCGACGGGGTGTCCGCCAATTTCATGGATTTCTACAAGGGGGCGCTTATCGCCCTTGCAGACCTGCGGGCGAAGGGTATTTCGGGGCAGGTGCGCGTGTGCAACGACACGCGCTCCGAGACAGAGGTGCGCAGTTGCTTGGAGCGAAGCGATATGCAGGCGGTCGACCTTATCATCGGCCCGGTCTACGAGAGCGAACTGCAGCCCGTGCTCGACTTTGCCCGCGAGAAGATGGTCCCGGTGGTCTCGCCGCTGGCCACCATAGATGATCACCAGAGCAACCTGCTGTGGCAGATGTCGCCCGCGCCGGAGATGAAGTACGAAAAATTGCGCGCTGTGTTGCAGGGCGACAAAAATGTGGTGGTGGTGCGCTCGGAGGTCAACGACACCGAGTTCGAAAAGGGCATCCTTCCCCTCTTGCCCGCCGGCCACGCTACGATAAACTATCGCCGCAAGATGGCCGCTTCCGAGATCGAAAACAATCTCTCGGGTGAGAAAGAGAATGTCTTTGTGATACTTACGCAGGATGCGACCGAAATCGACGAGATCATGGCGCGCCTGAGTTCCATACAGGCCAACCTCGTGGCGCGCGGCATCCGAAATCCCGTGGTCACGGTGGTGGGCGCCTCGCGCTGGCAGCGTTTCACGGGCGCCGACCGCAACCTGTACTTCAAACTGAGGCTCACGTTCGTTTCGCCATATTACGCCGAGCGCAGCGATCAGCGCATAATCGACTTCGACCGCCGCTATATCGACGCTTTCGGCACGCTGCCCTCGCTCTATTCCTACCGGGGGTTCGATGCGGTCAAACTCTTTGGCGGCGCGGGGGCTGGCGATATCACCGGCGACCTCGCCCGGACGGTGAACGGCACCGGTGCGGGACTGCTGCAAATGCCCTATCATTTCGTCCAGTCGTCGCCAAACGGCACTCACGTCAACGAAGCTTGGGGCCTGGTCGAGTATCACGACGACTACACGATTACCGTCAAATAGTACGGAGCGTAGCGGGCGTTATTTCCGAAAAATCTTTGATTATAAGGTCGTTGTCCGAGGTGCGCAGGCGCTCATCCGAAAATGTCGTGGACAGTGCGACCACCTTCATGCCTGCGCGGCGGGCGGCCTCGATGCCGGCGAAGGAGTCCTCGAAGACGACACAGTCGCGCGGGGTGAGGCCCATCATAGACGCGCACGCGAGGAATATGTCGGGCTCGGGTTTGCGGCGGGAGACCATCTCGCCGTTGACCACCGCGTCGAACAGGCCGCCGAAACCGCACTTCTCGATCACGAAATCGACATTGAGCTTCATCCCCGACGACCCGACCGCCAGCCGCACCCCCTCGCCTTTTAGCGCGCGCAGGAAGCGGTCGAGCCCCGCGACCGGCTCGATGCGGTTGGCGTAGAGCTCACGGTAGATCTCCTCCTTTTCACGGTCGAGCTCCTCCAGCCCCACCCGCCGGATCACCTCCGCGGGCAGCACTTCGGGCAATATCTCGTCGTTGCCGCGCCCGAAAAAAGGCACTACGTGGTCGCGCTCCATCTCCACGCCGTAGCGGCGGCACAGCGCCACAAAAGCATCGAGGTGCGCGTCGCGGTTGTCGACCAGCACCCCGTCCATATCGAATATCGCGCCCCTTATCATCAGAATTTCAAGCCGTAGCCGATCAGAGCATGGGAGGTGAATATTCCGCCCCCATGGTTCGTGTAGAACAGATTGTCCAGGCCCAGTGAGATATAGTAGTGTGAGTTGTCTACGATGTTGAAGCGGACGGGGATTTCCAGCGCAAAATAATCGTATGTTACTTTGTTTGTAGCCATGCTGTTGGGGTCGGAGTACCATATGCCCTCGCTGACCCATGCCGGGGACAGTCCGATTTTCAGGTTGCGCAGGCGCGCGCCGAAGGGCGTGATGAGAACCCCCGCGCTCAATCCCCCATGTATGTCGGCCTCCATATCCCCCGGACGGGACAATTTGCCTATGAACGCTTTCATGCGCAGGGCGAAATAGTCGTTCAGCTCGCGCTGGTACTCCAAGGCCAGGACAGGCCCCCAAGTCGTTTTCACCTCCCGGTAAAAGTAAGTCTGGTCCAGGCTCCAAGCCCCCGCCATGATCGAAAAACTGTTCCGGTCTTCCGCTTGCGCCCGTGCCAGGACGGGCAGGAGCATGACAACGGCTGAGAAGATGAATTTTTTCATAAAATCTCCTTTTACGGAGAGCAAAGTAAGGACAAATTTTTCAACGTTCCAACAATGCGGACAAAAAGCGTTATCTTTGTTATCCCAAACGAATCCGGAACAGACGATGGCCGCCATAAACATACCCGAAAAAACAGTCGAACGCCTGAGTGAATACCGCCGTACACTCTTGTCGCTCAGTGAACAGGGCATCACCCACATCTTTTCGCACGTCATCGCCGGCATGCACGGCATCACGGCGGTGCAGGTGCGGCGCGATTTGATGCTCATCGGCTTCTCGTCCGACACCAAGAAGGGTTACGACGTGCGGGTGCTGATCGATTTTATAGATTCGATCCTCGACAGCCCCGACACCCAAAATATCGGCGTGATGGGCATGGGCCACCTCGGGCAGGCGATCACCAAATATTTCAACGGCAAGAAACACAAGCAGCGCATCGTGGCCTCGTTCGACGTCGACCCCCAGAAGGTGGGCCAGACGATCGACGACATCCCGTGCTATCATATCGACGAGTTCGTGCAGCGCGTGGCCGAGCACGACATCAATATCGTGATCCTCTCCTCGCCCACCAACGTGGCTTCGGAGCTGGTGCGCCCCATCATAAACGCCGGCATCAGGGGGGTGCTCAACTTCACCTCCAAGCCG
>Ga0123354_10006907_pt1 | contig 16951 bp, 16 predicted proteins | sample TergutLab28metaG_2_FD_97872 | JGI IMG/M metagenome (GOLD analysis project Ga0123354, IMG submission 97872) | Labiotermes labralis P4 segment gut microbial communities from Petit-Saut dam, French Guiana - Lab288 P4 | ecosystem: Host-associated > Arthropoda: Insects > Digestive system > Gut ...
AAGAGAGGCAGCGTACCGGTATATATCTACGCAATCAACATTGGAGCCGGGTCGAATGTCCTGATCGGGACAAAGACTGTAACGATAGGGGCGCCGCCCGGCAATCCGATCGGTCACGTTGACAGCGTATCTGCGTCTACAGCAACGCCGGGGCAGTTGTCGATAGGAGGCTGGGCGCTCGATGGCGACGCGGCGACCCAGGCGACGCAAGTGCACGTATACGTCGGAGGTTCTGCCGGCGCGGCCGGCGCACAGGGTTTCGCGCTGACGGCAAATCAATCGCGTCCCGATGTGAACGCCGCTTATCCGGGAGTCGGGAATAACCACGGCTTTTCGGGCACGGTAACGACAACAAAGAGAGGCAGCGTACCGGTATATATCTACGCGATCAACATCGGATCCGGGACGAATGTCCTGATCGGGACAAAGACAATCAATATTCCAAATTAGAACGCGTAACATCTACGTAAATAGTGGAACAGGAGCAGCCACAATTTTGAGAAAGACTCCAAAGACCGCCGAGAGCCGTAGGCTCTCGGCGGCGTGTTATGAAAAGCATGTCAAGTGCCCGATGAACAAAGTGCTGTGCCGGACAAGAAGAAGGAGAGAAAACCAGAGCATATTCCAAAGTCCGTCGGCTTGCCGGAACTGTAAAAACAGATGCACCGCGTCATCCAATCCCAAGACGGTTTGCTTCGTGGACGGCGTGGATTATGTCCCGGCCTATATGTTCGGCAAGAACAAGACTTGCGCTTCCCGATAAGAGCAAGTTCATCCCGCGTTCCCAGTATCTCGCCGTCGCGAAAGCGGCAGACGCGGATACGACAATGAGCGCAGCGGAAAAGGCAAGCGTAATCAAAAAAGCGAATGAGTGCGCCGAAGCGATTGACAAGGCTATTGATAATGCGCTTATGGGCATCCCGCCAAACCGCAGCCAGTACGCGGCCGACTATGAATGGAACGCGGTCAAGGATTTCTGGTACGTCTGGAATGCGCCAATCAAGGAGACGAAGAAAAGCACGATCGATAAGACTGTGGGCGCAAAAGCGGTCATGGGGAATTGACACAAAAAAATCTGGTAGGGGTAAAATAGGGGTATTTCGCCAATTTTCACGAGATTGTATACAAAATAAAACCGCCTGAATCGTTGAAATTCAAACGGTTTTCGTGGTGCGGGCACAGGGATTCGAACCCGGGACCTCATGGTTGTGACCCATGCGCTCTGAACCAGCTGAGCTATGCCCGCGCGGCCGGTAAAATGTATTGTACCATATCCCGTCGGCCGCGCGCATTATTTTTTGTACAGAGCGTCAACGGTCAGGAGTTTATGCTTATTCCTCTCCGTTTATCTTCCGTTTACATTGGTATACTATGGTTATTATCCTAAGCATACGAACAAAGGCAAGACGCCGGAGATTTTCATCAGCGGAAAAGGAGGCTTTATTTGAGCAAGGTATTGATTGCGGACGACGATCCGAATATTCGCGAGCTTGTCTGCGTGCTGCTGAAAAACGGCGGGCTTGAAGTCTGCGAGGCGAAGGACGGACGCGACGCGCTCTCCGTCATGGACAAAGAGAATCCGGATCTCGCCATCATCGATCTGATGATGCCGAATATGGACGGCTATGAGCTGTGCCGCGCCATACGGCAGTATTATGAGAATATGCCGGTTCTTATGCTGACGGCGAAAGGCGAGCTGCCTGCGAAAGTAAAAGGGTTCGAGGCCGGCGCGGATGATTATTTGACAAAACCATTTGAGGGCGACGAGCTGGTTTTGCGCGTTATGGCCCTTTTGAGACGCTATAAAATCGAAGCGAGCCAGACCTTGCAGATCGGCAATGTTCTGGTTGACAGGAACAGCTATACGGTGACGGTCGGCGGCGATAAGGAAGACATACCCCGGAAAGAGTTTGAGCTGCTGTTTAAACTGGCGGGATTTCCGGGGAGGACATTTCCCCGGGATCAGCTTATTGAAGATGTGTGGGGTTATGATTTTGACGGAAACGAGCGGACGCTGGACGTACATATCGGCCGTCTGCGGGAGAGGTTTCCTGCGGAGCTGTCCGGCTTTCGGATCGTGACGGTGCGAGGGCTGGGTTATCGGCTGGAGGTGGTTTCATGAGCGATCGGCCGGACTCCGGCGGGAAGCGCAGTCCCGATGGGAATTATGAATGGCACGACAAGCCTACGCCGTTCAGGATCGCGCAAGGAATCATCTTCTTCGTGTTGGCGTTCGTGTTGGCGCTTGTCGCGGCGTATTTCATCACGGCGCAAATCTACCGGTGGACGGGCGCTCCGCCGCTGCTTTTGCAAAATATTCTGACCGGTGTTGTAGGGTTTCTGCTTCTCGCCGCCGGCCTTATGGCATTCCGGCTCGTCACCCGCCCGTACAGCCGGGAGATCGAGAATATCCACGGCGCGTTTACCGAAGCGCTGGGACAGATCGCGCAGGGAAACTTCAACGTCACCCTGGATACGCGTTTGTACGCGCAACAGCATGATATGGCGCAAGCCATCAACGATATGGCGCAGAACCTTGGAAATCTCGAAACGATGCGGCAGGATTTCGTATCCAACGTATCCCACGAGATCCAGTCGCCGCTCACGTCCATCAGTGGATTTGCGGCGTTTTTGCAAAAAGACGATTTGTCCGACGAACAGCGGCGGCATTACGCGGAAATCATCGAGTCCGAGAGCAAACGGCTTTCTTCATTGAGTGAAAATCTGCTGAAGCTCTCCACATTGGACAACAATAAACTTCCGCTGAACGATCGGGAGTTCCGGCTCGATAAACAGTTGGAGCGGACCGCGATCGCACTGGAGCCCCAGTGGTCAGCAAAAGGGCAGGCCATTGAAGCCGATTTGCAGGAAACTACGCTGAACGGCGATGAGGACTTGCTGTCGCAGGTGTGGGTCAATCTGTTGCACAATGCGATCAAATTCACACCGGAGAGCGGGCGGATCCATATCTCGCTGGCGGCGGAGAACGGCGCAGTGATCATCCGGATATCAGACACGGGAGTCGGTATCGGGAAAGAAGATCTTCCGCATATCTTCGAGCGATTTTTCAAAGCCGACAAGTCCCGTGACCGTGCGCTTGGCGGAAACGGGCTGGGGCTGTCCCTCGTAAAGAAAATCGTGGAATTGCACGGCGGACGGATATCCGTCGAAAGCGAACCGGGGAGGGGGACCGTGTTCGAAATTCGTCTTTCAAATTTACATCCCGTTTAAACTGTATTTAATCTCCGTTCATATTGAGGCTCTAAGATAAGACCATCGAAAGGAAACGGAGGTTATTTTATGAGTGCTGTAATCGAAGTAAACAACCTTGTAAAGCAATACAAGGGCGCGAAGGAGCCGAGTGTAAAAGGCATCAGCTTCTCCGCAGACAAAGGCGAGTTTTTCGCATTTCTCGGACCCAACGGGGCGGGAAAGACCACAACCATCTCAATTCTGACGACCACGCTGAACAAAACTTCGGGCGAAGTGAGAATCGCCGGGTACGATACGGATAAGGATGCGCGCCAGGTGCGCGAGCATATCGGGATCATCTTTCAAAAGTCGAGCCTCGACCCGCAGCTTACGGCGGAGGAGAATATCCGGTTTCACGCCTGCCTGTACGGGATGTACGGCTATCGCCCGACTTTCAAGCTTATGCCTGCTGAATACAGGAAGCGGGTCCTGGAACTGGCCGACGTTGTCGGGATCGGGGATGCGCTGTTCAAGCCGATCAAAAAACTGTCGGGCGGCATGCAGCGCAAGCTGGAGATCATCCGTAGCCTGATCCATACGCCGGACGTGCTGTTCCTCGACGAACCGACGCAGGGGCTCGACGCGGTGAGCCGGCGGAGCCTGTGGGAGTATATCAACGACGTGCGCAATCAGTACGGTACGACGGTGTTTCTGACGACGCACTATATCGACGAGGCCGAAAATGTCGATCGGGTCTGTATCATCAACCACGGCGAGATCGCGGCCTGCTCCTCGCCGGAGGAACTGAAACAGAGCCTCCTGCGGCAGGAACTGATTCTGGACGCGCCGAACCGCGCCGAACTCACCGCCGAATTGACGGCGCAGGGCCTGTCCTATACGATGAACGGCCATGTGACCGTTTCGTATCAGGGATCGGCGCAGACGATCATAAATAAATTGCAGACTCAGTTGACGGTACTTCAGATCCATGAGCCGACGCTGGAAGACGCGTATGTTGAATTTTTAGGGAATACCGGGAGGTTAGCGGCATGACAGAACATGTAATAAGAGCAGCGGGGATCGCATATCCTAGGAATGTGAGATCAACGGATTATGAATCCGCGCAGGAAAAATCCAAAGTTTTTAAAGAGTTGAACACAGTCATCACGGTGATGGCGAGGGAGATCACCGTCTCGCTGAAATCCCCCGCTATGCTGATCATAAGCCTGGTCATGCCGGTCGTGATGATGGGTATGATCGGCGGCAACCTGATGCAAAATATGGCGGGCGGCCTCGGGTTTCAGCTTGGGTCGTTTATGTTGATCGGCATGGCCATCAATATGCTGTTTATGTTCACGGCACAGGGCATGACCAGTCTGATTGACGACCATGAGACGGACTTCACGCAGGAAATGCTGGTATCTCCGGTTTCGCGCTATTCGCTCGTGATCGGGAAGATATTCGGCTCGATGTTCGGCGCGATCCTGTCTATGATCGCGACGCTGGCCGTCGGGCTTGTGATGGGGATCACGCTGCCGGTCGGGCAATTGCTGCTCATCTTGGCGCTGTCCCCGCTGATGTGCCTGTCCGGCGGCGCTTTGGCGATGATCTTCATCGGCGTGATCAAAAACAGAAAAGTCGCGAATATGGCCGTGATGTTTATCGTAATGCCGCAGATGTTCCTCTCCGGCGTGATCATTCCGATTCAGCACTCCACCGGCGCCCTGATGGTTCTGAGCCGCATGATGCCGATGACCTATTGCGTGGATCTGGCGCGGGCAGTGGTGTACAGCGGAAGTCCGCAATACGACAGCGTCGTGATGTTCAATCCCGTCGTGAATTGCCTCGTCATCGTCGCGCTGACCGTCGGCTGCCTGATTGTCGGAACATACTTCTTCGCGAAGAGTGAGAAAGTCAGATAGCAGGGTTCAAAAAACTCGCATAATCGGCATAATTTAAACCTCATATCCCGCAGGTGTTCCTGCGGGATATGCTACAATAAGTACCATTATTGGATAATAGGGACAGTCCCCATTGTCTTTTGAAGTAATGATTGAAAGGCAGGCTGAATATGCAGGACAAAAATGAAACCGGCGGCGGCCGCACCCTGGTTGCGACGAAACAGGCGCCGGCCGCGATCGGGCCGTACGCGCAGGCGAACCGGATCGGCGATTTCCTTTTCACTTCCGGTCAGATTCCGCTCGACCCGGCCACGGGCGAGCTCGTCGGAACGGAGATCAAGGCGCAGACGAAGCAGGCTTTGGGAAATCTGAAGGCGATCCTTGAGGCCGGCGGCAGCGGTCTCGGGAGCGTACTCAAGACGACGGTATTCCTCGCGGATATCGCGGATTTTGCGGCGATGAACGAAGTGTACGCGGAATATTTCTCCGGCGAAGCGCTGCCGTCGCGCTCGGCGGTACAGGTTGGCGCGCTCCCGAAAGGCGCGCTTGTGGAGATTGAAGCGATCGCGTACCTCGGCTGAGGAAGTGCTGAGGATCGTCTCCGCGACAGGAATGTGACGGATTTTTAGCACAAAATGACGGTTATGTATGATTTTTATCCAAAATTCCGCTATTTTTTATCGATTTACGGCTTTTTGCGCTATATTTTCATACATAACCGTCATTTTGTGCTAAAATTTCCGAAATTCTCTGCACATAGCATTTTTGCGGAGCAATAGCAGCGTTCTGTTAAGGGAATACAGTTGTCACGGAAAGGAGAAGAAAGCGGAATGGAAACTAACGTAAAGAGATTAAAGAAAGAAAAAACAGTCCTTGTGGTCGTAGACATGCAGGAACGGCTGATCCCGGCGATGCGCGAAGGCAAGCGGGCGGCGGCGCAGGCGGCGAAGCTGATTCGCGGCTGCGAAGCGCTCGGCATACCCGTACTTACGACGCAGCAGTATACCAAGGGCCTCGGCGAAACGGTACCGGAAGTGAAGGAGGCGTACGCGGCCTTTTCCCATATCGAAAAGTCGGCTTTCAGCGTAATGGGCGAGCCGGCGTTCGTTTCGGCGCTCGAGAAGAACGGGCGCAAAAGCGTGATTATCTGCGGCGTGGAGACGCATGTCTGCGTCCTGCAGTCGTCGCTTGATATGCTCGCGGCGGGCTACGACGTTTTCCTGGCGACCGACGCTGTCTCCTCGCGCAAAGAGATGGATGAAAAACCCGGCAAGAAGCGTTTGGTCCAGGCGGGCGTCGTTCCGACTTCGGTCGAGTCGGCGCTGTTTGAGCTGCTCGATAACGACAGCAAATCCGATACGTTTAAGACGATATCCAAACTTATTAAGTGAGCGTTGCGCACCTATCCCGATTTGCGAAGCAAATCAATGGAAGCTGCCGATTAAGGATTCCCAAACATCGATTTTGCAGAATCTGCCGTTGCGGCGCCGAACTGTGATATACTATAAAATTAAAATATGGACAGGCTGCGCGCTATGTCCCATTTATAAAACGAAGGAGATGACTTGAAATGGCGAAAATTTTTTATCAGGGCGATACGGACCTCTCTAATCTGAATGGAAAGGTCATTGCGATCATCGGCTACGGCAGCCAGGGGCACGCGCATGCGCTGAATTTAAAGGAGAGCGGCGTGGAGGTTGTAGTCGGCCTGTACGAGGGAAGTAAAAGCTGGAAGACCGCGGAGAAGGCCGGGCTCAAAGTCCTCACGGTGGCGGAAGCCGCGAAGGCGGCGGATCTCATCATGATCCTTGCGCCGGACGAAAAACAGGTGGAAATCTACGAGGAGAGCGTCCGGCCCTATTTGAAGCAGGGAAAAACCCTCGCGTTTGCGCATGGTTTCAACGTTCATTTTCAGCAAATCATCCCGCCGGCGGACGTGGATGTGATCATGATCGCGCCGAAAGGGCCGGGACATACGGTCCGCAGCGAGTATCTGGAGGGGAAGGGCGTGCCCTGTCTGATCGCAATCTATCAGAACGCTTCCGGCAAAGCGTATGAAGTCGGCCTCGCCTATGCGGCGGGCATCGGCGGCGCGCGCGCCGGCGTGCTGGAGACGACGTTCCGCGAGGAGACGGAGACGGACCTGTTCGGCGAGCAGGCGGTGCTCTGCGGCGGCGTGACGGCGCTCATGCAGGCGGGCTTTGAGACGCTTGTCGAGGCTGGTTATGAACCGGAAAGCGCGTATTTCGAATGCATACACGAGATGAAGCTCATCGTGGACCTCATCTATAAGGGCGGTTTCGCGGCAATGCGTGATTCCGTTTCCAACACGGCGGAGTACGGCGATTATGAAATCGGAAAGCGCATCATCACCGATGAGACCAAAAAGGAAATGAAGAAAGTCCTCGGGGAAATCCAGGACGGGACGTTTGCGCTGCGCTGGATCACGGAGAACAAGGTGGGGCGCCCGCATTTCCTCGCGACGCGCCGCATCAAGGCGGACCATCAACTCGAAAAAACCGGGAAAGAACTGCGCAAAATGTATAGTTGGAGCAAAGAATGACGACAGCTACAAAACCCGAAAAGAAAAAAAATCCTGTGAGGCTGACCGGCGCGCAGATCATCATGGAATGCCTGCTCGAACAGGGCGTGGATCTTATCTTCGGCTATCCGGGCGGGCAGATCATGCCGCTTTACGACGCGCTCTATGATTATACGAAAGACGGGCGTATCCGGCATATCCTGACGGCGCATGAACAGGGTGCGACGCACGCGGCGGACGGTTACGCGCGGGCGACGGGCAAAGTCGGCGTTTGCTTTGCGACGAGCGGGCCGGGCGCAACCAATACGGTTACGGGGATCGCGACAGCCAATCTCGACAGTTCGCCGATCGTGGTTGTCACGGGCCAGGTTCCGAATTCCTCGATCGGGCGCGACGCGTTCCAGGAGGTGGACATCATCGGCATCACGCTGCCGATCACCAAGCACAGTTATGCGCTGCGGCGCGTGGAAGATATCGCGCCGGCGGTGCGGGAGGCGTTTCGCATTGCGGCGAGCGGAAGGCCCGGCGCTGTGTTGATCGACGTCCCGAAGAATCTGTTTACGGAGACGGCGGAATACAACCCGGAAAAGCCGCTTGGGAAATACGAGACGCCGCACTTCAGGGAAGACAAGATCCTTCGTTTGGCGGAACTCATAAACCGGGCCGAGCGGCCCGTGATCCACGCGGGCGGCGGCGTCCGCATTTCGGACGCTTCGGAAGAGCTCTCGGAGCTCGCCCACAAGGCGGACATCCCCGTGGCAACGACGCTGATGTGCCTCGGCAGTTTTCCGCGTACGGATCCGCTGTCGCTCGGCATCATGGGTATGCACGGCATGCGGGAGGCCAATCTCGCCGTGCAGAATTCGGATCTGCTTATCACGATCGGCGCGCGGTTTTCCGACCGTGTAACCGGGGACGCACGCGGCTATGCGAAAAAATCCCAGGTCGTGCATATCGATATCGACCGCGCGGAGATTGACAAAAATGTGCTGACGGATTTTCGGCTCGTCGGCGATGTGAAGGATGTGCTGACGGCGCTGCTTCCGCATATCAAAGAAAGCAAACGCACGGCCTGGCGCGAGCAGATAAGTTCCTGGCACAGGCCGGACCCGGACAGCAGCAAGTTCACGCCGAAGACGATCATCGATACGATTCGCGCGGCCTGTGACGAAGAGACAATCGTCGCGACCGATGTCGGACAGCATCAGATGTGGACGGCGCAGTACTGGCCGTTTACAAAGCCGTGCAAACTGATCACTTCGGGCGGCATGGGCACGATGGGGTTTGGCATGGGCGCCGCGATCGGCGCCGCTTTCGGCAGGCCCGGGACGGAGACGATCCTGATTACGGGCGACGGCAGCTTTCGGATGAATCTGAACGAGCTGATCACCGCGCGCATTCAGGAGCTTCCGATTCTGGTCTTTGTGATCCGCAACGGTACGCTTGGCATGGTGCGGCAGTGGCAGAAACTGTTCTGGGAGCGCCGCTACTCCGCGACCGATCTGCCGGATGTGCTCGATTATGAGAAATTGGCGGAGTCCTTTGGGCTTACGGGTTATCGCGTGGACAGCGCCGACGGCCTTCGGGAAGCGATCGCCGCCGCGCGCGGAACCGGCAGGGCCGCCGTGATCTGCTGCGACGTCTTCATCGATGAAAACGTATGGCCGATCGTGCCCCCGGGCGATACGATAGATAACCAGCGCATGGAGGAATAATCGATAGAAAGCGATAGAGAGAGCAGGCCATGAACGAAAACAGCGATAAAAAAGTCGCGGTGCTGATTGACGCGGAGAACATCGCTTCGCGGAATATCGACGAGATCCTGGACAAGGCGTCGCTTGAAGGGCGCGCGACAGTCAAACGCATCTATGGGGATTTTTCCGCGGAGAGCAAATCCGGACAGGCTCGCAGCTGGAACAAGATTGTCTCCGAACACGCGCTGTCTCAGGTACAGCAGATTCAAAATTCGAGCGGGAAAAATTCTTCGGATTCGGCGCTGATCATCGACGCGATGGATCTTCTGTATTCCGAAACGATCGACGTCATGTGTATCGTGACAAATGACAGCGATTTCACGCGGCTCGCGATGCGGATCGCGGATTCGGGGCTTGAGGTCATCGGCATGGGCACGAGCGAACGCGATACGAGCAAATCCTTCGTGAGCGCTTGTACGAAATTCTATTATCTGGATGAAAACGAAAAGACGCAGGACAAGGCCGCCGCGGCCGCCGCGAGCGCCTCTAAGGCGCACGGCAAGAAAGCCGCTGCTTCGACCGCGCATTCGGCGTCTGTGAATCCGGCCGCGGGCGGGGTGCAAGCCGCAGGCAAACCCCCTTCCGGCAACAACGGCAAGGCGCAGGATGTCCCGAAAAAGGTGATCGATACGATCATCACCGCAATCGAGAACGAGGATTTGATCGACGATGATTGGGCGAATATCGCGCCGATTGGCAGCGTGCTTTACCGCCGTTTCCCCGAGTTCGATCCCTCCCTGTGGAACCGTCCGAAACAGCTCTCGCAGTTTTTGAAAGGTCTCGATGAATATTTCGAGGTGGTCACAGGCGAGACGATCGGACGGCAGGGCGGCAGCTATATTCGCATCCGGACCTGAGGATACGCCATGCTGTTCATTCTTCTCGGAATTATTGTGGTCGTCGGCGCGTTGCTTCTTATTTTCAGCAATTTCTCTACGGGAAAGAAGCGAAACCTGCCGCACACCGTGCCGCCGCAAACAGAGGAACCGCCGCGTCCCGCGCGGGATAACAAGCCGGAGCCGGATGAAAAGGTGATTTATCTCTTCGGCGGCTGAGGGGATACGAACGCCGCGGGCGATACGGATGCCGCGAAAAACCCGGAGAAACCGAATCCGAAAAGCACGGGCCCGGAAGACGCGGACCCGGAGGATGACGAGGCTTGATTCAATGATCTTTCTTTTGATCATTCTGATTGCGTTGGCGGCTATCGCAGTCGTTCTATCATTACGGAACGGGAGGAAACAAAAAAACGGCGTCACGGAAGCGGAAGCGCTGAAGGCGGAGTTGGCCCGCCTGTCCGCGGCGCTGGAAGCCGCGCGGCGCGACGTCATTGACGCGGGGCGGCAGGGGACGCAGGAGCTGCGGGCGGAATCCGCGAACCATTTTGCGAATCTCCGCACCGAGATCGGCGCAAAGCTCGCGGAGCAGGCGCAAGCGAACGAGCAGAAACTCGAGAATATCCGCGGCACGATGGAACAGCGGATCGGCGCGCTGCAGCAGGACAACGCCGCGCAGTTGGAACGGATGCAGCAAAACAACGCCGCGCAGCTTGAAAAAATGCGGCAGACCGTGGACGAGAAACTGCAGGATACGCTGAATAAACGGATCAGCGAGTCCTTCCGCAATGTACAGGAACAGCTCCTGAAGGTCTCCGAGGGCCTTGGGGATATGCAGCGGCTTGCGACCGATGTGGGCGATCTGCGCAACGTGATGAAAAATGTCAAGACAAAGGGGATCCTCGGCGAATACCAGCTCGGCGCGATTATCGAAGAGCTCCTGCCGCGCGAGCAGTACGAAGAGAACGTCGCGACAAAGCCGGGAAGCGCTGACCGCGTCGAATTCGCCGTCCATCTGCCGGGCGACGGCGACCGGCCCGTCTATCTTCCGATCGACGCAAAATTCCCTTCTTTCCCCTATGAGACGCTGCTTGCCGCGCGCGAGAGCGGCGACGCAGAAGCAGTCAAAACTGCGAGCAAGGCGCTGGAGGCGAGCATCAAGCAATCCGCGAAAACGATCCATGAAAAATACGTGCAGCCGCCGGAAACGACGGATTTTGCGATCATGTTCCTTCCTTTCGAAGGGCTGTACGCGGAGGTCGTGAATTTCGGCCTCGTAAGCGAACTGCAGCAGCTTTACAAGGTCAATATCGCCGGGCCTACGACGACGGCCGCGCTGCTCAATTCGCTGCAAATGGGCTTTCGGACGCTCGCGATCCAAAAGCGCTCCGCGGAGGTCTGGAACGTGCTCAGCGCCGTGAAGACCGAATTCGGGAATTTTGAGCGCGTGCTTGAAAACGCACGGAAACGCATCGGTCAGGCAGACGCCGATCTGGACAAGCTGATCGGGACGAGGACAAAAGCAATCAACCGCAAACTAAGGGACGTCTCCAGCCTCACGACCGGCCTTCTGCCGCAGGATTTGGATTTCGAGGAGGACGAGGCGGAGCCCTCAGACCCGGATGAGTAAAATCTTCGCGATCGGCGACCTCCATCTTTCGTTTGCTTCCGAAAAACCGATGGATGTTTTCGGCGCGAGCTGGGCGCAGCATGACGAACGGCTTGCCGCAGCCTGGCGGGAAACCGTTGCGGACGAGGATACGGTGCTCGTCTGCGGCGATATCTCCTGGGCGCTCAAAACCGAGGACGCGCTGCCGGATCTCGCCTGGATCCACGACCTGCCCGGCAGCAAGATCCTGATCCGCGGCAACCATGATCTCTGGTGGCAGGGCATCACAAAGCTCAACGCGCTGTATCCCGATTTGCGGTTTCTCCAAAACGACTGCGTGCCGTTTCCGGACGGGCTCTGCGTCTGCGGTTCGCGCGGCTGGGGTCTGCCGGGGCTCGAGGACTACGGGAAACAGGACGAGAAAATCCTCGTGCGCGAAGTGGCCCGCCTGAAGCTGTCGCTTGACGCGGCGGCGCGCGCGAACGCGCGGGAAATTCTGGTCGCAATACATTTTCCTCCCGCGATTGTGCCGGATCTCGATTCGCCGTTCACGGCGCTGTTTCGGGAATATCCGCAGATCACGCAGGTTGTCTACGGGCATCTGCACGGCGCGCAGGCCTACCGCAAAGGGATCCAGGGCGAACACGGCGGAATCCTCTACCGGCTTGTGTCGCTGGATTTTCTTCGCTGCAAACCGGCGCCGGTCTATGCGTTCGACGCGCCGCTTTCCGGTCAGCTATAAAATTATTTTGTGGACTCTTCGGTTTCTGATTCGGCGGCGTCCGCTTTTTCGAGTTCGCCGCCCGCTTTAAGCATGCGCTGTTTTTTTACCACGGAGATGATCTTCGAGACCACGATCGGGATGATGGAAATACAAACGATCCCGATGATGACAAGGTCGTAATATTTCTGAACGATCGGGATATTGCCGAACATATATCCGAGGAACGAAAACAACGCGACCCACAGGATGCCGCCCAGGCAATTGTAGATCATAAAAACCCGCCATTTCATGCGCCCGACGCCGGAGATAAACGGTATGAACGTCCGGACAATGGGGATGAACCGCGTAAGGACAATCGCCATTTTTCCGTATTTGTCAAAGAAATGCTGCGCGTCCTTGAGGTACTGCCGCTTGATGAAGCGCAGTTTGTTTTCGTCTTCAAGCACATTTGACAGCGCTCGCCCGATGAAATAATTGGTCATATTGCCGAGGATTGCGGCCGCTATCAGGAGGACGGCCAACCAGACGATGCTGAGTTTCCCCATCGCGCACAGCGCGGCGGCGGCAAAAATAATCGAGTCGCCCGGCAAAAACGGCGTGACAACGATCCCGGTTTCCAGGAAAATAATCAAAAATAAAAGCGGATAGATGAGCCATCCGTACGTGCCGACAAATTCGGGAAGCGTCGTATTCAGATTCAGGACAAAATGTATCAGGCCGCTCATATAGAATCCTTGCTTTCCAAAGTCATAATCATACTCATGAAATTAGTATAACAGAACGTTCTGCCGGTATGTAAAATCCGGATAAACCAATCTAAATAATTTATAAACCCGTTTTACTTCAAATTTTCGGGATTGAGGCAGAGCAAGTCGTCGGGTACAAAGAGCCCGTCTTTGCGCACGAGTTCGCCGTCGAGCCGGATCTCCCCGCCGCCGTAGTCCTCGCGCTGAATCGTCACGAGATCCCAGTGCACGGCGCTGCGGTTTCCGTTGTCGGCGTCCTCGTACGCGTTGCCCGGCGTGAAATGGAAGGAGCCCGCGATTTTTTCGTCAAAGAGCGTATCTTTCATCGGATGCAGGATATAGGGGTTCACGCCGAACGAAAACTCGCCGATATAGCGCGCGCCCTCGTCCGTGTCCAAAAGCGCGCCTATGCGCGCCGTGTCGTTCGCCTCCGCGCGCACGATCTTCCCGTCTCCAAACTCAAATACGATATTTTCGTAGGTGAAGCCGAGCTCTTCGCTCTGCGTATTGACCGAGAGGACGCCGTTCACGCTGTCCCGGACCGGCGCCGTGTAGATTTCGCCGTCGGGGATATTCTTTTCGCCCGCGCATTTGACGGCGGGCATGCCCTTGATCGAAAACGAAAGATCGGTGCCGGGCCCCTTGATCTCCACGCGGTCGGCGGCCTCCATGCGCGCCTTCAGCGCGTCCATCGCGCGGTCCATTTTGGAATAATCCAGGTTGCAGACGTCGAAATAAAAATCCTCAAACGCTTCGTGGCTCATGCCCGCAAGCTGCGCCATGGAAGACGTGGGGTAGCGCAGCACCACCCAGTTCGTGTGGTTCACGCGGTAGTCGAGCACGGGCCGGAGCACGCGGTTCCACATCGCCGTCTTTTCCGGCGGCACATCGGACAGCTCGGATGCGTTCGCGCCGCCGCGGACAGCGATAAAGGCGTCCATGCCCTTCATCTCCGCGAGCTGGAGCCCGTTCAGGAACGCGGCCTGGCTTTCCTCGGCGCCGAGCAGGATCTGGCGCTGCACCTCGCTGTCCCGGATCTCCGTGAACGGCTGCGCGCCCCCGCGCTGCACTTCTTTGATAATCTCAAGCACAAGCGGCTTTGTCTCCGCCCCTTCCCAGGAGATGAGCGCGCGCTGTCCCGCCTCGACTTTGCATGAATAATTCACAAGGGTCTTCGCAAGAGCCTGAATCCGTGGGTCTGTCATAATTGCCTCCGTTTTGCCGTACTGTCCTTTCCCCTTAACTATACCACGCCGGCGGAAAAAATCTATGCAAACTTAAACCGCAAACAAGCCGGAGGTCATCACTGCGCCGGAAGGGGTCTGATTTAACAGAATACTGCATTCTGTAATCTTGCTGAAATCAAGGCCTTCAAAACAGCTCAGCGGGATGCGCAGCTCGCCTAAGGGCATTTGGCCGGACCAAACGGTGAATGTGGTGTCAAACCCTTCAAACTCCTGCGCTTCGCCGCTGTGCCAGGCGAGCGCGCTGGTCCCGGCGGGAATGAGGACACTCCGCAGCATCCCGGAGCCGTCCTTCAGCGTGACGGTAAAGGCCTGGGGTTTCCCGGGCGGATTCAGGCCATCCGACGAATCCGCCGCCACAAAGAGGCTCAGGGCGCTGAAATTCGAAAGGTCCGTCGTCTGCATGGGCAGGGACACCGCTCCGTCGGTTCCGTTCCAACCGATCCGATAGAGGGGCAGCGTACGGTCGTTCATGGAGCCGCCCGGATGGTGAAACAGGATGCCGCCGGGGCCCGGCGTCTGTTCCGTGTAGCTTACCGTAGCCGCGCCGCCGGCTTGGAGCGCCGACAAACCCGTTTCGGAGACGGACAGCAGGCTCCGGCGTCCCGGCTGAAAATAAGAGGCTGTGACCGCATAGCCGAACATACTGACCGGCTGCGCTTCTTTAACGTCCCAGATGCCCCAGGGAGCGTTGCCTTTGGCATACATGGACAGAAAAGCGCCGGCGTAGTGCGTCAGAAAATCCTCTTGCTGTTCCCGGGTGAGCCTGTTTTTCTCGGAGGTTCCGTCATCCGCAAGCATGGCCCTGTTGAAAAAGTTATGGTTCGCCCCGCGCAGGTAGACGAGGGAGGCCGGCGCCTTCCGCCCGGGTTCCCGCTGGATATAGTCGAAGATGTACTGCCCATCCTCGGGGACGTCCCCGTCAAACTCGCCAAGGACAATGCCGGTGGGGATATCGGGATAGGGCTCGTCGTATATCAGCGTCCCGGGCTGGATAAGCAGCAGGGATTTGATCCTGTCCAGCCCTTCGGCCTGCTCTCTGCGGACTATCGCGTCGGCCAGTTCGCCGCCGCGGGAGTGCCCGATCATATAGATCCGGCTGAAATCAATTTTACCCGCCAGATCAACGCCATAGCCCGGGTCTTTGCCGGCATTGGCGCGCTCCAGATTGTCCATATGCTGTTTGTAGATCTGGTAAGCCCATTCATAATTGAGCGATTCGCCGTAATCGAAGGTGTATTCCACATTGACGTTGACGCTGACGGCGACATACCCTTCCGCCGCGAGCTGTTTGACGAGGTAGTCAAAACCGGCGTAAATCTTGTCATGGATGCTGTTTATCCGTGTCGCGCCGTGAAAAATCATGACCAGAGGATAGGGCCCGCCGCCGGACGGCGCGGCGATAATCCCTTCCAGCGGACAGGGCACGTCCTGCCCAAGGATATTTTTGAGTTCCCCGTTGCCAAGGTCAAAATCATGGACGATGATCCCGGAGCTGTCCGCCGGCTTGTAGGCCATATCGGACATCGCAAGGGTACTGCTTTCGATTTGCGGAGGCTGATTTGCCTCCGGCGGCGGGTTCGCCTGCGCGGCGCACGAGGCGAGCAGAAGCGCGCATAGGAGCGCCGCCGCAAATTTCATAACTGTTTTTATCATTAAAACCTCAATCTGCAAGACAAATAGATTCGTTTTTCGGACATGGATAAGTATAGCCTTTGATACAAGAAATATCAATTATTCAAACAGCATAGCAACAGGTTTTAAGCCTTATTTAAGTCCATCACGAATAATTATTAAATTGAGCCTGTTAGACTATCCGAATTGCGTATTTGAAAGGAGCTCTCAATGAATCGTTCGAGAAAAACCGCACCTGTACTTGTTGTTATGGCAGTGTTCTTTGCGCTGTTTTTCATGACGGCGCTTCCGGTCCACGCGGCCGGCGGCCTGAGCATCAGCACGCCTTATCCGGGGACGACGGTCACCGCGGGGAAGACCGCGACCTTTGCGCTTACGCTTGACAACGTCAGCGCCGTGCCGATGAACGCGGAGGTTTCCGTGAGCGGCTTGCCGGATGGCTGGAGCGCGCAGCTCATCGGCGACGGCAATCAGGTCAGCCGTGTTTATGTCGGCGCAAACGATACCGCCACGGTCCAGCTCAATGTCGACATCCCGCAGAGTACGAAGGACGGCGATTATTCGATGGACGTCACAGCGGACGCGAACGGCGTCGCTTCCGACACGCTGACTTTGTCCCTGACTGTGAGCAAAACGGACGTTTCTCAAGGCTCTTTTACATCACAGTTCCCGGAATTGCAGGGCGGCGCAACAACGGCTTTCACGTTTGACGCAAGTTTGTCGAACAACGGTGGGGCAGACAGGTATTACAGCCTTTCCGCCAAAGCG
>Ga0123354_10006908_pt1 | contig 16951 bp, 7 predicted proteins | sample TergutLab28metaG_2_FD_97872 | JGI IMG/M metagenome (GOLD analysis project Ga0123354, IMG submission 97872) | Labiotermes labralis P4 segment gut microbial communities from Petit-Saut dam, French Guiana - Lab288 P4 | ecosystem: Host-associated > Arthropoda: Insects > Digestive system > Gut ...
GTGGTTAAAAGTTGTATAAAATATGGTAATCAACCTAGTTTGACTATTACAATGTTATAACAGATTTATTAAAACCTAAGTACCTTCTGTGGTTAAAAGTTGTAGTATAAAATACGGTAGTCGTCTGTTTGTTAAAATTTTTAAATACAGTACACACTATACCAGAGGCTGACTGTACAGGAAAAATGATCTCCTGATGATGAGCTTCCCGAAAGCTCGAAACATGTAGAGAATGAATAACGACTACCCATGAAAATAAAGGATAGTCCACAAGTGACATCGTGTTGGTTATTTTTTAAACAATTACAATGATGCACGGAACAATGAATGTAAAATTCACTACGACATGTTTCGGCTGTCTATATCAGCCATCAGCGGTTCATAAAAAAGCATTAAAAAGGGACAGGTCTCTCCTAACAAACTGTGGTGTAAAACTATTATTATTATTATTATTATTATTTTTATAGATCAGTGATAACTACGTATTAGTACGAAAAGTGGAATAATAACATTACGAATTGTATTATAATCTTCTTGGCTATAATCCAATGTATCGGATTAAATTGAAAATGTAATGTAAAATAAAATAAATAAGATATGGTAAAGATGACACAGTGAGTAGTGGAAAAAGCCTTAGCAGTCTTCGTATGCCAACGTGCCAACGTAGTGTCAAGGGTAGTATATAGATGTGAATGGTTCTGTTTGTCGGTTAGTATTAATATTCAACGTTAAGAAGCACATAACGGCACGGTGTCACCTAACAGTGAGACTTTGTGGTGCAGGTGCTAATTTTCCTTAGGTTTAGAATTGATGATGATAGTTGAAGAAGTGCAGGAGGTAAGCAGGTAAACGTTTCTTCGGACATAGAGAACAAGACTGGCACTGTAGCAACGTATAACGTAACATTGAGGCGTGTTCGTGCAACCATTGCTGCAGCGGTAAAGGAATGAGTATTACACAATCTGAGTGTGTTTTTGTACCCTTGCAATATGCATGCGCCTTATTGTCATCTGTGGGTTGCCCCTCTCTATAAAAGTTTTCGAAATTATCTCACAAAATGTACGATTTTCGAAAAAAAAGTTATTGAATACAAAATGTGTGTTTCGATTTTCTCTACAATTTTTTCTGAAACATTTCTCATTCTAAGAAGAAATGAGCGAGATATGATCAGAAGTGCAAATTGGTCTTCATGTAAAGTACCCTTTATTCTTGTCCGATTGTAATGGCACTTGAATTTTCATAACATATTTTAGAAAAATCCTCAAATATCAAATTTCATGAAAATCCGTCCAGTGGGAGCCGAGTGGTTCCATGCGGACAGCCGGAGAGATATGACGAAGCTAATAGTCGTTTTTCGCAGTTTTGCGAACGCGCCTAAAAACGAAAGATATTACGTGTAAGAAGTGAAGGATTACAAACATGTAAAGGACGTGAAATATTGCAATATCCAACACATCTGATGTAGTCTAAAGGAGTGTTTCTCTACCGCCGGGCCGCGGCCCGGTATCGGGCCGTGGCATCAATTATATTGGGCCGCGAGAGACTCTCCTGGAATTGATAACTAATTTAAATGTAATTTTACATTTGTCAACATGCCACACCGTACACATAATTGTACTAATACTCTTTATGATTATGCCATAATTAATTATTAATACTTATGTTAGTGTAATGTATGAACTTAAAAAAAAACTGGAAAGGTATTTACGAGTGAATCTGTTGGGACCGGGCCCTCGTCTTATGAAAAAAAGAATTTACCGGGCCGCGGTCTCACAGAGTTTGAGAAACACTGGTCTAAAACCAGGTCGATAAGGAATCTGTACTGAAATGATAAATTCTTAAATGATAAAATATGAAGTAACAGACGCGTCAGTTTCGGCACCTACACAACAAAAACTTAAACTTTAGAGTCTATTAATGCTGCTCGGAATCCCCCTTCCACAACTGAGGCAATGTATGGAATTTTGCTCTGTGAAGATTGAGTGTAAGTATGACGTTTGTAACCTACTTTAATGTATGGCCGACTCTGTGCAACGGGAGTAGCCGAATAAAATCACACAAGGTCTCAGAACTGCCGTCATTCGGGCTAAGATCTGACTATTAAACGCCACTATAGAAGATTCGACGGCAAAGTTCGAAACAGCGTTTTTACACAGTTCAGGAATATACCACAAGCCTTATTACGAAAATGCCTAATGAGTTCCTGCTTGATAAAATGATGCTGAAAAATCAATCAGGCTATTAAACAAACACGTGTAAATAATCACTCTGAGTTCAGGCCCTGGCAATTGTACAATTCCTCGTTTGCTGTGCCAAATTGATTAATGATGTTATGTTATTGGATTAATAGCCAAGCCAGTCGTAAATTCAGCACATTTTTCAGTTCCCACCACAGTATGTGGGTACCATTAGCACATTAACCGTTACTAACATTATTGAAGTAAATAATTTAATTACAACGGGTCCATCAATATCACTAGAATGTGCTATGGTTGTTTTTACCATGTCGCAACAGCCCTTGTTAGCCAAGGCCTTCTCGTTATTAGAGATTCATGATCACACTATTTTACACACACACACACACACACACACACAATAGTGCTCCTCTGGACGAGTGATCAACCAGACGCAGACCTCTACCTGACAACACACAACACTCACAAGGGACAAAAGGCCAAAACCTCAAGCAGGATTCTAACCCACAATCCCAGAAACTAGCAGCCGCAGACACACGCCTTAGAGTGCGCAGCCACCGGGATCGGCGTATGCTGTGTTTGCCAAAGCTAATACTTACACTCTGCATTTTAGGAACGTCATCTCATTAATGACAGCCACACAGCACCAACAGCAAGGCATCATTTCGTATGATGTTTCAGTGTTTTCCAAATATGCTGAATACACGGTTAGGTAGAAGTGAGGAGGCAGTGAGAGACCAAGTGCGAGGCGGGGTTCGACTTTCGGCAAGACAGACATTTTACTCGCTATGGTCCCCAAACCAGCTATGGGACGGTCCGCACCTCCTGTTCAGTGGATAAAGGATGACCGTCACTGGAGAGGAAGATGTTACACTGACCAATTGCAACGAAGTAGTGATAACATTAAGAATGCATGGACATACACCTCCATTTACCATACTTTTCAAAGCGTGTGCTTAGTTAACGAAGGGGTAAAATTTACGTTTACTTTACCTAAGAGAATTATAAATCTTGGGAGAATAATTTCCAAAATACTCGTAGATAATTAGAAAAGGCGACATGAATTAAATTGTCTCAGAAAAGGTTTTCAGTGTACGCTTTGAAGAAAGTTCGTATTTCAAAGTACGAAGGAGATAAATTTGATGTCTGCGCAATAGTATGAACTTCTATTGTGGAAGTACGCGATTCGAATACCGGTTGGGTTACCAGTGATTCTTCTCTGTAATCCTAAGCGAATGTTTATACAACGGGCAGAGAATTTCCGCAACCTTTTTCAAGAAACGCCCTTACACACACGACAAAATGTACGGAATGAAAACAAGCAGGCAGCGCAGCAGAATGGTGTATACGAGCTGCAAACGAAAGTCACGAAATCCCAATGGAGAACGAAGAGCATGTCGAACAGAGAATTTAATTTCTCTGACGTATACACGGAGTGCGCTGCTGTCAAGTGCTCGGCTTTTTAAATAGTATTTCACAGAACTGCAGCATAAATTCTGGTTTGTTCCTTTTCTTTTTACGTAATATAGCGAGTGTTAGTACTTGACAGTTGTGTAATCCAGACAGCCTTCAGAATGTGACTGCTGTCAGGGTCTGAATAAAGACGCGAGTACTAATAGCTGTGTTAAAGCTAATAAAAAAACTACGCGGCACATTGTGTTGCGGAACATAACTGGTTTTTGTGAAACAACTGTCAGATGTACATCTGCTTTAAATACTTTAAAAGGTTACATGAATAAACAAGTTCCATACATTCTCAGACAAAAACACACAAAACATGATTTTGAGAAAAAAAAAGGTCTTTATACTTGTAAAATAATATGGTACTAAATATTGCATCTCGTTTTCGAAAGACAACATTTACATTCAACAAGACGGGATATGTACACACATACATACATAGTACTTACGTCATGCATACATAGTTACATAAAAACATACATATAAACACACACATTTCCATTCATCCAGCCATGCAAGCACTCACCCCTGCGTCCCCGTAATCATATTCCTGCTGTTCTGTTCGTGTCCACTAGCCACGCATTCCTACCTACTCATTCTCATGGCAGATTCTTCATGAATGTCACCATATATTCATTTATGAGGATACAGTCGCTTTATTACTTCGGGCTGTAATTCTTTGTACGTGTGCGTGCAGGCATTGTAACTTACTTTCTGTAATATCTGGCTTCTATTTGACACCCATTATCTGTCGTATAGTTTTATTTTTCGAAAGAACCAATTTCAGCCGACAGACGTTTAACCACTGTCTGTAGCTTTGGTTGCCACACAACATCTCCGTAATTACATTTAGCATGTAAATAAGTGGATACTTGAGCAGACTACCAGGCTTCACATTCTAAGACAGAGTGATATTTGAGTTAAGAAAATATTAGTTTGGGGAATGCTTGCTACCATGCAGGCGATAATCCTTTGTGTTCCGATATGCTATCCGGATTTGTAAAAATAAAACTTTCCAAAACTCTAACACGTAGTAGCTTCTAAACATTTCCCTGAATTCGCTGGTATAATTCACAGGAATTGCCACTGTGAATAAAAATATATACATTAACATCCTTCTTCGTCTTATGGATGCAGTCAGAAGGAAAAGCCCCGAAAAATTGAGAACCAACAATTTGTTTCTCCTCCACAACAATGCTCCAGCACACCGGCCGGTTTTGGTCAAGGACATCTTAGCAAAGAACAATGTGACAACACTGGAGCATCCCAAATACTCTCATGACCTGGCTGCAGCTGATTTTTACCCGTATCCTTGATTGAAATCAGCACTGAAAGGACGGAGCTTTTGAGATGCAATAGACATCATTAAGAACGTGAAGTAAGAGCTGAAAAGGCTTTCACAAAATGAATTGTTTGAAGGACATATAGCTTAAATAGTTGTGATCTTTTGTATTTCTCAAACATAAAGTGATTCCTGGAACATTTTGAAGCTACCACCTATTACGAGTTGAGGTCTGCCTTTCTACAACGTTGCGACTCGTAGTTTCGTGGATTGTTTCCTACACGTCGGGAAAAAAAACATATAGGTCCCATCTGCAAGGGAAAAGCTTGACAATCGGAAACATCGGCAACCATCTACCATTCTACGCCGCCCAACACCCTGGAAGAGCGAAGAACTAAACCTCACCGCGGCGGAATTCTGCAATCTCGCAAATTATTACAGTTTTGCATGGGTGTAAAACTGGATATTTCACTTTACGTTTGACGGTGCTTTTGAACAGGGTGCTAACGTTTATGTTTATACCTATCCGGGAAGTAGCAGCAGTGTCAAGAATATGAAGAGGAGGTTGAAAATTTTACATTTCACACGAAAACATTAGGATGAACAAATATACGATGAATTGTGTAGGCACGTAACGTACATAAAAGATACGAGAAATGTGTATAGAATTTTGGTTGGAAAACCTGAAGGGAAGAGAGAAATTTAAAGTTTCCGAACAGACTGGAGGATATCGCTAAAATTAATGCTGAAAAATGTGGTATAAGGCTGTAGGTTGGATTCATCTGGCTCAATAAATTGATCAGTGGTATCTTGCGGAGACGGTGGTAAATTTACTGGTTTCAGAAAAGGCTGGAAATTTATTTTCCAAATTACTGTAAGCTTCTCAAGAAGGGCTATGGTCAGTTAGTTAGGTGATTGGTTAGATACGTAATAATCATTAATTAATCACAAGTACTACAGGCACCTAACAGAAGAGACTCGAATTCAAGCAGAATTCTTTTAACTCCCAATAAAAGCATTAGTAGTTCTTAAACGTGTATGAATTAACACTAATGGGATCTAATTTTTATAACCTCAGCTTAAATAAACTGTTAATTTATATTAACATTAGACTTCCGTAATTATCGTCCCATTTCTATCATATGTATTCGTCACTTGCCTTATCGTATTGTAGGTCGCGAATTTCCCTATGCGGATATAGTCCTATAAACAATTATGCGCCTATTCACTACAGTAACAGCAGTAACATTGCACCCTGAAAGTGACTCTGAATCGAATTAAACCACGCATTTCACAGTGAGAAGGAAGGAGAACAGCTGTCGGACCACCCTCGACGTGCGGGCCAGACGGAGATTGCACAGGCCTGGGATGGTAAGTATTGATTCAGGAGATGCAAGTATCCAGCAGCTGCCGGTTGGCTTCCATCGCCTAGAAGAGTGCATGAGATTTAGACCTTCGGGACGTGTAGCAAACTGCAGACATTTGTTACGGAGCACCACCCATATTGAATGTTCTTATGTCGTGCAGTTTGCACTTCCACAACAACACACTTTCTGTTTTATATTGCATAATTTAACTGGGGGAAATTACCTTATTCAGCTAACGGCTGCGTTGAAGTCAGTATTTTGAAGTATGCTTCATATTACAATTGCTCGTGTGGAGAATTTAATTAAGATACAACTAACTAACTAAATGGTACAAACGAAGTAAATAAGTAAGTAGGATGTGGTCTATGAGTGTCCACTGGATAGCCAGTGACAATGTGCTAAAGACTAGACTAAAATATGGCACAAGACTTGCGAAGCCCGAGCTGTGAGCTTTCAAAAGCCGAATGCGTCACTGAAGCGACGAATTGAAGATCCAGACATTTCAATTACAGGACGACGTTAAGCCTTCGTACAATCGAACAACACACCAAGCTTCAGATAATTACAACAGGCACCTTCCGCCTCTTCAGGGAATACTCACTGTAGCAGGCACGTCGTAATTAAAAAGTCTTCACCCTTAGAATCAGTCAAGGAACGTAGTTTGCGCACTTGAGAGGCGTGCTAGCGACTGAAACTCTCAGTTTGTTACGATATATGAACATTACAGCTACATCGATGGCTGAACTTAAAGGTTTTTCTACATCAGAAACGTGTTGTTATCCCGGAGGGAAAAAAAGGGAGGAAATTTACGATCCTCCGGAATGAAACCTAATTTCGAAATACAGAAGTATTTCTGTTGTAAATCCAACAAGAAGCACCAATGTCTCGATTAATTTTATTTTTGAAAAACATTCTACATGTTTCGGACGGTCTTTCCGTCAATCATCAGGAGATCAAGACTGTACATACAGCAACAGGCAACAGAACTAATGACTGCTTGCTAGCAAGCAGTCAGCAGTTCTGTTTGACATATGCCTGTTGCTGTATGTACAGTCTTGATCTCCTGATGATTGACAGAAAGACCGTCCGAAACATGTAGAATGTTTTTCAAAAATAAAATTAATCGAGACACTGGTGCATCTTGTTGGATTTAGTATAGAAATATATTACGATGCACGGTCCTATGAAAGTCAAACAGAAGAAGTGTATTTTTTCAAGAAATCCATAAAGCAAGGTGCTTAATTTAGCTACTGAATGTCGTTCACATTCTCAGTACTCAATATGGCTTCATTCAACCAGACAAATTAATTGCAACGATAAAAAGAGCACCACGTTCAGGCCTAAATGGAGCAGAAATTTTTGAGCAATACGACCATCAAGTGTATGTACAGATATGTCAAATTTATTTATTATAAACAGCGTTGTCTGCTGCATGTTTCGACCACCTGTTGTGGGATCTTCAGAGAGCTGTTCTTTGAAGGATACATTACACACAACGTCAAAATATTTTAATTTACAAACACAAAATGTTAAGTTTTAAATAAAAGTTTAATATCTAAATTAAAATATAAAATACTGATAGAAATTGTTTGTTCTGAGTTGCTTGTTGCTGTGCTGTGCTGTGTGTATGGTGACACCATCAAAACGGTTGTAATGGTGTTGTGTCTGCACACACTTTAAACTTCTATTTACAACTTAACATTTTATATATGCAAATTAAATTATTTTGACGTTATATGTAATACGTTCTTCCAAGAACACCTCCCTGAAGATGGCCACAATAGGTGGCCGAAACATGTAGAGGGCTACGCTGTTTATAATACAATAAATTCACACATCTGTTTATGCACTTGAGGGTCGTATTTCTCGTAATGAGTCAACAGTGCATGGTCTTGAATCATTTAAAATTAAATTATTACAGTTTATACATCAACGTTCCGTTCTTGATAATCGATTTCATAATTACTTTTATTTTGACGCCCATATCTCGAGTGCTAAAAAACTTTAAGGTTTTTTTGACCATACTTTTGTAAGCACTTGTCATTTCGTTATGTGTGTTACAACACAAATGTTTCCAAACAAATTGTACATCTTATCGTGTCCCTGGAGGGTGACAAAATTATCACACAGAAATCATGCCCTAGCCGGGATCTCCCATGACAGCTGCCTTGTTCAGGGAAACACAAAAGAAACATTCTGTGCTCAAATGTTGCCACACATTTCGAAAGACGTACGTTTACTGGCTACCGGTATGATTTATGCTAAGGTAACTTAGTCGGTTAGCTCCTGATATTAATTAGGTACACGATTTAAAAGATGTATGAAAGGAGTGGAGATTGGGCTCCTTTTCAGTCAGTAGGCGTCGTTACTCGTACAGACAAACTTGCCAAAACTCTTTGAATAAAGGTAGACCAACTTGATGACACTTGCTTTATTATGTCAATTTACTGCTCAACATGTTTCAGATGTTAATACATCCATCCTTAGGAGCTTGCGACTACTTGATGCGTTATTGTGTAGGCTGTATTGTGCTGACTTGAGGTGTGTTGGTGTGGTATCCGAGTGTAGCCTGAACCACTAGAGGTTCACCCTACGCTCGGATACCTCATCACCAACAACCAATACCGCTGCATAACACCAACACACCTCAAGTCAGCACAATACAGCCTACACAATAACGCACCAAGTATGCGCAAGCTCCTAACGATGGATGTATTAACATCTGAAACATGTTGAGCAGTAAATTGACATAATAAAGCAAGTGTCATCAAGTTGGTCTACCTTTATTCAAATATCAAGATGATGTACGGTCCAATACGCATAAGATTTGCCAAAGCTCGTGTATGTCTTGAGGCATTGCACGTTGTAACCTCGAAAATAAAACCGAAAGGACTGTTGGCAAATGTTTCGTTTTTAGGAAAAGGTGGTGGCTTCTTCCATTTATCCTAATTTTGGCAGTGACTTAGATGGAAATTCAAACGCCTTACACTTCCGGATGGGACTAATTCTGGACTATGTGGCCAACTACACTTGGCCGTTTAAACGTTTGGAACTGTGGCAATATATGTCACAACATATCACTTAACCGTCAATCTGTCTATTATTTCAGGTGCCATATTCGAGCAAGGGACCGATGAAGTCCAATCGGCTTTCAAGTTCGCGATGCTAAATCACAACCAGAACACCACAGCACGTCGGTTCGAGCTTCACTCTTATGTTGACGTCATCAACACTGCGGACGCCTACAAGTTGTCACATCTCAGTAAGTGATATGCATGGTTCACTGTTCTGTTTGTTACATTACCAGAGGCCAAAGCAAGGATACTGACTGGGTCTTTAATGACTAGAAAGTAAACAACGAAGACTTACTGCCACCGGGTGAAAACCCAATTGCAGTTAAATAAATATTATTATTATTATTACGCGAAACACACAATATGCCACACCAAAACAAAAGGATATGGGAAAAGAATAAGGGATATATAATTGAAGTTTTGTAATTTACATAAACGAAAGGAATACGACAAATGTTACACATTTAACTCAAAAGCTAAATATTATTAAGTTTAAATATTATAATTGTAATATTTATTATATTCATTGCACCATATTAATTTTAATTTTACAATATTTTAAATATGTTAAGCGAGATCTCGCAATCCATAATAGTATTGACAATTGAATACATTGCTTTCTGAAGAAAATAGAGTGCAGCCTGAAGATGGTTCCGAAAGAAGAAGCCGAAACATGTAGCTGGAAATAATAATGTAAAATACATCTTTTAATAATAACTATCAATTGATCTTAGTAATTAACCAACTTAATGCACAAAATCGTGTTTTATAATAAGTTTATTATATACCTCTACATGTTTCGAGCATTATGTGCTCATCATCAGGAGGTCAAAATTGTATTATATAGCATCTGGTATCGTCACACTGTGTAGGTGGCCGCCCGGTGCACCGGACGCCCACCTACAGAGTGTGACGATACCAGATGCTATATAATACAATTTTGACCTGATGATGAGCACATAATGCTCGAAACATGTAGAGGTATATAATAAACTTATTATAAAACAAGATTTTGTGCATTAAGTTGGTTAATTACTAAGATTATACTGAGATGCACGGTCAGCAAAACATAAAAAAAACCATCAACTGAGTTGTGTTGGACCATATATTATACATTCATATTTATATCCCTATATTAGTATTTAAATATTGTGCAGCAGTCCTCAAAATTGCCTCAAAATATACCAGCATGTTTTGCTTGGATTTTTCAATACTAATAGCCTCGTGATGAAGTACCACCTCCAGTCCCTACAAAAAGAGGCAAAAGGATTGTCAATTTCGACGTGACGAACTTTGACGCGGAATGGAATAATGCAATGCAGCGAAACACAACCAAATTCAGAGGCATGAGTACCAGAAACTTAGTTTTGACGTCTGTTATTTAGGAGTGGATAATTTCACGCTATTAACAAAGAATCTTTCTGAATGTGAAGGCACAAATGTTAGTAAAAAGGCGAAAATATAGAAGAGAAATTCTCTTTACCGCAAGTTTACACTACTGTCAGCAAGAAAGAAAAAAGACACTTTAATAATAAAACAAGGTAAAGTGATTCCGTTACAGGCCCGGTGTGGCCCAGAGGGTGGGTAGAGGTATAGCTCTACTCTTCCATGACCGCGGCACTAGAAGAGGGTGAATGGTCTGCAGCACGCCCCGGCCGCACTTCACCCCCAGGAAAGAACCGGTACCCATTTTACAGGAGGCTGGTTAGGTCCCAGGGCCGGTCTGGACGGGCGGAAAATCTCGTCCCCACCGGGATTCGATCCCGGACCGTCCAGCCCGTAGTCAGTCGCTATACAGACTGAGCTACCGGGCCCACATATTTTAATAATACTGATACCAAAATATTTTATGATGTACGTAATACATATAGCAATTTTTGAAAATAAAGAAGTAGAGAGAGATAAATTGATAACGGACACATTGACACATAAAATAGAATGATAAATATAAACACACATAAATGTACATTTCATTCATATAGATAACAGGGAATACAACAAATTAAAAAATTCATATCAATTATGTTTGAAAATATGAGGTTAATCCTCAGACGCTTTCCATCGTACGTATACCATGATGTCTGACAGAACGATTACAATAATTTGAACAGACGAATGCAGACGTACGGCTGGCCCTTTCAAAGCGCTTAGCTACAATTCTCAGCATGAGCATGTAATGGCATTCCACTATTGAGCAAAGACCTACATTTCCATAGCAAATAATCTGAGCTAATTAGGGCGTCGTTAAATGAACCACGCAGAAATACACATATACAACACGTAGTACCATATTATAAAATGACTGTGTTAATATGGTCAGCTTCTACGATCGAGAGGTAGAATCCTGCTAGATGACATTAATCACACTGTCCCTGCAATGGGCATATTTCAACAGATTCAGTGCCTTTTCAGGAGGACAATACCATGAAAGCTTCTATTTTAAATTAATTTTTCCCTAGACTCAATATATTACACAACACAACAAACATAGCAGATTTTTTTTATATCAGTATTTAACCAACTTTATGCACAAAATATGTTTCACAATAAGTTTTATTTCATGCCTCTACATGTTTCGAGCACATGTGCTCGAAACATGTAGAGGCATGAAATAAAACTTATTGTGAAACAAATTTTGTGCATCAATTTGGTTGATTGCTAAGATAAATACACTGAGATGTACAGTCAGCAAAACGTAAAAAAAAATCAAATTTACACCTATAAAAATGTATTGGCCTAGCTTTCACAAAAGTATGCCGACATCTTACACTGTACATACGACAGCATACGCCGAAAAGCATAGACTGAATATATGTTGGACCGAAAATGGAGTTCATATTAAAACGGAAAACTCGAAGAAGGGAATTGCCAAAGTTCCACCACTTGTAATGCACAAATTTTTCTCTTTTCTTATACCATTAATATTAGCGGCAAGTTCTCCCGCATTAATTCTTTATGTTGGCAGTTACACATGAACTTTAAGCTTGCATTTCAGTCTTGTTTAAAACAGTGCTAAAACATGCTTGCTTTGAGTAATGTTACATTTGCCGCATGGAGACTGCAGTCTGTAGGCTTCGGGCATGTTAAGTGCGCTGTACAGTGTTAAGCTCTACTTACGAGTGACGGTACAAGAACATCCTGGTTGAGCGCATACGGTAATGTCAAGTACACTCTTGTTACACCCAGTCCCTTCACTGCTATCATCATGTTACGCCTCTTTAAAGTCACACTAACACGAAGCGCAACGTATTATTCAACTGCAGAAGTGGCATCTTGTAGGCAGTATCTCTAATGTTGTACTGTCATATTGCCCTTATCGATCTCAACGGGAACATTTGTGAAGTTCCTTTCAGTGACATATTTTTATATATAGAGTGGCACAAAAGTCACTTCACCCTCATGTTTAACATGTTGCCCCTAGTATCAAGTACCTTTTGCACCATCCTGTATTTTTAGAACGCTCTGACATCACTGTCTTACTTCATATTCACGCTACTGACAATGAAATTATTTTCCGGTAACATCCACTAACGGGGGACCGCGGTAGCACAGTGGTTAAGGTGCTGCGCTATAAATCGGAAGGCCTCTGGTTCGATTCCAGATGGTGTCACTGGAATTTTTATTGACGTAATCCTTCCGAATGCACGATGGCCCTGGGGTCGACTCAGCCTCTAACAGAAATGAGTACCAGGAGTATTAGGGTAAAAACGGCCGGTGCGTAAGGCTGACAACCTTACCACCATCCTGGGCCAATATCACGTAATCTGGGAACCTTAACTTCCTGGAACCCTCTGGGCACCTTGGGCCTGTAGTGGGACTGCTTTTATTTTTTAACGTCACTGCCACTTGATGCGCCCATCTTGACGTGTACCTGTTACTAAAGATAATGAGTCATGCAGGATGAGAGAAAAACGACATGAACGTAAAGCTTAGGCACTTACGTATGAGACTAATGACTGCTGGAAAGTGCTAGAGGCGAGATAATCTAGAAGTAGAGGGGAAAAGACAAGAGAGGACGTTCTGACGTCGGCAGAAGGAGATGTCGTGAAGGTACAGACGCACCCCCACTGACGGCACCATCGAATTACGACATATCACAATAACACACTGTATACTCATGATGCTGCCGGTAAGCTCTGCGGCTGGTCGATGCAATGCGAAAGCGGGTGACTCGATTTGTGTCTGTTTCGTTTGTCTCTTGTCGGATCACTACGACGCTGTATACAGTCCTGTATTTGGATGACTGTTCCGTGTTTACTAGTACATTAGTGGTCAGTCGATGTACATGTACAAGGTATTTCCTTTTTAAGACAACGTTCAGTTACGACATGTTAGTCAGAAAGGAACCCCGTCGTAAGTCGGAGAGGCGTAGCTACAGCTGTGTTGGGAGAAGGTATGTAATTACTGGGAGCTGAGTTCATGATGTTGCGCCTACACACTTTGCATAGGCAAAGTTAGTCCTATTGTGTCTGTGTAGGCTACAGTTTTGTTACGAAATTACAACACACCACCTAACTGCCGAGGGCTTTGTTTTGTAATTACGCAACAATTAAACACTAAATTTTGTTTTGAAATTACCACAGCACCTAACTACCGAACGTTTTGTTTTGTAATTACCACACCAAGTACGCATTAAGTGTCTTATTTGCAGTTACCACATCTTGAAACTACCGAAAGTTTTGTTTTTGTATTACAACAGACATTTCTGTGTGAACATTTCGTAACAAGATATGTTTTTATTTTACGGTGAGGAATTGTTAGTACCTCGCAACTGCTTATTCAATATATTCGCAGCTACCCTCCATACTGGAGGCCGCTCAGGAGAGGGACAGGTGGCAGGCATTTGTGAAGGGGTTAATGAGCCTTCGGGTTTCATAAAGTGCGGAGAATTTCTTGATTAGCTGAAAACCAGTTAGTTTCTCTTCTTGGGGAGATTGGTTTGTTAAGTAATCTTGTTTCTTGGTCTTGTTTGATGTTTGTTTTAATTCTTTTATCTTTTTTTAGTGCTGCTAATACTCTCTATTTATATTCTTATAGTCAACATGGGTCTGTTTATTCTGGTCTTTATTCTTGTTCCTTAGGGCATGTCCGTGAATTCTTGTTGTAATTTTTGGATTGGTTTCCATTAAATTTGATTATTTTAAAGTTGGATGTTGCTGTTTTTTGGATTTAGGTTTAAGGAAATCTAAATAGTTTAAGTGAAAATATTGGTTTGTGGTGCCGATGATATAGTAAATAAATAAGTATGTAAGAAATTACAACAGATATTTTGTTACTACTACTACTACTACTGCTGCTGCTGCTGCTGCTGCTGCTGCTCCTACTGCTACTACGACCACCATCACCAACACCACCACTCATTGGCACACCCAAGTTGGGGGGATGCCGGCCTACATCCCCCTCTCATAACGAAATTTAAAAAAACACAGATTTTGTAAAGATAATATCAAAAGTTTCACTTGTTTTGCCCTTCAGCCTAAATCAGCCACCGAAATCGGCTGGTGGCTAGTACACTGGAATACTGAAAAATATAATAAAAACAAAAGAATGTGTAGATTTTTTAAATTTTGAGTTCGATTGAATTTTCTCTGTAACCTAACTAAATGTCGGCTAGGATATTTTGACATGATTTTCGTAACATAATTTTAAAATAAAAAAATTAATTATATATGGCCTCAGGATCAACCCACACCAAAAGAAAAATTCTAGGTGCGCCTGTACTACCACCATTATAAAACCATTACCACCACTCCTACTACCATTACATCTAGCTCTACCAGCGGAATTCGTATACCCAGTCTCACAATACTTCATTACATATTAGTTACAGAAAAGAACAAATTTTCCTGTGATACTTCACAGTACGATAGCAGTAAAATGAGTGCTCAGTATGACTGCCGTATTATGCATTACATATAAACAGGCAATGTAACAGTGCTCTTCTCATTCAACTAAAGCTAGTAGCATTTAGCTTTGAAGTAGTGTTTATAAACGTGTGGTCTGTTGTTCAGCAGCAGCAAAGCATTCCATTTTCGCTGAATCGACGTGCAAAAAAATTCCACTCTTTTTCCAGTGGGCGCCTTCTTTGGCAATTTCAAAATTTTATTCAGGCACTTTATAGACCTTCCTGAGTACATTCAAGTAGTATTCGTAACAGGTTTTATGAAAACTTTTGCTCTAAATCAAAAAATCAAACAAGCACTCATCCAACCAACCATAATCAGAAATTGTAGGTTAATTTAGATTTGTCCAAATATACATTCATTTAGCTATAAGGCTTGTGTTCGGTAGGTGCCCGTTTTGAATCTGTCCCTGCACACTGTCTTATTGCCTGAGGTTCCTCTAAGTTATCTTCAGCACCTCCAGGCAAATGCGGCAGTAGGAACTCGATTAGCTCACGACCGCTTTCCCCCCAGTAATTTGACGCTACAGTCTTCGGTAATAATAGCATCCTTATGTTTTCAATAACACGTGTTTTCACTTCACAGAAAGAAAAATATGTATATATATATAACTGGAAATTTGAATTTTCGGAAAACATGCTATGTACTATGTAATTTTACAAAAGCCTTAGGGTTTGAAAGTAAGTAAAATGAATAAAAGTGTATGAGGCAAATATTGGCATATTAGGACTTTTATTATAATTGTCATTTTAACACATTTTAATTAAATCAAAGTGGTTCAGGGGTATAACAAAGCCAATTACAGTATCGTACAGAACTACCCTCTTACCTGCATCACAGGCTTTATTATATTCTACTAATGGTTAAGGTATACAGTATACTATTCTCTTGTATTGCTACTTATTCTTACTTCACAAATGCACAGTATCTGATCAATAATTGATCTATAACGCGAAAACCACAACGATGATCTGCAATAATTCTGTCTACTTGTGTAGATTACGTCATTGAACAATTCATCATCATCATCATCATCATCATTATCATCCCATCCGCTCCCAGGTTATCCACTTTACCATGTACACACACACACACACACACACACACACAAATATATATATATATATATATATATAGTGAAAAAATTTGTTCATATCTCATCTCTTCGATGTAGAGTCAAATTACCTTTCAATCACAATCACACTGTCACCATTTTTGTGGCCATACAAATGATTGATATAGAGCACAAATTATGAAGCTAGTAATTTTAAATTATTATTTACACTTACATACCTCGGCTGTGCGTTCTCGAACATTCCCCAAGTGTTCGATGTGAAAATTTTTAAACCCTGTCTGGAACTATATCGACCACCATGTTTAACATTAAAGACTCAACATTCTAGTAAAACAATGCATTTGCGCCTTCCATGTGATTCTTGCAATAAACACCCACTGAGGGTTGTTTGACCGTGCATCTTCCTCGTGAAATAAAGTGAAATGCAAACTTGATGTAACTATTTAATTTTATTGATGTATTCTTAGCTCGACATGTTTCGGGTACATACGCCCATCATCAGGAGCATTAGATGTTGAGTTGCAGCATATGGTTTTGTGCACCGAGTTTCTGGATGGGTTGTAGTCTTGAGAGCCGCTGCGTAGGTCGTGTGTA
>Ga0123354_10006912_pt1 | contig 16946 bp, 3 predicted proteins | sample TergutLab28metaG_2_FD_97872 | JGI IMG/M metagenome (GOLD analysis project Ga0123354, IMG submission 97872) | Labiotermes labralis P4 segment gut microbial communities from Petit-Saut dam, French Guiana - Lab288 P4 | ecosystem: Host-associated > Arthropoda: Insects > Digestive system > Gut ...
CCCCCCCCCCCGAAAATCTTCCTGTTTATGAGCTAATATGGGAAAATACTGTATAGCCGGACAGGCCACAGATGACAATATGGCGCACGCGCATTGTTCGTTGCATACCTAAGGCTACAAACACACTCTTAGAATATTTAATACTTATTTCTTTTCCACTGCAACAATGGTTGCACGAACGCGCCTCATTGTTACGTTACACTTCGCCTGTCTTGTTATGAATTACCAGGACCAGGACCAGGACCATACTATTCCCAGTGTTCGTTAAGGCCTAAACTCTCCTTTATCTAACAGTTCCCATTCATCAAGACAGAAGTAGAGACACAATTTCCTAATCGTGAGTTTTGAGGTTCTCACAGCGATGGTGCTAAAAAGTCGCCTGTTCTGTGATGTAGCGCTGTGCCGTTAGGTAAGTATTTCAAGATGTTTCGAAGGATCGTACTGCCTGCATCTTCAGTGCCAGGCAGCATGGCTATGCTTCTTTTAGTGCTTGACCAAGAAGAAGAATAAAGCACTATGATCTCTCGAAATGTCTGGAACTAAACACCCAATAACACAGCCTAAAATTTCAGAATTTATCTCTTCATTCTTAAAATCGTTGCCTGGGCCTCTCTTTCTACACAAACTCTCTACATTGTCAATTGAATATAATCTTACGGCGAAACTGTTGCTCTCAAAAACAGGAAAATGGGAGTTGAATTCTTCTGGTGCTGAGTTCAGCCAGTAAGTGTGCTGAACTTTGAGTGGGACAACTTTCACACGGCTATTATCACGCGGACGAGACTTTCATTTCTTCTGCCACGTGTCGGACGACGAGCTTCGGCTCGTTCCCGTACATTCGAGCTAACCGTTCTTACGCAAATTTTCCGGTTATACAACTAAGGCTCTGAGTCCCTTGCAAATCATGAAGGAACTGGATTAATTCCTATATAATGAACTTAACCTTACTTTTAGGCTAATTTCCTTTTATACACGCTAATATTCTCACTCTCTTATAAATCACGCAAGAACCTGTAGCTGTTTTATGAAACTCGGAGCAAGGTAATGAGATTGAAGGTCACCTCGATATTACGCTTATTGGTTTAGTGATTACGAGAAGGCAGCAGTGCGACCTGTTGATGTGGAAGAAGCAGTGCAGGTATTCAGCATATTTTGTGGTTAGTTAATTTGATACATGCCATCTTCTTATAAAATGTGTAACATTGCTGAAAATCGTTGTATTTAAATATGGAGATTATAACTAGGAGAAGGTATGTAGTCAAACACAACTTAATCACTGAGGTGTATTTAATGAATGTGATGGAAAACAACTACATGTTTCGGCCTGTGTTGGCTAGCTATATGCATGCGCCACGCGCGCATGCATATAGCTAGCCCTTAAGTTCCCTAGACAAACTGATGATGGCCAACACAGGCCGAAACATGTAGTTGTTTTCCATCACATTCATTAAATACACCTCAGTGATTAAGTTGTGTTTGACTACATACCTTCTCCTAGTTTGACACACACAACGGGGATGACACACTTCCTAGATGGAGATTATAAATTTGCACTTTCATTGAATATTTTCGGATTTGTGAATTTTTTTCTGGATTTGTGAAATATAGTAAAGGGAGATGGGGAAGTTTTTCCTTGCATATGTCTGAGATGTGTGTGCTATATGGTCAAAACACGAACTTTACTACGGCCCGAATATTCTGCGTTTTGTCTGGGAACCTGCAAGAAACACTTCTTTTTGCGTGATTTAAACGTATGCATGCATGTACTCGCGTGTGTGTGATTGTTTGTGTGTGTGTGTGTGTGTGTGTGTAGCGCGTTAGACGCGTGTACACATGTAAAGGGCGCATTGGCGCGTGGAGGATTGGAATTTTGGTTAGTAATCTAAAATCTTTTAAGGACTATGCACCAACTGTAAAATGGCATACATTCCAACTGCGTCAGCATTTCCCTCTAATGTTTTAAATATAACTTTAACCACGCTCTTCAAATAAATATGTATAAGAACATTATTTTGTCTGATAAGATTCCGTTTACGTCGGCTGCATTAACCTACAATGCTTCTAGTGCAATAATAAAGGCGTTTTGTTATATTGACGCTTGTCTTCAGTTTTTAAATATGGCGAGTGAAACCTTGTATTAACCGCAACAGACTGAACTACATGTTTCCACCTTCTTGAAATAGTGGAAGTAAAACCTAATATTAACCGAATACATTGAACTAAGGCTTCTCAGGGCTTTCTTGAAATATGACGTGTAAACCCTAACATTTACTGCCGTACATTGAACTGAATCATACGGACCCCGACTTACGGCAGTTTGGAATAAGTCTGAACGCTGCGCCTTTTTTGCCGTCACGCTTGACGTTCTGTGTGAATAGTGATGCGAACTGTCAGATGTATGCACGTACTACGTACGTATGTATGTTCTTATGGGTGTGCATGTATGTACGTTTGTAATGTGAACACGTTCATATTCACTAGACCCGGCTTCACTTGAAATGGTGGGACAGTCAGCACGGATAAGGGAAGAAATATCTTTCTCAAAATTTTTCTTGTGGAATGCTGAGTAAAGAGACCATAATGGAGACTGCTTACTTCTTGGTTTATTTAACTGCATAGGTATGTAATGCTTGATAGAAAGCGTATGAATACTAAACTGGAAATGATATGGCGTGACACGTTCGTGGCCTCTTACTGAGCGAGAATGGGGTGCTTAAGGAAAACATCTGTCATTGCAATTGAGATCAGGATTTATATTCGAACACAGGAAATCCCGAGTAGGGAACAGGGTTACTGATCATTATAATGGGAGATAGTTATCGTTTGATAATCTATTCCGGGCGGTAGGCGTGAGGAGAATTATGACTGCGTCAAGAAAGCGGAATCCGTAGACAACAGCGCCTTATAAAGGGTACATGCATACTGGAGCACCGAAGTCAAGCTCAACATTCGAATGTAAATTTGAGGACTTTGTTCTTCTGAGACATGACGCCGGCGTCACTGGTTAATAGGTATCCGACGTTTCGAACGAAAATGTTGCCTTTATTTTGAAGGGTTTAATTCCCCAGAAGAATGTAAATTTGCCGGAACGTGCACTGTAGGAAGCTGGTAAGTGCTGTCGTACTGGGTTTTATAAAATGACGATTCAGAAGGTGAAATTCAATCTTTTCTTTGTTTTCGCTGAGCTCGGCGCTTTGTTCTTGAGAAGCGACGGGGGTGGGGGCAAAATGGTTAGTAGATCTTATTAAAAATTTCCACTCATGCAATATCAAATTTAGAGTTTTGTGATGTGTTTCGATCGAAAAACTCATGAACACAACATTCAACGATGCTGTACTGGACCGATATGTCACTGGGAAACGCATTCCATGATTTGTGGCTTTATTTAACTGGCACGATTTGCTGCAACCATGAACATAATACACGAGTCCCTTCAATACCTACCCTGTGTTTTTAACTCAGTTCAATGCACATTCAGTTGAGACTGATCATGTACAGGGCAGAAGAAGATTCTAGACGTTGTAAGGCATCAGGAATTCAGGTGTGCTACATACATTTTCTGGAGACGCATCTTAGTGTCCTTAGAAAACACTGCGTGTTTTGATAGGGCATCACTAATATTGCATTGTGCTGTGTTTTGTTAACAATAATATTTGTCATTTGTTCCTTTGTTTTTTATCTATCTTTTTCCTATTTTTTTCTTTTTGCTTTTCTTGGCTCCACTTTCTTCATACTAAGTTCTTACTTAGAAATGCACGTGGCCAATGACTTGCATTGATGTCAGTTTACTGCATATTTTTAGCTGAGGGGTAGTTTCTGTACTCCGAAATTTTTGTCGTCTTGAAATACGTATATTTCTTTGTCCTTTTCTTACGTTCATATTGCACAGTGAAAATATATTACTTATGGTTTCTGTATGGAACACAAATTGTCTTACTTTTCGCTGTCATTGAATGTGCATAGCTGTAAATCGAACTAGTTCAGGAAAGAATGAATCAGTAATCATATGGGCATAACTTATAAAACTACCTAAGAAGATATTTATTTATTTATTTATTTATATATTATGAAGTAACGCTGTAGGTAGCTCACATTATGAGCTATCGGATAATATTTTAGGATTAAATAATAATGGGGAAGGAACCTACAAACAAAGCCTCGTGAACTAATCCGAATTTTTACATTTTCCTTTCCGTGCATTATGATACACTCAAACCTAAGGTGCTCCAGTTACTGTGCACAAATCCATCTTTGTAATTCGTACATTGATGAAGGTATGACAGTTCTACATACAGGAGATGACAAAAAGCTTTAACATTTGTTTTATACAACTGTGCAATCCCTGATGATTGGCCGTTGAGACCACAATCATGAAGGCGTTTACGTATTATTATTATTATTAGTAGTAGTAGTAGTAGTAGTAGTATTGTGGTTATTATTATTATTATTATTGTTATAATATTAATGAAGTGTGCAGTTGTTGGTTTATATTGTAACAAATGAACTAATCTGGGTTACTATCCCGGTATTTGCCTAGAAGGACAAATAAAACCACGAATAAAAGTCGGTCAGCATAGCCGATAACCCGACAAAAAGAGAAACTGATGGAATGTGTCATGCTTAAGCGGCGGATGACGACAGCCGTATGGATCTGGTGACCAAGTCAAAGTAACAGAAAGGTCACGGACTCGACCTTGAACAGTTTGAGAATCTGGGAACAATAACATGACGAATACATATGACTGTATTCATAAGGTACACGGCTTGAATCTCAGAGCGAAAACCAGAAAACATTTTAGATATTTTTGTGGCTTTTAGGCACTGTTCTTAGTCGCGGAAAGTGCCTGTTATCTTTGGCAGGTACGTCTTTCTGTGCTTCTGTCTGTCTGTCCGCATGTATCAGGGCGGCTCCTACTGCGCACATTTCCTCAAAATTTCATATTACAGATTTTTTTATTAAAGTCTTTCGAGAAACTCCAAGTTTGTTTAACCTTTTAAACGCCAAGTTAAATCCCACCTGCCATCTGTTGGCATTATTAGGAGCTCACCATATTCTCCACATTAGCAGGATAAGGGTTAAAATAGGACGAAATTAACGGGCACTTTACAAGAAGACGCAACTACGTTTTATTTGATGCTGGCTACATAAATTCGCCATAAAAGTATTTTTTTTGTGAAGCGCTTCAGTATGTTTGTTACTCTTGGCAGTGACATGTAACTCAACAATATCTTACGCACGCAACGCACTTACGCGCCTCCATTATTGGTGTAGTGGTTGGTGAATCCCGCCACGATGTTACTTTATATCCATGCGTACATTGGCCTATCTTTTCCCCGGCTTTAGAACCTGGGGTGACTGAAAATACGTTGTTACTTCTTCAACATTTCCCATTTTCACTTTTTATACCTACTCTAACTTGGCTTATAAGACTAAGACAAGTTACAAAGGCTGAGTGAGTTCTAATGGCATAATTCCATGTTTCGTGAAAAAACAAGCATCTGGTTAATATGTTGTTAAGAATAATGTGATAACATTCTACTACGAGCCCTTGTTTCCTTATACAACGAGGAACTACGCAAAAAGTTTAAGTTCAAGGCTATGAAGAAATCTCAGAGCGTGTTCGTAAACCCCCTTCTTTTCAGACACCCGAAAGTTCTCTGCTGTGATCAAGAAGGTCCGTCGTTGTGTCTTAAACCAATCGAATTCAGTTCACAATTCCACATCCCGTTTCTCCAATATCCACTTCAAAATTATGCACCCCTCCGTACCCCTTCTACCTGTTTCGTCGTAGTTGCCATATGAAACAGAAGTACTGTTCCTATACGTTACTCATTTATCTGTATTCACTCCATTCATACTTTTTTTAAAAATGTAAATCACATAGGTAAACAGTACGTCTCATTCGCCTCTCTGAAACTTCTACACTTCATATTGCAGTTAAATAAATAAATTAATATTATACTATCGTTTTATTTCATCTCTTGCAACTTGTCGTTCATGATTATAATTCCCATATTTAAACCACAGCAGAATCACATGAAATATATTATTTTTGATTCTCCTGTATGTATGGCATGTGGGCTGTTCTGCAGTAGCATAGTACGATACGAACACAAGTGTGGGCCCACTTATCGTGTTTGCTGTTACTCCATATAGCCTTTTATCGTTTCCGGAGAATAAACCAGGTCATTCACGTAACAGGGGATCTTATCTCCTGAACTAACCGGTGACGGCTAATCGATGCTGTGTTGTAATTTCGGGAGAATTTATTCAGAAGTTTCTAAAGAATGTGCGCTAATATTAATTCAACTCTTTCGTAGTAACTATGAGCAATATTAATGGTACAATTGTATTATACAATTGTTAAAGTAAACGTATACTAAAGAACTTTGATTATAGTCCCATTTTTAATATATTTTATTTTATCGTGAATAACAACTCTTGTATTACGCTTTACTTGTCAATCCAGCTTGTTTGACGCGTAAATACCCTACACAAAGACAAGAGGTTAGAGGTCGCAGCCTTCAGTGTAATTTGATTCATCTAATAAATATTTTGTTTGATTTGACTTAATAAAAACAAAAGATCGATGGAGGGATTATCTGTGCAAACTGTAGACAGAGACGAGAAACATAATTATTAATAAACAGTATTTTAACTACTCCATGATTTATTGTGAAGGAAGAAATTTGTGATGAACGACGGCGTGGATGGGCGCGTAAATTTTACGTTAGCGTCGTCATGTTACTGGCCAATGTCTCTGTCCTAGTTAAATGTCTACTTAAGTAATGAACCGAATACTGTGTGTAGGCAGAATGTGTGTTGATAAGCGGCGAAACACAGAATGGAATGTGAAATCTACCGGCTGTAGCCTTAGAAGACAAGGCAGACCCTGGGAAGAGGAATGTGTGGTCGGCACAGAAGTTAAACGTGACAAATGCGAAAAAGCGAAAGGTTATGTTCCAGTACGGTTTTAGGCGTTTAATTTACGAGGTTACTGAACGCCTTTAGAAGTTTGAAGATATAAGTTTTTTGGCATGTTAACGCGTATCAACTGGTTAATTGTGAAACCTGAAATTTCTACAGAGTTGGGGTTGAGGAGCAAGTTTTCTGAGTTCTTTGGATGAGCAGCAAAATTATTTATTTCCGATGATGTGATAGAAATATCCACCTTCCTCGTCAAGAGTTGGGGAGGGATAGAAACATTCTAGCACCCGTCAACCAATGTAGAGAAGGCGGTACATTCTTTCGAAACGTTGGGAATATACAATCTTGTCACTCATTCTACTGGATCAGGTCTGAACCCTCAAATGGTAAAACGTTACTGAAGTTACAGAGAAGTTTAGGGCTTCCAGATACATGCTAATTGTTTGTCTGGATATATGGATGGATGGATGGTTGGTTGGTTGGTTAGTTAATTAGTTAGTTAGTTAGCTCTTTATTTGAGTGTAGCGTATACTTTAATGTGACAAAAATACAGAAAATGTATTTTAATTTTCTGTAATAAACCTGTAAGGGATGAACAAATGTAAACAACGTTTGTAGAAAACTATCATTATTCGTTCTGTAAGAGGAAGATGGAGATAATTACGTAAAATATTTCATGATTCATACATATGTAATTTGTGTCCTTTACCAAAACTTGTTAGAATGTAGAAATTAATTTCTTGGAAGATCTTGGCCAACGGGGATCATTTCGAAAAAAAACCTAAAGAAATATCGAGCTAGGATGTGGATTGGATTTTTTGGTTGAGGACAGTGGCCATTGAAGAACATTATTGACAACGGTAATGTACTTGGGCTTCCGTAAGACGCAACGAAAGTCATGCCTAGCTGAGCGACTGTCAACTTGTCAAAAGTGAGTCTGTTCCTTTTAGTTAGATATTTGTATATGGTATGTATGAGCCCTCCGTCTTCATTTGCTATTCTTGCTTCTTGTAATATCTCCCTGTGTGTACAAAGTCGCAAATGGCCTATCAGATAACTTTAATCCTTTGTTTCAACCGATACGTTTGTGCTGCAGTATTTGTTATCAAGTGACAACACTGGCGAACAATCTGCACCACCTTGCACTCACCTCGCTTACCCCTTATTGTTGAGTTGTTAGACTTCCTTCTTCCTATTTCGGATATACCGGGTTTAAAATTGGTCCATCGATCGCGTATACTGACAGGTTATTTTGTGGGTTTGCCCAGTCCACCTGGCGAATGTCGATGCACGCACCGACAATTTATGTCCCCCCTTCTCCCATTTCAAGGTTCCTCAGCACACCCCCGTCCTATTTGGATATAAATTTGCAGGTCATACAGCTTCCTTACATAACCTATGAACCGATCAAATCAACCACTTGGCCAAACTGACACTTTTTAAATCGTAATTCCTCAGAATATTTTCGGAATGGAGAGCCGGGTTTCATTTCCCAACAATGACGGTTTTGTGACATCCACAAATTTTGAAGACAAAAACAAAAATTCCGCAAGTACTTTTATATTGAATGCTCCCAGTTACCCGCACGTTCTCTGGCGTTGCCCATTTGTCTTTCATGCAAGCGTGATGTTCAGACGGGGTGCACAAGCAACTCAATATAGGGGCGTATGTAAACGTTGATGGATTGGCAAGTTTTGTGGTTCTCACAGCGGTGTTGAAGGAGATTCAAGCCTTCCAGAATGTGATGCCTTGTCGACTGACAAAGAGTTACCAATGTGGAAGGATTTCCTACCTCCGAATTTAGGATATAAACAAACCCCGTAGAATGTCACGACGCGGAATATGGACGCAGCAAAATCTTCCAAAAACGAGGTAGCTATTTACCATTCGCAGAGGTGTCGTCTCAGAGGAACTGAATCCTCATTAATGTTCCTAATATACCGCATGTGAAATTAACTCGCATACACAGTGCGAAATTAGACGAAGAGCGAAATTGTAGCAAATGCTTTTAATATTACAACGGTTGAAGTTTTATCAGATGCTTAGTATTCTATTTCTCGATCTTCAGAGAGGGAACTAATTTGCATGTTGGCTGGCGTCGCCTTCAGAATCTGTGTCAAATAGAAAGGTCGTTAAGTACACGTGGAGAACACTCAATTCCGAAATTTTCATTCATGCGCGGTTTGTCGGATAGCCTAAAGTTTGGCGAAAAGTGTCATATGGCCATCACACATGTCCTTATCGACAGCTCTATACTATTTCCCATTGTCATTTTATGTTAGGAGGCCTGTTACGCATAGACTTTAATTTCATATTAGGCCACGTGCATTTCGTTTTATAAACGTACTTCTCACCAAACCGTCATTGATTCCTAAAATCCTTCCGCCTCTGTGATGATAGTGGATTGATTCAAGAGTACAAAAGAATTGGGAAGGAAGTCAGTGCTGTTGATCGGAGATCGCCCGCCGTATTGCTTTTTGAGAGCTGTGAACAACCACTAATAATTGCAGTCGAGAAATTCGGCAAACTGCAAGGATTCTAACTGCTGCTGCTGCTGCTGAAAGAGAAATGACGATCGGCGCTGCAGAAAAAGAAAGAGCAGAGGGAGGTATCTTAGAGCACGTGAAGAGGAACAAGATTCTAAACAGAGCTGCAACATTCATATCGTTGTTCTGCACAAACTTGCCTTAAAATAACATTCGCACACAAAGTAATCCCCTCTAACTTTTTTCTTGCACCCAGGCTGCTTTAAGTTTCCGAACCACAGTTTCAGAACTGTTGGACCAGAAGAAGTTCAAACAAAGACAGAACGACAGTTTTCCGAGTTCCAAACAATTCCTGTTTATAATACTCGTCCCATATTCCCCTGTCTTCATTAACGTCGTACTGTTTATGTATATACGCCAGTAAATAAGCTCCACACATGTGTGTGTGTGGCTTAGTCCTGCATATGTAAATATGTTGTGGGGAGCTGGCTTTGTGAACAATTCCAAAATCGATATTTCAGTACGGGCACCACAAACTTTTAGCCATAACTAACACCACAGAATATTTTCAGAAAATTCTACCTACTTGGTGAGCTGGCGTTAAGAACGTCTCACTCACTATCTGATGTCTTAACACCGTGAAAACTTAAAAATTAAATAAAGCCTTATTTGTGTGTGTGAGTGTGTGTGTGCGTGTGTGAGTGTGCGCGTGGGTGAGTGTGTGTGTGTGTGTGTGAGTGTGTGTATGTGTGTGTGAGTGAGTGTGTGCGCGTGCGTGAGTGTGTGTGAGTGTGTGAATGTGTGTGTGTGTGTGGGTGCTTGTGTGTGTGTGTGTGTGTGTGTGTGTGTGCACTTATGAGAAGGGGGTGCTGAATGTGGTTCTAATTTCTGCATCTCAGAGAAACAAAGTAAGGGGGACTGAAAGAAGTTGCATCATGAAGGCACATTTTGTATTACTTCTGCGCGCACCATGCAGGAGTATGAGGAATGGAGATATAGGTCCATTCATTCTTAACCTCGGTCAGTGAGGTGAGTGGTCTGCTTCACGGGCCGGAGATTTTGCCCCCCCCCCCACGCCCCCAAAAACTTCTTACACATTGAATAGGAGGCTGGGTGGGCTTTAGATCCAGTCTAGGTGCTTTGGAGATACGACCAATCGTTTCTTCGTGTCGGGAATCGAACACGACTCTTCGGATGTACAGTACAGCCTGTAACCTAATCAGCGTACCAACTACGTTGTTTTTGCTTCCGCGTAAAGAAGATGTTCATCACTGGTATACAGCAGATGATATAATGTCCAAATAAGGAAATTGAGCAGAAATGCTTAGAAAATGTTATTTGAAAATTTTTAGGGGCTCGTGTGTATTGCTTGGGAAGTTTTTTTTATAGTAATTGACGAATATGAAGTGTTGTGTAGAGAATACATGTAACTATGTGGGCCATAATAAGGTCTGCGTCTTTATTATCAACATTCTCTAGTTTTCGTGTTCAAAGGACGCTGATTGTCGAGTGGGCTTTTTTACCTAATGAAAAACGCGTGTTGATGAGCAACTGTGACTTCTGCACATCCTCTATGAAGAGACGAAAAGAGTATCAGAAGTAAGGAGGAAGGACATACTGAAACCTGAGATAACATATGGAGTCACCTTACTGATAACCTTGTGAAAGATCTTGAGACCCCAGACGTGTCGTCTGAGGGCTGTGGGTTTTAAGGGCGGGTTGCGTCGTTGGATGCATCGATAGACTACTTCGATTTGGAATGTGATAATGCTAGGTTTAATTACAGAAATAATTTATTAATAATATATAATTACAAAAAATTATCGCCGATCCCAGTGGTCGTGCGGACTAAGGCGTGGACCTGCGGCCACTCTTTGCTGGAATTGCGGGTTCGAATCCTGCCGGGGGGAGTGCTGTGTGTTGTCAAGTAGAGGTCTCTGCGACGTGCCGATCACTCGTCAGAGGAGTCCTACAGAGTGTGATGTGTCTAAATGAGTGTCATTGAAGAACTTAACATAGGAAATGTAGGATCACGAAGGCTGTCAAGCCTTGACAAATAAGAGTATATCGTCGTACCTGCTATCGATACGTTTACTCATAAGATGTTTTTTTTTTCTGGGACATGGCGTCTTGTAGTTTGATAGATACGTACCACCAGTTTGGGGAGAAGAAATGCCTCTATTTCCAGGGTAATTTCGCGAAATATTTGTATCTTTCTACCAAAATATATAGGAACTTCACAGAGGATTGTAATCCCGACACTCACTGTCCTTAGAACCCTAAATCTGACACTTTGATTATTGACTTATTTAACACATTTCCTCCTTTCAGTGTAGTTTCGAACGGATAGGGTGATTGTGAATTGTGTGTGTATCAGAAGATGATGTTGAGGCCGTCGGTTTCTATGACATTACATAGCATGTGTTGGTAGTTGATGAACGACGCTTCAGGACAGCCAGTTGGCCCATCTTCAAGGGACAACAGGCCTAAGAAGATAATCTCAGAAGAGGTAGGTCCTGAATTACACCACGGCAGAAGCCTGAAATCTGGTGTAGGAAATTACGTTGTTATACATGAATGTAGAAGGATTCTTAGTGGCCTAATTGTGATACTGCTGCAGCATTTGCCAAGCGGACTGATGAAGAGTGTGACAGAACTCACTGAGGTAGCAGCTTCCGCCGTCAGATTCTAAAGCGGGACATTGAGAATAGCAGCACCAATGCTATCCACTTGAGCACTCAAATCGGCGGTTGTCGATGTTATGTGGGCGCATTGTGGCCACAGTATGCCTTGTTCTCAGGTTGTAAATGCAGACGGCATCCTGATGAGTACTTGTGAAAAAGCAGTAGCGGACGGCCAACAAGGGGTAGACCCAAACTAAATAAATGCCCCTCACCATAAAGTCAGAGTGATTCAGAATGTTATCCAGAGCCTCGAACTTGCTGGGTTGTTTTGAATACTGTAATGGAATTTTTTGACTAGATGAACTACTGTCAGTTTGTATAGAGGGACTGTGCTCCATGACTTTATTTGGGGGTTGCCTTGTCTCTTCTAAGCTGCTAATTTAGTTGTCTTAAAGGGCAGGGAAATTCCACCCTGTTCGTTTCGGTATGATGAGAGTCGTTCTTGGCGCACTTAAACCGGAGACACCGAGAATATAATTTCGAGCCATGTCTTGAAAACCTAAATAGAACTATATTTTTTAATACTTCCGCTTTTTTCGTAAGCATCTGAAGTATTTAGCCATTTTTTTTTTTTTACCAACCGTAAATTCCCTTACAAGGAGATTTGCTCATTTCTCTGTGCCGTTCAAGTACGTTTCAGCTGTAACATGTCATGCTTTAGTCACTGCGCCCTCACGTGTTCCAGGTGATACAGTTTCTTTTTCTCCCATTGGAACATTTTTCTCTGTTTGCTTACGTTATCATATTCGAATGACTTGGCCACAGAATATTTGGACAGGTAGGAAGAGATATCAGTTTGTGTAGTTTGTATATCTCGAGGGGTTTACAGAAACATAGCAGCTTATGGTCATAGCCTGCAGGCGCACTATTGGAATCGACTCCACTCGATTCCAATCGCCTCGGCTCTTGCGGTGTGGCAGAGACACTGGATTGCTGGGTGCATCATTTAGCTAGACTCGATCTGACTCCGCTCGTTTATTACGTCTGCAACCTTAACAGGGCAACATTTTTGGATTCGGGTTAAGAACATCTTCTTACCCCCACCACCCACAAATTCTTATTAATATTGTTATTGATGTTCTTCGTTTTATTGTTGTTGTTGTTGTTATTGTTGTTACGTTTTAATTGTCTAGCTAATTTAAATTTTAACATTTTTAGGCAGAGACATAGATCTATTGATTACCAACATCACATCTTGCTAACCTGTGTTTCAATTTAAGCCGTAAGTCCATTTTTGTCTTTTTGTAGTAATTAAGATGTATTAAAAGGGCACATTACCTTACTCAGTCAAATTTGATACAATAATTAGTTAATTATTATGATGTGTAATTAATGATTGAAGTATTCTGTTGTTTGTTTTCTTTGTTTCATATTTGTCCTGTTTATTGTCCTTTGGTATTTGTGATGTTACGGTTTGCTGTTTCTGTAATTTGCCATCCGGCTGCTGACTCGGCACGTTAATAAATATGAATTATTATTATTAATAATAATATCAGCGGCAGCAGCAGCAACAACCGAAATTGTGTGGTCGGTATGGTGACTAGACTACGGGCTGGACAGGTCCGGGTTTCGGATACCGGCACGGCATGAAATTTTCCTTCTCCATTACCATTCAGACTAGCTCTGGGGCCCATCCAGTTTCCTACTCGATGGGCAGTTGGGTTTCTTCTCGGGGGGAAAGCAGGTGGGACCTGAAGGTGGCTACTTACTTCCATCTAGTGCCGAACTTAAGAATGGGTGGATCTGTGCTTCTACTCCCCTCTATACCTTCGTGGCGTGGAGAAGGATAGATTAAAAATAATAATAATAATAAATTCAGTTGGCACAGTGACGTCGTGTGTGACAAGCACTTGGAATTTCGGAGGCATCCACGTAGAGACCAAGATTTTCGTGGTTTTCTTCCCTTTCACCAGAAGAGTATTCAGACACTCAATTAGCTAGAAATTGTCCACGGCCGCTTTATTACTTATGTTTCCCTGTACACAGTGTGGATAATCGAGATGGATGTTGAAAAAACTCTGCCGTTAATACAACGTACTTAGAAAATCCAACATTCCTGCGAGATTGTGGCTCAGATGACTAGCAAATGTGCCTATACGAGATTTGAGATTCTGACAGCGGTCTTCACGAAGATTCATGAATTCTGGAGTACGACGTCATGTCGATTGCGAAATATTTATCAACATTTTTGGAGATCTTGTTTCTTCCTTCTTCAGTGTCCATGAAATAAAATAACATATTTTTCGGTAAAACCTAAAGATGCTTTTTTTTTGCAATACGACGCCATGTCACTGGAAAACAGTTACCGATGTTTCGGTGGTAGTTGCAGCCTCATTCTTCAGGATAAAGGAATCTAATCAAGTAATTCCCTCGAAATTTTGACGTTGAATCTTACTTGGAAACCGTGAAGAAACTCGAGCTTTGTGACTGGAAATATCTGAGATTCGTATCGACTTTCAGGGTATGATATTGTCGGTGTTGAACCTACTGGTTGTGCTGCGATAAAGTTAATTAATAAGTTTATCAGTTAATTGTTCAGTACTAAATGCCGCCGTATGTGTTTAGCGATCAGCAATTCACTTCGCTTGGGGCAGACAATGGCTTACTGTTAGGAGCTGGAATTGATGACGCTTTTTCGTGGCATTGGTACCTAAAATGCAGCACAACCCCATATAATAAGTTTGGGTTTGTTTAACAGCACAAGGAACACCTCTAGCACACAGATACTTTGTCTCATCTCCTCCCCCTCCTCAAATAAACTGTTTCCCTCCTATTCCATGATTTTCTCCACTCCTCTGCTACTCTACAATTTCTTTCCTGTCTCTTGATGATGTCATCACGACATCTGTCCGTTATGTGAGATTCTTCGAATTCTGTCTTCAGAGGTTCAAGTACACTACGATGTTGCTTATCAGAATTTCGTTAAAGTAATGGCAGATGTTGAAAGAAAGGCATTGTCATTTGCTCTTCTGTTGGTTATTTTATGACGATGTCACTCTCGAAATCTATTAGCGTCGAACGATAGGACGGATAGTGTGAATGGTGAACTGGAAAGGATTTGAAAGGAGAGGTCCTAGCTAAATCGAGCTATTATCCCGGTATTTGTCTGTCGGAAGTCTGTCTAAACCACGAAACACTTCAGACACGAAGGCTGATGATCGGGCCGCGATTCGAACGAGGCATTTAGCGTCACCGCTCGCCAAACAGTTCAGCAAACTTGCTTGTCATGATTTGCGTCGATAAATTTGGTGCCAGAACTCTTTAAAGGAAGAAACACTTCCTTGACCCCTTTGCTCTTCTAGGATGTTACGCGGAGTAGGTTGGTAGTTGGTTACTGACCTTGCGGGAAGCCCTATCGGTCCCATCTCTTTCGACTGCTTGACCCTTGAAGTTGGGACCGATAGGCTGTCCGAGTTCCTAACCTACGTCGCGTAGCATACAAGAAGAGTAAAGGTTTCGACTGGGGGCAGAAGCCTGAAATCTCAAATCTATGCTTTTTATCGTCCGTTGGTACGTAAACATATTTGCGCAGCTGTATTCCTTTCATACATAAACAACAACAACAGCGAGGACCAGAGTTACGTAAGGCAGCTATAGAGTCTACCTGTGACTAGAGCAAGAAGCTAGTTCAGAAGTGTTTTTGTTTGCGCTCTTTTGGGAATAAATAAGTGACAGACAAGGTCGTCAAGTAGAAATAGTTCTGTCCTTTTCTTATGTATTAACATAAACAGGGATAACCAAATTTTCGCACTCGACTAGAATTTTCACTACATGATGTACACATTGCATTCCCTCAAAAGTGCGACCAAACTTCTTTAAGTGTTCAGGGCTTACAGCAAAGAAAGAAATTTATGACAAAAAGGTTTATGTCATTTGTAATTCTGTTTTGAGTCATGCTTCATTACACAGGATTACGATTCAGTTTGTTTGCTCTTTTATTATCCGTAAATAATAAAGTATCACTTCCACTTCAAGACAACTAGCGGCCTTGATATTACTACTGTACGTCAGAGACATAGAATTTATGGAATTGTATAAAACCAGCCTGTAAGTGTCTTCAATTCTAACGAGTTTAAGTTAAAGCCATTCCATTATAAACATGGACAGGCCCTTAGGGCTCCAAGAGGTTGAGGCTCCCAGTATTTCTAGAGAGTCGGCACATGAAAGTGGTAAGGTTGTCAGCCCTACGCACCGGCCGACTTTACTCCGCAGGAAATACCGCTGCTCCTCAATTCTGTTAGTGGCTGAGTCGACCCCAGGGCCATGATGCGACCGAAAGGATTAAGACAATGAAAAATCACAATGACCTTACGGGCAATCAAACCCGCGATATATTGAAACAGGAGACAGACAGAAACCACACGTTTTGTTAGGAGTCATCCCGTTGTGTTTACAATGATAAAGTAATTTATTCAGTCAATAACACAACATATATTATTAATCAATGCTATACACTTGGCGACATGTTTCGGTTCATTGAACCGTCCTCAGGTCAAAAAGTAAAGGTACATTCAGCGAGTGCGTGCACTATGGGATACCAGACTGTTTACAGATCATATTGACATTAAAGACCATGTTAAATTTATGTTGGCCGATGTATTATTTGAAATACATATATATATATATATATATACATATATCTTTGTTAAAATATTTAAAATTATGCTAGCTTATATATATATATATATATATATATATTACGAGTGAAATTAAGCTCTTGTCGGATGGGGTTGTTTATATACGTATGGTTCCAGCCAATATTGTCGGTTGTTTATATACGTATGGTTCCAGCCAATATTGTCGGTTGTTTATATACGTATGGTTCCAGCCAATATTGTCGGTTGTTTA